>Ga0224530_1000824_pt1 | contig 18637 bp, 18 predicted proteins | sample CBST75metaG_FD_179873 | JGI IMG/M metagenome (GOLD analysis project Ga0224530, IMG submission 179873) | Peat soil microbial communities from Stordalen Mire, Sweden - C.B.S.T75 | ecosystem: Environmental > Terrestrial > Soil > Wetlands > Peat | place: Sweden: Norrbotten County, Stordalen Mire...
CCCCCAAAGAGGCGCCGTTAAATGGAAAACTTGGAGTGAATTCTGCTTCGCGAACTTCCGCCGAACAGCACCCACGAGGCCCAGAAGGCCGGAACCAAACAGAACAAAGCTGCCGGGTTCAAGCGTTGCGGCATTTGGAGTCGATCCGTCTGAAATAGAGCATTCAGCAAAGCGCCAAAATGCAAAGCGGCGAAGCCGTTAAGCCCCGCCGCTTCCTGTGCTATCCGCCGCCGTATTCAGCAGCGATCAGGTTACCTATGTCCACCGCCACCACCGGCATGTCCACCACCACCGCTGGCATGTCCACCACCACCACCGGCGTGTCCACCGCCGCCGTTGGCGTGTCCACCACCACCGTTGGCGTGTCCACCGCCGCCGCGTGCTGCCCCGCCGCGTGCCTGGCCGCCACCACCGCGTTGGCCGCCGCGTGCCTGGCCACCACCGCCGAAGCGGGCGCCCCCGCCGCCAGCATAATGACTGCGATTGGCCATGGCGCCGCCGCCGCCACGATAGCTTCCGCCACCACCGTTACTGAAGCGATGGCCGCCCCAGCCGTGGCCATAGCCCCAGCCAGCCCATGGGCCCATGCCCAGGAAGATTCCGTTGTAGAAGTATCCCGGCCCGTAAAAACCCATTGGCGCGCAGGCGTAGGGCTCATAGTCGTAATAGCCGTACGAGCAAACCGGTGGTACGCCGATGTCGACGACGATCTGCGCGCGAGCCGCTGGCGCCACGGCCAGGCCCGCAAGCAATGCTGTAGTTCCGAGTAGAGTCTTGAGTCCGCGCATATGTGACCCCTCCTTGAGGTGTCTACGGTTACCTGTGTTGCGTGGGATGCTCTGTGGCCGTTAAGAACGGCACGGCAACAGCAGCCACCATAAGGATTTGAACCTGCTTTTGAATCTCCCTCACAATATCGGGGGTGTCATCTACGATCCCTACGTTCTTGACTCTAGCCACAAGCAAAGCTCAAGTCTGAGCAATAAGAAGCACACTGCACGCGCTGCCGCCCAGCCTTCGCGCTCTCTTCCTCTCTCCTACTCTTGTCTCATTCCCAGCTCCCTGCCCCTGCCCCCTCAGTGATAGCCTGAAGTTTGATGTCAATGTCATCTCAAGTTGATTTTCTGGTGATGGGAGCGGGCGTGGCTGGGCTGCGCGCGGCCGTCGAGTTGGCACGCCACGGCGATGTTCTGGTAGTCACCAAGCAGTCTGTCGCCGAGTCCAACACCCACTATGCGCAGGGCGGAATCGCCGTGGCCATGGAGGGCGACCGGGACGTAGCGCTCCATCTGGAAGACACCATCAACGCCGGCGACGGGCTGGTTTACCATCCAGCGGCCCAGGTTCTCGTGGCCGAAGGGCCGGTGCGCGTGGCCGAGTTGATGGAGTGGGGAGCGAACTTCGATACCGAAGCCGGTGAGTTGCTCCGCACCCGCGAAGGTGCGCACTCTCTGCCTCGTATCCTGCACGCCAACGGTGACGCCACAGGAGCTGAGATCAGCCGCTCACTAGCGGCTTTTGCCCGCGTCCACAAACGCATCCGCTTTGCGGAGTGGACCACGGTCACCGCTCTCGTTGTCACCGACGGCCGGGTGATTGCCGCTGACCTGCTCGACCGGCATCACCACCTTCAACGGATCGGCGCACGCGCGGTGCTCGTCGCCGCCGGTGGTGCGGGCCAAACCTACTCAGACACCACCAATCCCACCGTGGCCACGGGCGACGGAATCGCCCTGGCCGGCCAAGCCGGCGCCGTCCTAGCCGATATGGAGTTTTATCAGTTTCACCCCACCGTGCTCTCGCTCGCCGGTGCGCCGCGCTTTCTGCTCTCCGAGGCCCTGCGCGGTGAGGGAGCCTACCTGCTCAACGACCGTGGTGAGCGATTCATGGAGCTCTATCACCCGCTGCTCGAACTCGCTCCCCGCGACGTGGTGGCCCGCGCTATCACCCGCGAGGGCACGGGGGCGGCTCCCGACGAAACCCGCGTCGTGCATCTCGATATGCGCCACGTAAAGAACATCGACCTGCACCGCCGCTTTCCCGGCATCAGCACCTTCCTTGCGCAATACTCACTTGACCTCGCCCGCGACCTCATCCCCGTTCGCCCAGCAGCGCATTACCTCATGGGCGGCATCCGAACCGATCTCTTCGGCCATACCACCCTGCCCGGCCTCTACGCTGCCGGAGAAGCCGCCTGCACCGGCGTCCACGGCGCCAACCGGCTAGCCTCGAACTCCCTGCTGGAAGGCCTTGTCTTCGGAGCGCGCGCGGCACAGTCCATGCTCGATGACGGCCTGTCTCTGGTGCCTGCCGCCGAAACTGAAATTGTCCCCGAGCCTCTCACCGCCCAGGAGGGAGCCCATCTGGAGGAGATCATTGCCAAGCTGCAAGCCTCCATGTGGGCCTACGCTGGCTTGTTGCGCGAGGAGTACGCGCTGCGCCAGGGCATTGCCGCCCAGGAAGCCTGCGCCGCGGCTCTGACGCGGCTTGCCAGAAAGGGTAAGGGCGGCCGCCGCTTGGCCGAGGCACAGGCCATGAGCCATGTGGCCCGCGCCATTCTGCACTCCGCCCTGGCCCGCACTGAAAGTCGCGGCGCCCACTTCCGCAACGACTTTCCCCACCGCAACGACCAGAACTTCCAGAAGCACTCGATCTACACTGGCCGTGAGCCGGTTACCTTCGAAACCTGGTAGTTTGAACAGACTCTTTCAAGACAAACAAATGCAGCGGAAGAGCTTGCCCTTCCGCTGCACAGAAATCCCTTGTTCTTGACGGCAAACTGGGTTGCCCGGCTAGGTTCTTAGGCCTTGATGGTCTCTTCGCCCTTGTGCCAGCCGCAAGGAGTCATTCCGCCGTTCTGCAAAGCGTCGAGAACGCGCAGAACCTCCTTCGGGTCGCGGCCCACATTGAGGTCGGTGACGTAAACGAAGCGAATCTTGTCCTCCGGGTCCACGATGAAGGTGGCGCGCTGCGCAACGCCAGCCATGGGGTCCAGAATGCCCAGCGCCCCGGTCAGTTCGCGCTTGATGTCGCTCAACATGGGGAAGGGCAGGTTCTTCAAAGAGGGCTGTTCATTGCGCCACGCCCAATGAACGAACTCCGAGTCGATGCTGCCGCCCAACACCTGTGCGCCGCGGCTGACAAACTCCGGGTTCAATTGCCCAAAGGCGGCAATCTCGGTGGGACAGACAAAAGTGAAATCCTTGGGCCAGAAGAAATAGACCTTCCACTTGCCAGCAAAGCTCTGGTCAGTAATCGGCTTGAAGGCATTCTTGAGGTCGAGATCGACCACGGCGGTCAGCTCAAAAGCGGGGAAACTTGCACCTACGGAAAGCATTCTTTGACTCCTCCGGAAAAGGTTGATGGGTTTGAACGAAGAGGCGGGGGGAACCAGCCTACGCTTGCGTGCCCACAGTGGGGCAGATAAATCACGCCGCTCGGCAGCATGATCTCTCTCATCAGAAAGGATGCGCGGAAGGGTGCGCGGGATTCTCTTCTCCAGCGCTAAATTCAGGAATGGACCTCAGAAACTGTTCTGATTCCTGCTTCTTCAGTTGGGCCGGCCGCCGGAGGTGGAGCGGCGGTGGAAGCGCTCATCGACCGGCTGGCGATCCTTGAAGCCCGAGTCGGCTGGATGCCAATAGTCAATGGCAGGCTCGCCCATGCGCCAGCAGAGGAGCACCACCTGGTCGTCGAGGCGGCAGGGGAAATCCAGCAGTCCGGCATCCAAATCCTTCACCTGCACGCCTATGGAGTCAATCTCAGCGATGCTCTCGCGGACGCGCTGCACGTGCGCCTCCATCTCCGCGCGGGAGTTGGCCACCTTGCTCACGTCCACGCTCATGCCGCCGGAGAAATAAATGCGCCTCGCCAGCCCGGAGAGACTCTTCTCGGCCTCCTCAGCCGACCGCTTGCCTTCGATGGCGCGCTTCAGCAGCGACTCCAGCACTGGGAGTAGAGATTGCGCTTCGTCGAGAGTGAAGGTCTTCATAGGAAAATGCTCTTGGGGAATAGGATAGCTCAGTTGTCAACCGGCAGCTATCGGTGAACAGTCTTCTAACCCTGCCTTCGGCTGACTGCTATTAGGACCTGTTAACACTACCTCAGACGGTGGCGACGGGCGCCAATTTTTCTCAGTTCGAGGCGTGAGGAGCGCACTGTAACTGGTTACTGAAGCGACGAGTAACGAAGAAATGGGGAAAATTGGCCCCGTCCCTTCGGGTTGCGGCGAAAATCCGCCCATACTTTGTTGTCGCCCTTGTGCTTGGAGCGACCAAACCCTGCGGGCTCCGCCTCGTCTGGGCGGATTCTCGCGCGCAACGCCATCCGCCCGAAGTAGTGTTAACAGGCCCTAGCTGTTCGCTGTCTCCAGCATCCGGTCCAGCGCGACTTTGGCCCAGCGCTTGATGCCGGGCTTGACTTGGATGCGGTTGACCACGCGGCCTTCGACCAGATTCTCCAAGACCCAGGCCAGATGCTGCGGGCTGATACGGAACATCGTCGTGCAAAGGCAGCCGGTATCGTCCAGGGTAATGACTCGCTTGCCTTCGGCGGCAAAGCGCTTGGCCATGCGGTTGACCAGGTGAATCTCAGTTCCTACGGCAAACATCTGGCCTGCGGGAGCCTGCTCCACCAGCGCGATCAGCCGCTCTGTGGAACCCAGAGCGTCGGCCTTCTGGCAGACTTCGAAGCGGCATTCGGGGTGAACAATCACCTTGATGCCGGGGTATTTAGCGCGTACCGCATCCACATGGCTGGGCAGAAAGCGTTGATGGACGGCGCAATGTCCCTTCCACAGAAGAATTCGGCTGGCCGCCAGCTTCTCCTTTATCTGGCCGCCCTGGCTTTGACCGATCTGGTTAGCCCAGGGGTCCCAGACCGTCATCTCGTCCAGTGGAATGCCCATTTCATAGCCGGTGTTGCGGCCCAGGTGCTGGTCGGGCAAAAAGAGGATGCGCTTGCCGCGCGCAAAAGCCCATTCGAAGGCGGCGCGAGCGTTGGACGAGGTGCAGACCAACCCGCCGCGCTCACCGCAGAAAGCCTTGATGGCCGCGGTCGAGTTCATGTAAGTCAATGGAATGATCTCGTCCGAAAGGCCGAGGCGCGCAAGCGCTTCCCAGCAGGCTTCAACTTGAGAAATTTCGGCCATATCGGCCATCGAGCAGCCGGCGTTCAGGTCCGGTAAAATCACTTGCTGCCCTGCGTGGCCCAGCACGTCAGCGCTTTCGGCCATGAAGTGCACGCCGCAGAAAACAATGAATTTTGTGTCGGTTTCAGCGGCGATTTTGGAGAGCTTGTAGCTGTCGCCAGTTGCGTCGGCGAACTGGATCACCTCGTCGCGCTGGTAGTGGTGGCCGAGGATGAGAGTTGTGGCGCCAAGTTTGGCGCGCGCCTTTGCAATGCGCTCATCCATCGTGTGGTCGGGAAGCGCCAGGTAGTTTTCAAGACTACAAGCACTGCCAGCCTCCGGCGAGGCTGCCGTTAGATCATCGAGAACCAGATTCACCGTATTCCGCCTTCAGTCCAGCTCACCCTTTTGGGGGATAGCGAACGGGGATGTTGAAAGCAATCCGCGACTTGCAGTCGATGGACTGGCATTCCTGAAGAATTGCCGGCTCTTGCCGCCAGCTACTTCAGAAAAGCCCCCATCCACGGGGTTGTTGCAAGCCATTTACAGTTGGATGCTGCCCTCTGCCGAAGGATTACAAGAAGAAATCCAGTCCGGCAAAAAGCTGCTTCTACTGAAAAATAGTGTAACGCAGGTGTAACAGTGGGCTCAAATGACTCGTAGCCCCACACTCAGCCGTTTGTGAGCGCACAGTGCGGAAAGGTATCATGAACCTTCATGGTGACGCCACCGACAATTCAAGTTGCCAGCTTCGGCATGTGGGATTCGCTGATCCTGATGGTGATGGCGCTGGTGGTCTTCGGACCGCGGCGGCTGCCGGAGATCGGCCGCCAGATTGGCAGGCTGCTGTACGAGGTTCGCAAGGCCTCCAACGACTTCAAGTTCCAGATGGAAGAGGAGTTGCGCAACGCCGAGGAAGCCGACCGGCGCAAGAAGGAAGATGAGCGGCTACTGGCGCTGACGCCTCCGGCGCAGACTGCGGGGACCATTGAAGCGAATGCCCAGCTCTCTGCAACCGTCTCTGGAACACCCGGAGAAAGTCCATACGCGGGTGAAGCCGTTTACCCTCCAGTGATTCCCGCCGCTCCTGAAATTCCTGCGGAAGAGGCGTATCCGCGTATTCTGCCGCCCTCCACCGGCGAGCCGGCGCCGGCGGAACGACCAGCCTCGGCAGGCCCGGGACTGATCGATCAGGACTTTACCCCTGGCTTTATTCCGGAAGAATCGATAGAGGTAGGCTCTTCGATGAATTCGGCCGCAAATCTCCTTGTTTCCCCAGCCTCTGAGGTCAGCCAAACAGACGGCCCGGCCCCACAGCATCCCAGCCCCGACCCGGAGCAGGCCCCCCATGGTTGATCCCGCGGAAGCAATCGGCAAGGCACGGGCCGCCGTGACCCAGCGCGCAGATCTACCCGGCATGAGCCTCATGGAACACCTGGACGAGCTGCGCAAGCGCATCGTCCGCTCGGCCATCTACCTGGCACTGGGCTTCTTCGCGGCCTGGGCCTTTCATGACCGGTTCGTCGGTTTCATTCAGGCGCCGCTGAACCATATTGGCAAGACGCTGGTCTTCACCCACCCCATGGACCCCTTGAACCTGGACTTGCAGGTTTCGCTGATCGGCGGAGCAATTCTGGCCTCTCCCTTCATCCTCTACCAGGTATGGATGTTCATTGCGCCGGGGCTCTACCAGAAGGAACGACGGTTTGTGATTCCTTTCATGGCGGCCACCGTGGGGCTGTTTCTGACCGGCGCGGGCTTCGGCTACTTCTATGTGCTGCCCAGCGCACTGAAGATTCTGATCGTGGACTTCGGCCACAACTTCACCTCCATGGTCACCATCGAGGAGTACTCCAGCTTTTTTCTCTCAATCATCCTCGGCCTTGGCATCAGTTTTGAGCTACCGATCCTCATCTTTTTCCTGGCGCTGTTTGGCATCGTCACTCCGCGTTTTTTGTGGAGAAATATCCGCTACGCAATTCTGGCGGTTTTTATCGTGGCGGCTTTCATCTGCCCCAGTCCGGACCCCTGGACCATGTGCATCTATGCCATTCCCATGCTGGCGCTTTATCTGTTGGGCATCGGCGTGGCCTGGTGGGTGCATCCTGCGCGCCGCAAAGCTAAGGAGGCCGCAAAGTGATCTTCTTTTCGCCCATGATGAATATTTCCGGAGAAATGCGGGTGCCCCAGATCCCGCCTTTGCGACCTGGAAAACCTCAACTCCTGATGGGTTTTGCGCTGGGGCTGCTTTTGCTCGCCCCTCTCGCCGCACCCGCCCAGGCGCATTTCAGCGGCGCCAAAGCCCTGGAGTACGCCCGCAAATTTGTCTCCATCGGCCCGCGCTGGCCCACCAGCCCCGGCCACGTCAAGGCGGAAGCCTTTCTGCGCAACCAGTTCCGCCGCGACCCGCTCGAAGAGGATGCCTTCACTGCCTCGACGCCCATCGGCTCTGTGCCCATGCGCAACTTCATCGTGCGCTTCCCCGGCAAGAAGGACGGGGCCATCGTGCTGGCCACTCACTACGAGACCAACTACTGGCTGCGGAACATCAACTTCGTCGGGGCCAACGACGGCGGCTCGACCACCGGTCTTCTGATGGCCATCGCCGACCAGTTACGCGAAGCAACAGTCCACGGTAAGAAGCTCGACGGTTACTCGGTCTGGCTGGTCTTCTTCGATGGCGAAGAGGCCATTCAGAATTGGTCCCGCTCCGACTCGACCTACGGCAGCCGCCATCTGGCCGCCAAATGGGGCCGCGACGGCACCTTGGGCCACGTGAAGGCCTTCATCCTGGCCGACATGATCGGCGACAAGGATCTCGACATTCAGCGCGAAACCCAATCCACGGGCTGGCTGGTGGCTCTGGTCGGGCAGGCAGCCAAAAAGTGCGGCTACGAGCGCTATTTCTTCAAGGTCGAGGAGCCGGTCGAGGACGATCACCTGCCCTTCGTCCAGCGCGGCGTGCCCTCCATCGACATCATCGACCTAAACTATGGCCCCAACAACAGCTACCACCACACCACCAAAGACACCATGGACAAAGTCAGCGCCCACAGCCTGACCATCGACGGCGATGTCTTTCTGGAGACGATACGGCAGATTAATCAACGGTGAAGCAGGGAACAGGGAATAGGGAATAGGGGACAGCAAGCAGGGTACAGGAGGCAGGGATTGGGAGAGTCATTTAAGGATCTCGTCGTTTGGCAACGAGCGGTTCAATTGACTGTAGCTATCTATAAGCTTACCAATTCATTTCCGGCATCCGAAAGATTCGGCCTAACAAACCAACTGCGACGAGCGTCTGTCTCTGTTCCTAGCAACATAGCGGAGGGTTACGGCAGGTCGACGAAAGGCGAATATGTTCTTTTTCTCGGCCACGCAAGAGGCTCAAACTGCGAAGTAGAAACACAGCTTGTGATTTCAAAGGAAATGGGTTTCGGGTCGAAAGAGTTGCGAGATTCGGCTGAAAGTCTCTCGGGCGAGGTTAGCCGGATGCTTGTCGCCATGATGAGCAAACTACGGAAATGAGCATTGTTTTTCTATTCCCTGTTCCCTATTCCCTGTTCCCTGCATTTCGGAGCATTTGTCTATGATTGCTGGCGTTTCCTGGGTCTGGTGGCTGGGCTTTCACGCGGTGGTGGCTGCACTGCTGGTCGCCGACGCGCTGCTTTCAGGCACTCGGCGCAAGAAGCACCCGCAGACCTTTGCTTGGCTTTGGACGGGTGTGCTGGTCGTGGTTGCGGCCGTCTTCGCTGGCTGGATCGCCGTCGCCAAGGGGCACCAGCCGGCGCTTGAATTCGTGGCTGGCTATGCCATTGAAACTTCGCTCAGCGTGGACAACCTCTTTGTCTTCCTGGTTATCTTCCAAGGCTTCCACATCAGCCGGCGCCGCCAGCACATAGCCCTGCTCTGGGGCGTGGCCGGAGCCGTCGTTCTGCGCGGACTCTTCATCGCCGCGGGCATCACGCTGCTGCGGCGCTTCGACTGGATAACCTGGATCTTCGGCTTGATTCTGCTCTATGCGGCTTGGCGGCTCGTGAGCGGCACTCCGGCCAGCAGTGGCTCGGCAGACGCGGCGGTTCCTGAGACGCCCGCGCCTATCATGAATCTGATTCGGCGATTGCAGCCGGCCCATCGCCTTCGGCCCGGAATAGGCTCATTGCTGCCCGTGATTCTGGCTGTTGAACTCACCGATGTGCTCTTTGCCGTCGATTCCATTCCCGCCGTACTGGCTGTCAGCCACAATCCCTTCGTGGTCTACACCTCGAACATCGCCGCCATCCTGGGCCTGCGTTCGCTCTACTTTGCGTTGGCCGGGCTGCTTGACCGCTTCCGCTATCTGCACTACGGCCTGGGCGCGCTGCTGGCTTTCATAGCCTTCAAGATGCTCGCAGCCCGCTGGATCGAAGTTCCCATCACCCTCTCGCTGGCGGTGATGGGAACCATACTGGCAGTCTGCGCGGTAGTCTCGTGGATTGCGGAAAACAGAGAATCAGCGACTAGCGAATAGCTTCCGGCTCTTCTACTTGAGCAGCAACCCTAAAGCCGCCGCTACAATTCCGACAGCCGAAAAGCCCAGCCCCAGATACCAGTAAACGCGCTTGCGGGTCAGCAGTGTAATCGAAGTAATGACCAGGCCAATCTCCAGCAGCGCCTCGCCCAGATCGTAGCGGTCGGCGCGCGCCTCGGCCTTTTCCACCTTGGCCTCCAGCGCCTCGGCCTTTTCCTGCTCTTCCTTCAGGTTTTCCGCCCACTTGTCCTGATGATCGGCGTAGCTCTTGGCGAGCTTTTTCGCACCGTCCTTGTCCGCGATGGTCACCACACTCAGGAGATCGGCGGCCAGAGCGGTGTCGCTGGAACGAATCTTATGGGCCTGGTAGTAGTTCCATTGATCGGTGGCCTTGTTCTGGTCCAGCACAGCCTCGGTATGGGTGCGATGCCCCAGCACGGTAACCACCGCCACCAGCACGGCAACCAGGCTCATGGTAAAAGCAACCGGCCGCAGCGTCCGCTCGTGCTCGGCGTGCTCAGCCTGCTCCTGCAACTCCTGCGCTTCGTTGGCTTCCATGCAGCGAACCTCCTCAATCTCAATTTTCCGGGGGATTACTTCCGCTTCCAGCGCACGCCGTCTTTCGAGTCTTCCAGCACCACGCCTTTTTCCGCTAGTTCGTCGCGAATCTGGTCGGCGCGGGAAAAGTTGCGCTGCCGCTTGGCCAACGTCCGCTCGGCCACCAGCGCGTCGATGGCCTCGTCCGTCAGTCCCTGCCGCGCCAGCAGTTCCGGAGCCGCATCCTTCATCCGGCCCTCCTGCTCGGCCCACTCCAGCGCCCGCCGCGTAGCCTCGGCGTCACGATCCTCCATCACGTCGAAGACCGCGTCAAAGCTCTTCAGCACGGCCAGAATCGCATCCCGGTCGCCGGCCATCAGTTGTCCCTGGTCCATCGCTGTATTCGCCGCGCGCAGCAGATCGAAGATCGGTGCGCGCGCCTCGGCGGTGTTCAGATCGTTCGCCAGCGCGGCCAGATAATCCGCCTGCGCCTTCGCAGTTGCCTCTTGCAAGGCAGGATTTTCACCCTCAGCGAAACTGCCCTCACGAAGCCGCTGGCCGAAGGTCCGCAGCCGCTCAATCGCGCTGGTCGCTTCCACTAGCCCGTCGAAAGTGAAGTTGAACTGGTGCCGATAGGGCACCGAGATCAGCGCCAGCCGGATCGCCGACGCCTTGTAGCCCTTCAGCAACAAGTCGCGAAGGGTATAAAAGTTCCCTTCGCTCTTTGACATCTTCCGCCCGTCCACCAGAAGAAACCGCACGTGCATCCAGTGCCGCGCGAACGGCTTGTGCGTCACGCTCTCGCTCTGTGCAATCTCATTTTCGTGGTGCGGAAACATCAGATCTTCGCCACCGGCGTGCAAGTCGAAGCTCTCGCCCAGAAACTCCATCGCCATCGCCGAGCACTCGATGTGCCAGCCCGGCCGCCCACGCCCAATCGCCGTCTCCCACGAGGCCTCGCCCGGCTTTGCCGCCTTCCACAGCGCAAAGTCCCGCGCCGAGTCCTTCTCGTACTCGTCCAGATCCACGCGGGCGCCGTCTTCCATCCCGGACAAATCTTTTTTGCTCAACTTGCCGTACTCCGGGAACGCCGCCAGCCTGAAGTACCAGCTTCCATCCTCCGTCTGGTAAGCCGCCCCTGCCGCCGCCAGCTTTTGCACCAGCTCCACCATCTGCGGGATATGCTCCGTGGCCCGGGCGATGATCTCTGGCCGCTCCACGCGCAGCGCTTCCAGATCCTCAAAAAAAGCCTGCTCGAACTTCTTTGTGTACTCGCCGATTGAGACCCCGGCCGCCGATGCGTTGCGGATGATCTTGTCGTCCACGTCGGTGATGTTCATGACGTGGCGCACGCCGACTCCGGTCAACTTCAGGAACCGCCGCAGCACGTCCACCTGCAGAAACGTGCGGAAGTTGCCGATGTGCCCGTAGTCGTAGATCGTCGGCCCGCAGGCGTACATTCGTACCGCCTGGCCGTCGGAGGCAACCAGGTCGTCCACTTGTCCCGTCAGGGTATTGAAAAGGCGTAGAGTCATCGCTCGAACTTCTCGCTCACACTTGTTCGGAAAAACGGTTAAAATTCGCCTGTTTTCGGCACTTTTGATTGTAGCAGCGGCAGATTCCCAGGGCTGAATGAAAGCCACCCACTCGTAGAGCGAAAAACGGCCGCAGCAGTCGCAAATCCGTCAGTGCGCCGTGGCTGCTGACGAACCAGCGCCGCCTGTCTCATTCCCAGGCTCGACGCGCACCTTCAGCCACAACAAGCCCGCCACCACAGCCAATCCGGCGGTAAGCGTGAGCGCCGATTCCCATCCGATACGCTCGGCCAGCCAGGGCGTCAGCGCGGGTGAAACCATGCCGCCCAGGTTGCTGCCAAAGTTCATCACGCCGCCGGCGACACCGCTATGTTCGCCCGACAGTTGCGTCATGCTGGCCCAGAAAGGGCCTTCCGTCGAGAGCACCAGCACCGTACAGGCGGTTAACGCGGCCACAGCCACCATCGGACTGGGAGTGCGTGCGCCCAGCACCAAAAAAACAGCAGCGCCGCAGAGTGCAACCAGCGGCACACTGCGCCGTCCCCACGTCGCCCCCCAGCGCGCCACAGCGGCGTCTGACAGCACGCCGCCCAGCGGGATGGCAAAGATCGTCGCCACCCACGGCAGCGCCGTGAAGCTGGCTGCCTTGAGTACCTCGAAGTGGCGCACCTGAACCAGATAAAGGTAAAACCAGAAGACGAAGATATAGCCCAGGTAGCCCTGTAGAAGATAGCTGGCAAAGAGGAACCAGAAACTCGGAGAACGCAGCGGTTTATGAGAAGCCTGCGTCGCCGCAGCCGGAGCGTGAGCCGCGGTTTCAACCGCCGCGCTTCCCTGCGAATGCAGCTTCCGGGGCGCGAACCGCCACCACAGCAGCCCGGCAGCCGCGCTGAACGAGGCGGCCACCAAGAGCGCCGCGCGCCAGCCGTAGCGGCCGTCAATCGGCGCCAGCAGCAGCGGCGCCACCGCCGATCCAATGCCCACACTGGCCAGTACCAGGCTGTTGGCCCGCGCCTGCATCCGCGACGGCGTGGTGACGGCGATGGTTCTCGCCGAAGTGGGATAAGTGGGCGCGGCCATCACGCCAAACAAGGCGCGAATCAGCAATAGCTGCGGAATCACCATGGCCAGGCCATAGCCATGCCAAGCGACAAACGCGGTCAGCGTGTTCAGCAACGCCCACCCCAGGCAGAGCACCAGGAAGATGCGGCGCGCGCTCACCCGGTCAGCCAGTCCTCCCGAGGGCACTTGAAACGCCGTGTACCCCACCAGAAAGGCGCTGAAGACCATCCCCATCTGCGCCTGGCTCAGGCCAAACTCCCGCATCATGCCCGGAGCGACCACCGTGACAGCCACGCGGCCCACATACCCGGCCGAGGCCACAGCCATCAGCAGCAACACCAGGCGCTTGCTCATCGAGGCGGACGCCGTCGCCATCGCCGGGCGACTCACTTGAGCCCTTTGTGGAAGATCAGCTCGGCATATCCTGTCACGCAATAATCTTTAATCTCCCCGACTTGCTCGAAGCCATGCCGCAGATAAAAATGCTGGGCCTCATGGTTGAACGACGACACCAGCAGGAAAAGGTGTCCGCGCCCGGCGAAGCGCTGTTCGGCAAAGCGCAGCAGTTGCGATCCGGTTCCCTGCCCGCGTCCCTCCGCCGCAACCGCGATGCTGGCGATGTAAGGCGACCCCGCCAGGCCGTAGGGAGCCAGCAGGATGAAGCCCATCGGCTGCGCGCTCTCCCGGTTTCTGGCCACAAAAAGCTCGGTGCCGGGGCGGTTCAATGCTTTGCGGCAGGCTTCCCGATTGCGGCCCAGAGTGATCCACGGATCTGAGCACGCCATCACCCCGGCGCACCATGCAGAGTCGTCCGGCGCGGCGGCCGCAACGTCGATCAGAATCTCCATCATTCCCTCAAAAACATCTGCATCCTGCCAACCAACTCACCGCCCCAGCGCCAGCGACGGATTGCCAGAGAGCGAGTGATCGGCGAACTCTCCATCCTGAAAGCGCGGCCACGCAGCGGCGGCGATCATGGCCGCATTGTCGGTCGACAGAGCCAGCGTAGGAAAGGCCACGCGCAGCCCTCTTCGAGCCATCTCGGCGCTGAACCGCGCACGGAGTTCGCTGTTGGACGCCACTCCGCCGGTGATCAAAATCCGCCGCGCGCCCAGCGATTCGGCCGCCGCGAATGTCTTCTTCATCAGGTCGCCCACGACTGCGCATTGGAAGCTGGCCGCAAGGTCCAGAATCTGCTGGGGACAGAGTGCCAGCGCTTCCTCTTTGGTCTGCGGCGGACGCGCCTTGACACCGGGCGCGAAGAGCCGTGCCGCACGCGCCTGCGCTTCCTCCCTCAGCTCATGCAGCTCCACATAACGCAGCACGGCAGTCTTGATTCCTGAAAACGAAAACAGAAACCGCGGGTCGAGGTTGGCGATGGGGGCGGTGCGCGCCTCCTTGGTCCGCGGAACCTTGCCGGCCAAATAGATTTTTGGTTTGATCTGCGAGAAGGCGAAATGCACAGCCTTCGGGTTGCCGTAGCGGGCCAGCGCATCGATCCAGGGCCCCCCGGGATAGCCGAAGCCGAGCAGTTTGGCCACCTTGTCGTAGGCTTCTCCAGCCGCGTCGTCCAGCGTGCGGCCAACCGGCCTGTAACTCCACGAGCCGCCGGCTGGCCGGGCGAGATAAAGGTGCGTATGCCCGCCGGAGACGACGAGCGCAAGTGCCGGTTGTTCGCTCAGGTTCTGATGATGGCCAACACCCTGAGTCGCCTTGAGCGGAGCGGCGGGGAGTGAAAGAGCCTGCGTTTCAACTTCGTGTTCATGCAACAGGACCGCGTGGATGTGCCCTTCGAGGTGGTTGATGGCGATCAGCGGCAGCCCTTGCGCAAAGGCCAGCGCCTTGGCGTAGGTGACGCCCACCAGCAGCGCCCCGGCCAATCCCGGCCCGGCGGTCACGGCGATGGCGTCCAGATCCCCCAACCCAATCCCAGCCTCGGCAAGCGCCGCCCGCACCACCGGCACAATGGCCCGCAGATGCTCGCGGCTCGCCAGCTCCGGCACCACTCCTCCGTAGCGTGCGTGAGTGGCAATCTGCGAAGCAACGACTGACGAGAGCGTGCGTGCCCCGCGCTCCACCACCGCCGCCGCCGTCTCGTCGCAGGAGGATTCAATACCCAAAATGAGTCCGCGTTCGCTCATCGTGCGCTTTCGATCTGGCGTGAAATCCAACGGCTCAAACTCACGCCCTCAACCGCCGCGCGCAAAGCTGCTTTGCGGTGCAGTTCAGGTTCAGTGCGGACCAGAATTTTTCCATTGAACGGGCGGTCGGGCTGCTGACCGCTCTCAGAGCAAAGCTCCAGATAGCTGTCGATGCTTTCGCGGAAGGCCCGCGTCAGCTCCGTGGCCGTTCTTCCCTCAAAATGGATCACATCCCGAAGCCCGGCCACCGTGCCGGAAAATGTCTTATCCTCCGGATCGAAATCGATTGGCCCGGCGGCATAACCCTTGTATTCCATCATGGCTTCACCCCCGCATTGGTGAGGAACTGGCGTGGTATTCACTAGTTCAGGATAGTGTATTCGTGCGGCGCCAATTATCGTCAATTAGATTATCGACTCTTTACGATGAGGTTCTTTGCAGACTGCACACAAACCATCTGCATTGCGCCTTTTCTCTCCGGCACAAACGGACAAACCTCGAAATCGCCAAAAACCACTTCGTTACCCATGATAAATTGCAGCATTTCCTTCGGGCATATTGGATTGTCCGCGTCGTCGGCTCTTGGGCCTGCGGTGACTCCAAGCATTCGCTTCGTTCCTACGGGCCAGATTCGAAGCGCTGGCGTTCCGGGTCCAAACGTAGCTCGGCCATGAACCGTATAGCACGCGCCAACCACTTTTGGATTGGTCTTGCACGCGCGAGGCTGCCCAAAAGCAAGCGTGGTAAGCAGCAGTATGCCAACAAACAACTTGGTTTCCATTGTCGACTCCAGCAATAACGCAAATCATAACGCCATTCGGCTACGAAGAGGTTGAAAATGGAAACAGCAACCATGTTGTCTACCAAGCACCAATTCGATGCGGCCCTGCGAATCCTGACGAAGCTGCGCGCCGCCGGGTATGAGGCTTATCTCGCCGGCGGCTGCGTGCGCGACCTGCTGCTCGGCCGCGAGCCCAAGGACTACGACGTGGCCACCAGCGCCACGCCGGATGTAGTCCTGGCGATGTTTCCGCGCACCTTTGCCGTCGGAGCGCACTTTGGCGTGGTGCTGGTGGCCGACGAGACGGAAGATGAAGCAGCAAACTCCGAAGGATCAAGGTGCGCGGAGCACGTGACCGAGGTGGCCACCTTCCGCTCCGATGGCGCCTACTCCGATGGCCGCCATCCCGATGCGGTGCGCTACACAACCAGCGCCGAGCAGGATGTCCGCCGCCGCGATTTCACCATCAACGGCCTACTCCTCGACCCATTGAAGGGTACGGGCGATCTCCGCTCGGCTGTTATCGACCACGTCAACGGCCTCGCCGACCTGGAAGCCGGCGTCGTTCGCGCCATCGGCCAGCCCGGCGAGCGCTTCGAAGAAGACCATCTGAGGATGCTCAGAGCCGTGCGCTTTGCCGCGCGCTTCGGCTTCGAACTGGACCCCGAAACGGCCTCCGCCATACACCGTCTGGCCGCCAAGACAAAAACCGTCAGCCGTGAGCGTGTCCGCGACGAGCTGACCAAAATGCTCACCGAGGGCCATGCGCGGCGAGCCTTTGAACTGCTCGACGAGACCAGCCTCCTCGCCGAAGTTCTCCCCGAAGTCGCCCGCATGAAGGGTGTCGAGCAGCCCCCGCAGTTTCATCCCGAGGGCGACGTTTGGGTGCACGCCCTGTTGCTGCTCGATCAACTTGAACCAGGCTGCCCGTTCGCGCTCGCCTGGGCCGCGCTCTTGCACGATGTGGGCAAGCCGCCCACCTTCCGCCGCGCCGAACGCATCCGTTTCGACGGCCACGTGGAAGTTGGCGTAGCTATCGCGGCTGAAATCTGCCAACGCTTCCGCTTCTCCAACGACGAAACCCGCCAGACGCTTTCGCTCATTGAGAACCACATGCGTTTTGCTGATGCGCAGCGCATGAAGGCCTCCACGCTCAAGCGCTTCTTCCGGCTGGAAAACTTTCCGCAGCATCTCGCCCTGCACCGCATGGATTGCCTCGCCAGCGCCGGCAGACTCGACCACTGGAACTTTGTCCGCGAGCGCTACGAGTCAATCCCCGAAGAAGCCGTGCGCCCCACGCCGCTCCTCACCGGCCGCGAGCTGATCGCCACCGGCTACAGGCCGGGAGCCGCCTTCCGCACCATGCTCGATGCCGTTGAGGACGCGCAACTGGAAGGCACAATCGCCACGCCGGCCGAGGCGCTGGCCCTGCTCCGCCAACGCTTTCCGCTCGATTGACCGGCCGTCGGCCGTCGGCCTGCCCCGCGAATCCGCCAGCCTGCTAACCCGGTCTCTTACAATAAAGAGAGGGGACGATTATGGCTGATGGCCGCGAGGAGCGGGAAGAACGCGAGAAGCGCCGCGAGCAGGAAGAGCGAGAGGATCGCGAGGACCGGCTCGACCGCGACCAGATCGATCAGTGGGAGCAGGAGCGGGTTGACTCCTGAAGTTGCGCCCGGCCCTCATCTCACTTTTCATCGCAACTTGCGCGCAGGCAATTCTGCCGCCTGAATTTCACTAACATAAAGAAGGGCTTCGATCAGCCAACCAAGCGGATCGAAGCCCTTTTCTCGTTACTTTCTCTTACTCGGCTGTGGCCGCGCGCAAGTGGGCGACTTCATCCAGGATGTGATGTGCGAGGTCGGACTTTGACTGTGCGGGGAAGGCGACTTCGCGCGTGGGCGTGATGAAGGTGGCGGCGTTGCGTTCGGAGTCGAAGCCCAGGGCGGGCTGGGAAACATCGTTGGCAACGATGGCATCCGCGCCTTTGCGTATCAGCTTCTCTCTGGCGTTGCGGATGAGGTCTTGTGTGTCGATGGGGGTCTCGGCGGCAAAAGCGATCAGCAGTGTGCCGGGATTGCGGTGAGCGGCGACGCTCTGCGCGATGTCCTCTGTCGGCTCAAGCGAAAGTGTGAGCGGACCCGAGCGCCTCAGCTTCTGTGGAGCGACAGCAGTGGGGCGGAAGTCGGAAACTGCGGCGGCTTTGATGACGATTGTGGCTTGTGGAAGATGGGCAAGGACGGCCTCGTGCATCTGGCTGGCGGTGGTGACGTCGATGCGTTCGCAGCCGGCGGGCGTAGCCAGCGCGGTGGGCGCGCTGATGAGAATCACCTTTGCGCCTCGCGCGATGGCGGCTTCGGCGAGTGCGTAGCCCATGCGGCCACTGGAGCGGTTCCCGATAAAGCGCACAAGATCGATGGGCTCGCGCGTGCCGCCGGCAGTGATCAACACCGTTTCACCGGCGAGATCGCGTGCGGGGTGTTCATTGAGGCGCTGAATGAGAGCGAGAACAGCATGAACGATCTCGTCGATCTCGGCGAGGCGGCCGCTGCCAGTCATGCCGCAGGCCAGGTAGCCGCTGCCCGGCTCGATGATTTCCACGCCGCGCTGGCGCAGCGTCGCAAGATTGGCTTGGGTGGCGGCGTGGTTCCACATATTCACGTTCATCGCCGGAGCAACCAGGACGGGCGCGGTTGTGGCGAGGTAAAGGGTGGAGAGAAAATCGTCGGCGAGACCGTGCGCGAATTTGGCGAGCGTGTCCGCGGTGGCCGGCGCCACGAGGAGCAGGTTGGTGGATTGGGCTTCGGAGATGTGCTCGATGCCCGTGCCTTCGTATGCATCCGTCTCCCAAAGTGAAGTGATGACCTTGTGGCCGGTGAGCGAGGCGAAGGTGAGCGGACGGACGAACTCTTCGGCGGCGCGGGTCATAACGACGTGAACGTC
>Ga0224530_1000825_pt1 | contig 18619 bp, 17 predicted proteins | sample CBST75metaG_FD_179873 | JGI IMG/M metagenome (GOLD analysis project Ga0224530, IMG submission 179873) | Peat soil microbial communities from Stordalen Mire, Sweden - C.B.S.T75 | ecosystem: Environmental > Terrestrial > Soil > Wetlands > Peat | place: Sweden: Norrbotten County, Stordalen Mire...
GGGGGGGGGGGGTAACAAATTGATTGCACAGTACTTATAGTGCAATATTTATTAGACGGTAAATTAGCCGCAAGCGACAAGATGATTATTTGCCAACGATTATTTGCGCCAAATTCACAATCTAGCGCTTGCACAAACGGCGGCGTTGGCTTACGATTATCTCAACCTCGAATCAGGGTTTGCTAATCCCGCACCTGCGCAGGGGTTCCAAAGTTGATTTGCTAAGTCAGGATGGCAGAGCCATGTGCATTTTTGTGGCTAACGGTGGAACAAGTATTTCACGCTTCACCCTTTACGCACAGCCGGGTCGTTGCTCTCTGTCGTTTGTGCGACTCACCGGTTAAACCAGAGGCTTCGGGTGAGTCTACAGACGATAGGTCAAACATTCGGCGGCCAGGTCTCCCAGAACCCAGCAATCATGGGTGCCGCGCGTAATCGCGATTGGTATGCGGTTTACACTGTTCCGCAACACGAAAAGTCGGCACTGAAGCAGCTTGAAATGCGGGAGATTGAGTCATTTCTCCCTACCTATGAAACCGTCCGGGTCTGGAAGAACCGGCAACGGATGAAGCTCATCCTGCCGCTGTTCCCAACCTATCTGTTTGTACATATCAATTCCAAGGAGCGGGCGAAGGTTCTCCAATCTCCCGGTGTGCTACAGATTGTGGGCAACAGCCGAGAGTGTGTCCCGCTTCCGGATTCCGAGGTCGAGTTTCTGCGCTCCGACTTCTGCAGGCAACGGATCGAACCGTATCGCGACCTTGTTATCGGCGAAAAAGTTCGCATTAAGAGCGGCGTGATGCAGGGTCTTCACGGAACGCTTGTGAGAAGAAGCAACAGCATGCGGTTCGTGCTGACACTCGAATTGATTAACCAGCATGCCGCAATCCAGGTGGACGCCGAAGATTTGGAGCCGATAGTCGCATAAGAGATGGATGCCTTTGACGTTAAGTCCTGGAGGGCTGGGTGCATCCGCGCAGGCCTATATGCAAGTATAATGGATGATTGTTCCTGGCAACGATACGAGCGTTACCAAAGGAACTACCTATGAGCAGTGGATGGGGTTCCTTAAAGTAGGATAGGTACCTAGTGGGTACAGTGATTCCAGCGGATATCAAGATGGAGTCAAAGCAATCGGCAATATGGAAATTGAGAAAGGAGATGTGGCGAGTCATGGCACGTCCTGCAAGTGCGGATGGCAATCCAGAGCTTATAGCTCTGGCAAAGCAAACCATCCCGTTATCATAGGGCGGCCGGGCTATTGCGGAATACATTGATCACCGCATGGATATGCTTACCGAGCGTTTCGATGGTCATACCCACGGAACAGGAGACGAATAGCGCAAAGGTCGTGATGCAATGCACATACCAACCGAAATGAAAAACGCGGCCAAGACCCCTCGACACCTGCTCCCGAAGTGCGTACAGGACGATCTTGCCGGCGCTGAGAGGATACGCTCAGGAGTATTGATAGCCGTCCTGTTCGTAGTTCTCTTGTCAGCTATCGCTCTTGTACTCCGCTACGCAGACGTAATTAATAACTGGAGGCCGTAACATGACTCGCAGGGACGCCGCATGGTTGCATAAACCAGTTGATTCGGTGGAGCAGACGCCCCTGGCGGTATCGTATTGATTCAAGAGTTTTACAGCTTAATTTGTTCCAAGAGTTCGCCTCCTCCATCGCCTCTATCTGTGACCATCCAGATTCAAGGTTCGCCAGAAAATGAGCGGCAAGGAATTCGGCGCGGCAAGATCAACCTGCACGCCCCGGTTGTGACGCCTATTTGTAGCTCCTTGATATGGCGTAGTGTCGCAGCGATCTTACGGTAAGTGAACAATGTCCCGTGCAGGCTGCAGACGCGCAGTGTGTCCTCCACTGTGCAGTGGTGTGCCTGACGAAACGCCTTTCTGCTGATTCTCTTCATACCGGCCATGCTGTCCATCGCGCTCATGGCCTGTGTAATCACACGCGATACCTGGATTGGAGGGCAGTACAAATGACCACTCAAGAAGAACTTGAAGTCGCAGAACGTGAGGTAATCGCCGCGCGTAAACGGGTGCAATCAGCGGAAAAGGACGTGACCTGCTTCCAAGCATTACTGAAAGAAAAACTCGCCAACTACAAACGGCTCTATGCCTAGCCGCCCAGGAATGTGAACATAAACGGCTGGCTACAGGCCACCCATGATACGAAAAGAATCCATGATACTGACTACTACATTTCGGCGCTTGCGAAGTGCAAACGCATGTGGATCGCGCCTTAAATTTCTGCGCGAATCGCTCAAGGGTGTGAAAGACAACGGCGGAGAAGGTCTCCGGGCGCATGATGAACGCGGCCACCGGCAGCCGCATCACGCTGAACGAGACTTTCGCGATTCTGCGTGAGCTGACCGGCTACAGCGGCCAACCCGCCTATGCGCCGCCGCGCGCCGGCGACATCCGCAGCTCACTGGCCGACATTCGCTTGGCCGGGGAACTGCTTGGCTACAAGCCCCTCGTCGATTTCCGCGAGGGCCTGCGCCACACTGTGGAGTGGTATAGAACCGCTCCGGCAGAAGCTTGAAGAGTCGCAATCGGTGCAGTTTTTCCACAGTGTTTCTCTTCGGTGAAAGAACCTGAGTCGCCTTGCAATTGTGGCGTGGAGTGCATATAAAATGCCAGTTACACCCAAGAGTTCAGTGAGGGGAGACAAGATTCTCCAAGCGGCAGGCAAGCTGTTTGCGCGTCAGGGATATTACGGAACGAGCACTCGTGAGATAGCCCGCCTTGCCGGCGTGAGTGAAAACACGCTTTTCCGGCATTTCGAGAATAAGGAAGAACTCTTCTGGGCGTCCCTCCGCTCGTATTCCGCAGGGTTAAAGTTTCGCCAGGACGTGCAGAGAGGGATAACGCAATGCGACTCTCCAGAAGCGGTCTTGCCAAAGCTTATCGAGATGCTTGCAGATACAGTCAACTACCGGCCGGAGTTACTTCGGCTGATTGCGGTCGCATTCATCGAGTTGCACACGAAGGCGGACGAATTCTGCTCGGAGTATCTTTCGCCTGTTTTCTCGACAATCAATCACTATTTGGAGATGAACATCAAGGGCGGGAAAATTCGTAATTTGGATCCCACAATCCTGACATCTGCATTGATGATGACGGTGTTGACGCATCCGGGGATATACAACCTGATCGATGGCAACAAGCCCGTATATTCAAATAGCCTGGAAGCGCACCGAGCATATGCCAAGTTCTGGCTGGATTTGATCGTTCCAAGGGCGCCGGCCTATCCATCGCCCATTGCCCAGACAACAGAGGAGCATTCTGGATGAACTACATAGGTCGAAGTCCAGAAAGAACGCTACCGTCATTTTCGCAGGGCCAAGTTTAAGAACCGTAAGTGAAACAGGACGTCAGGAATCCAGGAGGAAAAGATATGTCTCCGGAATCAAAGCTTGCCCGACGGCATAGGGCGCAACGTATCGCGCGTCGACTTATTGCATATCCTTTGGACTTGGCAGCATTTGCCCTCTCTACATTCCTCGCATTCGAGTTGCGATTCGACGGCGCATTGCCCGCCCAATACTTCCACCCGATGGGGGTGGCCCTGTGCATCTGGGCAGCGGCAAAGTCTGCATCCTTCATCGTTGGCGCGGTAAACCGGGGGAGTTGGCGGCATACTTCTGTTCATGATGCAGTGCGGATTGTTTTGGCTGTTTCAGCGGGGTCAATGCTGGGTGGATTGGTCATATTTCTTCTGATCGGGCCATGGGGCATTCCGCGTTCTGTGTACATTCTCGATTGGCTGATTTCCTGCGTGCTGGCTTTGGGGGGAAGGTTGGCAGTTCGCGTCATCTTGACCGCGAGGAGCAGGAGGAGGGTCGAGGGTGAGCGGACGAGAACGCTCATTTACGGCGCCGGTGACGCAGGACTGGCGCTACTGCGGGAGCTACAGCAGAACCAATCCCTGATGTGCGATGTTATAGGCATTGTCGATGACGATTCAAGCAAAGTTGGGCTCGTGCTGGGTGGCAAGCGGGTAATGGGAAAAGGAGAAGCCCTCGAAGCCTTGGTACAGAAGCACGCCATCAAGAGAGTGCTCATTGCGATTCCCTCCGCGACGGGACCGCAAATGGTGCGCATTTTGAAGTTCACCACTGATGCCAAGGTGGAATACAAGATGGTGCCGAGTCTGGGAGAGCTTGTCCAGGGCACGGAATTGGGCAAGCAAATCCGAGAGGTTGCCGTAGAGGATTTGCTCGGTAGAAAGCCAGTGCAGCTTGACTTGGAGCGGATTCGGGAGCGCATTCAAGGGCGAGTCGTCATGGTGACGGGCGCCGCGGGCTCGATCGGGTCGGAGATCTGCCGGCAGATCGCTCACTTCCGTCCGCTTGCCATTGTTGGTTTCGATGAGGCGGAGACCCCCCTTTTTCATATTGACAGAGAGATGACTAAAAGCTTCCCATACATAACTTTTTACCCAGAGATAGGCAGTATCACCAGCCGTGGCACTCTGAAACGGGTGATGCAACACTATCACCCTTCGATTCTGTATCATGCAGCCGCCTACAAGCATGTTCCGTTGATGGAGAAGCACGTCTTCGCTGCCGTCGAAACGAACATCTTCGGCACCTGGAACGTCGCCCGCGCGGCGGCTGAGCACGGAGTCGACGATTTTGTCATGATCTCCACGGATAAGGCGGTGCGGCCGACCAGCATGATGGGCGCTACGAAGCGCACGGCGGAGTTGCTCATTCGCGCCCTCCAAATGGAAGGCGGCACCAAGTTTGTTGCGGTGCGCTTCGGGAATGTACTCGGAAGCAACGGAAGCGTTGTTCCAATCTTCAAGGAACAAATTGCCGCAGGTGGCCCGGTAACAGTCACTCACCCGGAAATGACCCGCTATTTTATGACCATTCCCGAGGCGGCCCAACTGGTTTTGCAAGCTTTCTCGATCGGCAAGGGCGGAGAGGTATTCGTCCTCGAAATGGGCGAGCCCGTCAAGATCGCAGATCTAGCCAAGAATCTCATTCTGCTCTCGGGGCTACAGCCTGGACGAGACATCGAGATTCAATTTACTGGTCTTCGTCCAGGTGAGAAAATGTTCGAAGAATTGAATCTGCAGGATGAGCATCTAATCCCAACTTCACACGCTAAGATTAGAAGCTATGTTGGCAATCACAATCCGGATGCAATGCAAATCAAAGCGTCTTTGCAGCACCTGCAAGCAATTGTTGAAGGACAAGACGTCGCCAACCTCGTGCTGCTGCTCAAGGAATTGGTTCCCGACTATAATCCCGGGGCCGAGCTTTTGAAAACTGCTTTGTCTATCAAGCCATACAATGCAGGTCCAGACAAGATTCCGGTTCGAGGTGAGCAGGCCGAGAGCGTTCCAGCGGCCAATTTCGCACAGGCGACTCGGATCAATTGATGGGTTCCAAAGCAGCTTGGTGTCGAAACGGGTGCAACAGCTAGGAATGTGATCAGCTGGGCTGTATTCCCGGCCATCTGTAACTAAACAGGCGGTCACCATGGACGAATGGGTTGCCGTACATTGAAGGATACTAATTGAGTAATTACGAAGTTTCCCACTCAGGAGATGATGCGCCGATGGGCTCCGCGGCATCACCGGTCCACCATGAGTCTGCCAGCGCAACTGGGCTGCACAATCTCCTTCGCGTGTTGACGAGGCGCTACAAGTGGATCATCGGATCGATTGTGATCTGTGTGCTGCTGGCCATTGTCGCCACGTTGCTGACGAAGCCCACCTATGATGCGACAGCAACGATCGAGTTGAACAAGAGCGGCAGCGGTTCACTGGATCTGGGACTCGGGGACACATTGGGTGGGGGGTTGACTGCAGGCGGCGAAGGTCTTCAAACTGACCTGCAAACGGAGACCTCGATCCTCAAAGGCGACTCGCTGGCCCTGGCAGTCATTCAGCGGCTTGGGCTGGCCTCGCAGGCACCGTTTGCCACCGAAGGCGGAAACGCTGCCAAAGACCCAGAGAAGGGCTTGCCGCTCGATGAAGCGCCACAGACGCGGGGGCGGTTGTTGGGAGTCTTTGAGAGCCATTTGAAGGTCAAGCCGGTTCGTGGAACCCGATTGATTCAGGTCACCTTTGAGAGTCACGATGCGAGACAGGCTGCGCAGATCGCGAATGCGATCATCGACAGCTACAAAACTCAATACCTCCAGAGCCATTACGACGCGACCAGCGAGGCCTCGGACTGGCTTACGAAGCAGTTGTCGGAGCTCAAGTCTAACGTCGAGGATTCGGAAAAGAAGCTTACTGATTTTGAAAAAGAGTCTGGGATTCTCAGCCTGGACATGATGACGCCAGCTTCCGGAAGCGGATCAGCAGGCGGCGGAGTTCATAGCGTCGTCATTCAAAAGCTCGACGCGCTGAATGCCGAGTTGACGGCGGCTGAAGCGAATCGCATTGAAAAGGAGGCAATCTACCATCTCGTGCAAACGAAGAATGAGGATGTGGTTGTCGGTCTTGGAAGTGATCCACTGGCAGTTCAAAGCAATTCTATGGTGCTCACACAGAGCGGAGGAATTTCAAATCTTCAAGAGCTACAGCAGCAAAAGAGCCAGTTGAAGATCAAACTTGCCCAAGCTTCCACTGCATACGGAGCGAACAACCGTCACCTGAAGGAGATGCAGACCCAGCTAGGTGCACTGGACCAGCAAATCCAGCTCGAATTGCAACAGATCACCAGGCGCGCGCAAGCCGATTTCCAGCTGGCGCAAAGGACCGAAGGCGTGATTCGCCAGCGCTTCGACGAGCAGCAAGGGATGGCCAGCAAGCTCAATGAAAAGGCTGTTCAATTCGCCGTATTGAGCCAGGAGGCCGACTCGCGTAAGAAACTGTACGAGGATCTGTACACCAAGCTGCAGGAAGCCAATGTCTCCGCAGGCATAAAAGCTACAAATATCACCATCATCGATCCAGCCCGTTCGCAATCTGTTCCTATCCGTCCGAAACGCAGATCCAATCTGGCACTCGGTATGCTGTTTGGGATTCTTATTGGGCTCGCAGCGGCATATATCGCAGATAGCCTCGACCGGAGGCTAAGAGGTCCCCTGGAGGTGGAAGAGATTACCGGAATTCCGGTGATCGGCGTCATCCCGGGTTTCGAGGACTCGGAAAGTACGTATGGGGCGCGACGATGGAAGGAGAAAAGCGGAGAGGTTACGAAGAATCCTCCTGCTCAGAATTCCGTCTGGATGCTGGCTCACCCCGAATCTGCCGGTGCGGAGGCTTTCAGAGCGCTTCGCACCGCCATTATGCTTTCCCGAGCCGGAGGCGGTCCGAAAGTCATCCTGGTTACCAGTTGTATCCCCGGAGAAGGCAAGACCACAGTGACGACTAATCTGGCTGTTGCCTTCGCGCAGCATGACAAGAAGGTAATCATCGTTGAGGCCGACATGCGCCGGCCAAGGATAAAGCATGCTTTAGGTGTTGACAACAAGGTTGGGCTCAGTAACGTGCTGGCTGGCACACATACCAGCGACGAGGCGATTCTTCGTGGAGTACAGCTTCCTAAGCTCGATGTCCTGCCAGCAGGGCCGCATCCGCCCATGCCGTCCGAGATATTGGGGTCAACTGCGTTCGACGAATTGCTGCAGCACCTCCGCTCGTGCTACGACATTGTCCTGATCGACAGTGCACCGGCGCTGTTGGTCACGGACGCTGTTTCAATCTCGATAAAGTCGGATGCTACCGTTTGGGTTGCTCGGGCAGGTGTAGTAACCCGGCCGCAACTTGCCCGCGCCACCAATCTCATAGAGCGGAATGGAATACCGGTGGTTGGCTTCATTGTGAATTGCATGACCAAAAGCGTGGCTGGGTATGGGTATGGGTACGGGTACGGGTACGAGTACGATAACTATAGTTCCTACGGTGATGATGAGGAGGCGTCGCATGACATATAAATGTCTCCACGCAATGCTCGTTACATCCGCGCTTCTCATTGTCTTTGCCAAGGCGGGCGTTGCCCAGATGGATATGCAGCAAAGGATATCTTCCGCGAGAGGCACGGCTGCGAATCCAGGTCTTTCAGTGGTGCCTGCAGACTTCTCCCAGTTGAAGTTGGCCCCCGGATTCCTCTTGAGCTTGAATGTTCTCGACGATTCTGATTTCGTAGGAGCCTTTCGTATTGACGAACAAGGCAATATCGCTCCACCTGTTCTCGGAATATTGCACGTAGCGGGAGAAACTGTCTCCGAGGCACGATCTCAAATTCGACAGGTGCTCCTCGAGAAGAAAATCCTCCAAGACCCGCAGGTCGATCTGTCGATTCTGGAATATACCGCGCCTCAAGTTACGATCATCGGCGAAGTGGCCAGCCCCGGCAAATATCCCCTGCTGATACCGCACTCGTTAGTAGATGTTTTGGCGCTTGCCGGGGGAACCACAATCACGGCCGGTAACGAAGTCCTGATCACGCACGGCAATGCCGGTGCCGACCCTGTTCAGGTGCACTATTCGAGGGCAACGAATCCTGATGCGGTTCGAGATACAATCGTGAAACCAGGCGACACGGTGCAGGTGAAGCGGGCAGGCATCGTTTATGTGCTCGGCGCCGTGAATAAGCCTGGCGGGTTTGTGATGCAGGAAGAGGGCACGCTGAACATTTTGCAGGCCATCTCACTGGCGAGTGGAACTTCAGTCACGGCGTCGACGCGTACAATCTATCTACTGCGCCGCAATGCCGACGGAACAGTGGTGGATATAGTTGTGCCCTACAAGAAAATCGCTAACGGGAAGAGCGCCGATATGCAACTGCGCGCGACCGATGTACTATACGTGCCTACGAGCACCTTCAAAGCGGTTATGACCAATAGTCAGGGGATTTTAACCTCGGCAGCGTCAGCGACGATTTATGCCGCCATGGTTTATTAGGAGATTTAGTGATGAATTCCGTCATAATTCCATCACTAAATCGGAGCGGTGTCTTGCATGAAACGGTACTTAGCCTGTGTCGTCAATCGCTCCGCGCGGACGAGATACTGCTTTCAGTTGTTGATCCAGAGCGGGACGTACTTCCAGAAACACTCAAACTCAAAGGGGTGCGCGTAGTCTCCGGCCCAAAAGGTTCAAGTTGTCAGCGTAATACAGCTCTTGATCGCGTTCATCCGGATTGCGACCTGGTTACCTTTTTTGATGACGATGTCGAACTTCATTCCCATTATCTTCGGAACTGTTGCGAATTCATGGCGCAGCACCCTGACGTAGTGATGATGTCTGGAGGTTTCCTGGCTAACGGTGCATCGACGGGAGAGATAAGCCGCAGTGAAGCTGTAAGAATCGTGCAGTCGTGTTCCGAGCCAAGTGGAGATGCACGGCCAAGAGCCCACCTTCCTGGTACCATGACTGTTCGCAGAAAAGTCGCACAGGAGGTCCGGTTTGACGAGAGACTGAGGTGGTACGCCGTTTATGAGGATTACGATTTTTCCGTACGCTGCGCCAAGTTTGGACCGCTCATGAACGTCCCCACCTGCCAAATGGTTCACCTTGCCACGCAGACATCAAGAAGTTCCGCTAAGCGGGTAGGTTATTCCTGTCTGATGAACGGCTTCTATCTGTGGCGAAAAGGTTCTCAGACTATGTGGGGGTTTCTGGGCACCACATTGAAGGTCATATTCGCCAATGTTCTTGGTGTCGTTGTAGTTCGCCACGGGGCAAGCCGGGCACAACGATGTGAACAACTCTATGGAGTTGTGCTAGGGTTTCGTGACGTGCTTCTCCATGGTGCTCAGCCGGAACTGGTTGAGCGCATATAGGGTAATGTTACTATCGGTTTCGGAGGATCTAATGAACGTGAAAACATTTTATCCGCCTTATTTTGTCAAGAGACTAGCTCAGATACGCTTTCAAACTGCAAACCCGAGCGCGCCGTGGCTGACAGCAACCGCTATCACAGCTTTGCAGGATTTGTTGAAACCGGACGACATCGGATATGAGTTTGGTTCAGGGAGATCAACGGTCTGGCTTGCCCGGCGAGTACGCACTTTGTACAGCATGGAACATAATCCAGAATGGTATGAGCGTGTGAGATACAAACTGGAGCAGGCTAAGCTTCTAGAGAAAGTTGATTATCAACTAGCCCAAGATTCAAAACACATCGGCAACGATGATCCCTTTGATGATAATCATCCCTACGTGAAGAATCTTGCGGAAATGCCAGAGAATTCTCTTGATTTTATCCTAGTAGATGGGATCATGCGACTCACATGTATCCGCATCTCAATAAGAAAACTTAAACCAGGTGGATTTCTGGTCCTCGACAATGCCAACAGATACATTCCTAACAATTACCCCGAGGGCTACACCACGGTCCTAGATCACCGGTCCATTCCACGTGATCAAGAATGGGCTAAGACGCTATCAGAACTATCGAGTTGGAGAGGATTCAATACTACAGACTCCATTAATGACACTCGATTCTGGATTAAGTTTTGTTGATCTGGCTACTACTTCAACAACTGTGGTGCCCCGTTCTTTTACCGCATCTTCACTGGAAAGGGGGAAAATGTAACACGATTCTTGCGCCTGACTCAGCTTATCAATGAAGTTAGCAGCCGACATTACTTGTACGTTGCCGAAAGTAGTTAAGGCACCGGGAATGTGTTTGTCTTTTAATTGTTTATCCCTTTGTTGAGGGAGGCCTCTCTATCAATCTGCTCAATAAACTATCGAGGAATATATTTGCTACCGCATCCAATAAGGTAATTGTAGCGATGTCAAATTTATTGCTTGTCCCGCTATTCCTGCATTATTGGTCACCTATTCGGTATGGAGAGTGGTTAGTCATTTCTTCATTGGCTGCGTATCTTGGCAGCGCCGATTTTGGAATGACCAGCGCCGCGATCAATGAACTTACACAAAGGTATTGCAGAAAAGAATTTGATCGTTTTGTTCAGCTGCTGCATACCGCTCTGACTGTATACGTCTGCTTCGCGGGCATAGTGACGTTTCTCGGGTATGCTCTATTTACGCGTCTACCCTTGAACTGGGTAGGAATTCACCACGGCTCCCGCGAAGTAGGGATTGCGGCGGCATTACTCGTTGCACAGGTCGTTTGGTATTTCCCATCGAGTGTAATCCTCAACTTTTACCGAACCATCGGCGACTTTCACAAATCACAATGGTTGGGCAATCTTTACCAGCTCTTGACAGTAGTTGTTACAGCTGTCGGCTTGGCTACTGGAGCTGGTTTTGTGCGACTTGCCGCTCTTCAGCTCGGCGTCCCGCTCGTGTTGTCAGCACTCGTAGCGGCATTGATTAACGTGCAACACCCAGACGTAGCCCTGGGCTTTCGCCATACATCTCTAAAGGAAATCGGGCCGCTTTTTCGGACGGGATCTTCCTTCATGGTTATGACGATTGGAAATACAATTTCTATGCAGGGGCCAATTCTGGTAGTTTCTCTAGCCCTCGGTCCGGTCTTCGTGACCGCATATTCAACCGTTAGAACACTTGCGAATTCGGTCAGACAGGTCGTCGGAGTATTCACGGCTGCGGCATGGCCGGAATTGACTGTTGCGCAGGCCTCTGGTAATCGAGAGTTGGCGCGAAGGATCCACCGGGGCCTCGTGATTGCAACGACGAGCCTGGCCACGGCCGCCGGTGCTTCTCTGTGGTTTGTTGGCCCGCAGATTTTCAGTGCGTGGACTCGCGCGCAGCTTCCAGATACCACGCAACTTATTCGATGGTTTGCCGTTCAGGTTGTACTGCAGGCTCCATGGATAGCAAGTAGCTGTGTCAGCGAATCATCTAACAGAAACCGATTCCTGTCGTTTTTGTATTCAGGTTCGGCGATCACCAGCGTGGTAATCTCGGCGTTCGCAATTCGGTATTTTGGAGTGGGGGCGGTTCCAGCGTCAATCGTGGTTGCGGAATTATGCATTTGTGCTCATTTCGTAATCAAAGATAGTTGCAAGTTGCTCAACGAGGATTACAAAGTCTTCGCTGTTCACCTTTGGACAAGAGTCTTCCTCCTTATTGCAGTTGCATCGTTGACGGCCTGGTTATTTTCCTTGATGCCAATTGAGCATGTGATTCCTCGATCCATTGTAGTATCAATTGGTACAGCTCTTGTGGTATGCACAACAGCGTGGTTCTGCTGGCTTAATCGTTCCGAAAAGAAGAGGCTTAGTGGCACTCTGTTGAGCTTCGCCGAAAGACTCGCTGTATGAAGAAAATGTCAATGCATATTTCACAGCACCAGAACGCCGCGGGTACAGCAACTGCCAAGAACTGGTCCAGCGGCTCTTGTTGGAGGTTTGGAATCGATGCAAGATAACATTGGAGCAACACCTCACTGGGTTGTGGCGCATTGCGGCGCGCGTGACCGGTATCAGCTGCCGATCGCCTTTCATGAGGTTGGACAACTCCATAGGTTTGTCACGGACTGGTATAGCCCGCTGGATTCTCCTACCATAGGAGCCTTTTTAGAACACGCTGCGCCACGTCTTCGCTCCAAGTTGGCACCGAGATACCGCAAAGAACTGCCATCAAACCTCGTCAAAGATCTGAAATTGAGAGGGTCTATAATTCGTGCTTTTAAGTCTGTTAGGATGAAGTTCGAGCTAAATCGACTTGTGGGTGAATATGCGGCGCGCGCTGCCTTGGATAGCGGCTCAGATTTGCTGATCACCAGCTACAACGGCTGGGCGGCTTTTCCTCATCTCTCCAAGTCTACAAAAAAGGTGCTGTTTCAGATCCATCCGCATCCCTGGTTCCTGCGCGAACTCTACCGCTCACGGGAGCGCGAACAGGATGCCGGCGACGGTTTTCTGTGTGAAAGTGAAATGGAGGTCACAGACGATCTTCTGAACCGTTGGGGACAGGAATCGCTGGATGCAGACATCGTGGTTGCAGCGTCGAGCCTTACTCGAAAGTCGCTTCTCCATGTAGGCGTAAGACCTGAGAGGATACGTGTTGTTCCATACGGAGTTGATTCTCTCGTCTTCAGGAATGATGTTGCCTCCCCGTCCGGTAAGCCGAAAGTGCTGTTCGTTGGGCAACCCACTTCCCGAAAAGGATTCTGGAACCTGCTCGATGTGTGGGAACGATTGGATAATCATCAAGCCGAACTACACATTGCGTCTGGTTCCGCTGTAAGGCTGCGAGAAATTCGCTCGGGTGGACCTGTCATCTGGCACAAACGGCTTGCGTTAGCAGAGTTGGTCGAGTTGATGAACCGGTCCGATCTCCTAGTGCTTCCTTCTATTGCCGAGGGGTTCGGCATTGTACTTCTCGAAGCGCTTTCCTGCGGGACGCCTATTCTTTGCAGCGATGCAACTGCAGGCCCAGATCTGCTAAAGGGGTGGGACGAGCAGTTTATTTTTAGCGCCGGCGACTGGAATGGCTTGGCCTCCCGGTTAGACCACTGGCTAACCAATGTCGGTTGTTTAAGGAAAATGAGAAGCTCAGCGAGGAACCTGGCTGAAAGCCAGACTTGGGAGAGGTTTCGATCAAGCTTGCGGGATGCATGTAATTCGGACGTTAAATCTGAGCACCTGTCGTAGAGACACTTATGGACATCGGCATCGCATTAATCGTAGACATATGTTTGCTGATAGGCTCTTTGTGGCTTATCCTGCAGGTGTCAGAGCTCAGCATTTTCAACCCGAGCCTTTGGTGGGTGGCGCTTCACGCTTACAGTGTTACCTACCGCCTAGTAACACTGAATCTTGGAGTCCCGTCACTTACAATCCGATCCGATATCGAGATGGTGAATGCCGCAATCGCCTCAGACATTACCCTTTTGGCGGTTGTCGGCGCAACCCTCTTTGTCGCGTACAAGAATTCTGGGAATAAGGCCAGCAACTCCATCGAGAGTAGATGGAGCAAGTTGAACCCCCGCGCGGGAGAAGTGATATCTATACTTTGCCTGACAATTGGGACCTACGCACTGATTGCGTTTAGCGCCGTCACTACGGCTGCCAGAGCCCGAGGGGCTGATATCTCAGCGATAGACATTGGGCGCTTCGACGAATCATCCTATCCGGGCATAATTGGAGGATTTGCGGTTCAAGGAGCTCTTATCCAGTGTGCAATTCACGGATTTACCCGTTTGAGGGTTATTCTGCTTATGCTTATGATAGCCCTTATATCGATAAATTCAGCGCGAACGAGCTTTGTTATCGCGGCCATTCTGGCCTTCATGATCTATCAAACCAAGCGCAAACAGCACTCTCTTCCCATGAAGTGGGCAGTCTGCGTCGTACTGTTGGGACTACTGTGGTTTGTTTATAAGCCGGTTTCGCAGGGCATCGTTGCGGGAGAAGGTGCGGAAGCGATCTGGACCGGAGCGCAGAATTACTTTCAAGATTCCGTTGGCGCCACGCCATCAATAGATACACAGTTTCTGGACATGCAGGCCGCTTACATGAATGCTGCCGACGAGGCCGGTGTGCGCTTCTATGGCGCCACGCTTCTACCGTTAGTGTACTTCCCTATTCCACGCTTTGTCTGGCCTGATAAGCCTACGATGAGTGAGGCAGCACGGCAACTTGGACTAATGGGAATGACACCTAATTTGTCAGGGGAAGCTTATATCGAATTCGGATGGATAGGCTGCGCCATAATCCCGTTTTTGTATATATATGGTATGCAGACAGCGTTTCAACGTGTAAGCAGGCTGGGAATTACTTCAATAGCGCGCTGGATATACTTGATCTTCCTAGTGTCGATGCTTCAGGTATTCCGCGATGGTCTGATGTCGCTCTTCGCATATCCGTTCGTGGTCTATCTACCGCTTCTTAGCTGGGGTGCGATCAGTAGGCCGTTGTCGGCGAACCGTGCCGGTGTCAGGCATCTCAAACCGCATAATGCTTCACTGATAGCAAGCAGGAGAGTAGGGTGACCATGCGTATAACAGTGCTACATAATCATCCGATCCATTACAAACACCTTTTGTTCACAGCCATTGCAGGGCTGGGCGCAGAGGTGGATGTTGTTTTTGCGGCGCGGTCCAGCAATTTGCGAACGGCTTCGCTTCAGCCGTTTGGTGAGGACTATAAATCGCACTTTCTGTGGGATGGAAGTTTTCAGTCGTTGCCCCAGATTCGGACTGCGCTGCAAGCAGTGAAAGAGGTCGGCCAATGTCGTCCGGATGTAGTGATCATCAGTGGCTATTCGTGCTTGTATACGTGGTCGGTGCTGGCTTGGGCAAAACTTCACCACAAACCCGTTGTGCTTTGGTTTGAGTCTAACTTGTTCGATCGTCCGCGACACCTTGCAAAGGAATGGATTAAGAAGGTATTTGTGCGCGGATGCGATGTCGGCCATGTTTACGGGGAATCTAATCGAGCCTACCTAGAAAACCTTGGGATGACGCCGTCGGCGATTATGGAAAAAAGGGCCACAGTGGATTTTGGCATATTTTCGAAACGAAGAGCAGAATTCCATTCTGAATTTCGCCGATTTGTCTATGTGGGCAGATTCTCGCCGGAGAAGAACTTGCCTCGGCTGCTTGATGCATTCCGCATCGTGCGGGACAAAAGCAGGGCTGAACTTGTGCTGGTAGGATACGGGCCAGACGAGGCATTGCTAAAACACAAAACGCGTGAGCTTGGATTGAGTCAGTCTGTTGTGTTTGCAGGGTCGAAGACTCAGAACGAAGTAAGCATAACCTTGGCGGAATCGGATTGTCTTGTGTTGCCGAGCCTGTCCGAGCCGTGGGGTCTGGTGGCAAATGAGGCTTTATGCACAGGCCTCCCGATCATTGTGTCGGATCGGTGCGGCTGTGCGCTTGATCTGGCGACTGGGGACACAGGCTGGACCTTCAAGGCGGAAGACACGGCGGAACTGGCCGAGAGAATGCGGGAGGTGTGTGCGCTGTCATTAAAGCGGTTGAATGAGATGGGAGAAGCAGCGGTAACGACTGCGGCTGAATATGCTCCAGAGGCCTGTGCCAAGCGCATTCTGGCAAGTCTTCAGGAACTGGTCGACCGGCGCCGCTCTTCAAAAGGTTTGGTGAACGGTCATGCCTGATAACGCTGGTGGAAACGAAAAGCCACTTGACGGCGCGACCGTGATTGAGCTGGTTCCGTCGATAGCGCCCGAGTCTTTTGGGTTAGGCTATGTTTGCATTTCTTCTGCTGTCCAGATCGCAGCTACCGAATCAGCGGCATGGGTATAACTGCTCGGCCAGTTGCCTTGCAGCGGGAGGTCCCTTCATCGGATTGTTGAGCCACGTCCATAAGTCTCTGAAGATGAACAGTTGCTGGCGCACGAGAGCCGCAAGATTGGAGAGCGACCAGGGATGCCAAATCTATTGTGGATGCGCTTGAGGCGCTACTTGAGTCGGAGCGGCTCGAAGCCATGTCCACTGCTGTCTACACGCGCGCAGATGAGTTTTCGCCTGAGAACATCTTCCCGCTGATAATCCGCCTATTCAGACTTGAAGAACAGCCCGCTCCGGCTGGGATGGGAAATGACTGAGAACAGCTTTACAGATTGTGGCACCTCCAGAACACGCGTCGGCGTAGTAACCGGTTATCTCTCGCCATTAGGCGGTGGGGTCTTCGAGGTGGTGCGGACGCAGGTCGCGGCAATTGAGTCATTATGTGATGTTCGGGTATTTGGGCTCAGAGACCCAGGAATGCCCCGCGAACCATACGCTTCAGCGTCATGGGTCGCCATTGACGTCAAGGTTTTGCCTAGATTCGGGTACGCGCCAGGATTACGAAAGGCCCTGTATGAATATGACGGCGATCTGCTGCACTGCCATGGAGCTTGGATGTACCCATCGATTACATGCAGGTCGTGGGCTCGCAGATGGAACAGACCGTACATTACGACAGTTCACGGCACGTTAGACGATTGGGCCTTGGCGCGGTCCAGGATGAAGAAGAGAGTAGCCATGTGGGCATACGCGGATGCCCATATCAGGGATGCAGCTTGTATTCATGCGTTAACCGAACAGGAGCTTACCTGTATTAGGCGCTTGGGTTACCGTAATCCAGTCGCGTTAGTACCGAACGGCATAGACATTCTGCCGGGCCGGCCTAAGCGGAGCAGAAGATGGGCAGAACAATTTGGGTGTACAGGGAAGGTGCTTCTTTTCTTGGGACGTATAAACCCTCAGAAGGGCCTCTTGTCACTTCTGGAAGGGTACAAGCGTGCCATCGATGGGAAAGAAAATCTGCGCCATGAATGGTCGTTAGTTATAGCCGGTTGGGACGACGGAGGCCATGAACAGGGACTTCGAGAATACGTCAGAGACAATGCGCTGGAGAAATCTGTGTTTTTTGCTGGCCCGCTGTACGGCATCGCCAAGGAAGAAGCCTACGAATCTAGCGACTGGTTTGTTCTTCCTTCGTACAGCGAAGGGCTGCCGATGACGATACTTGAGGCATGGGCTCATGGATTGCCGGTAGCAATGTCTTCTCAATGTAACCTTCAGGCGGCATATGCGCAAGAAGCGGCGATCGAGATGACACCCTCTCCGCATGGGGTTGAAACTGCACTTCAAAAGATATTTGCTATGCCCGAAACGCAAAGCCAATTGCTGGGACAATCAGGGCGATTGTTCGCTGAAAAGCATTTCTCTATGCAGAGAGTGGCGCGCGAACTGGTCGGCGTCTACGATTGGGTAATTGGCAAGGCGAAGATGCCGGCCTGTGTCCGACTATGATTTCATGCCCGTCATCTGATCTCGCAGATGGCATTCTAAACACCGCTCTCAAAAGACCTTATTGCCACGATGTTCTTTCGAGGTAGATCCAAATGCCAGAAGATATGATCATTACCAGGCGTAACCGGCTTGCTCGCTTGTGTTGGGCGATCGTGTACTGGTGCCTGTTCCGCTTTTCGCCGGTACCCTTTCACGCTTTTCGGCGAATGCTTCTTAGATTATTCGGGGCGCATATCGCGAAAGACGCAAGAGTCTATTCGAGTTGCCGAGTATGGGCGCCCTGGAATCTCTACATGGGCTCCGGAACCTCTCTCGGCCCGCATGTCATTTGCTATAACGTGCAGGCTGTTGAATTGATGAACCGCTCGTTTGTCTCCCAAAACTCGCATCTTTGCACTGCTTCGCACGACTATGAGAGTGCCGGCCTTACCCTGATAGGCGCTCCAATCAAGCTTTATCCAAGTGCTTGGGTCGCGGCGGACTGCTTCATTGGCATGGGCGTACAGATCGGCGAGGGCGCGGTTGTCGGGGCGCGTGCCGCAGTTTTTCGAAATGTGGAGCCGTACACCATAGTTGGAGGCAACCCTGCCAGACTGCTAAAACGACGGACAATTGTACCCGACGCCACCGTGACTGAATCCTGCCTGCAACGAAAAGAAAGTAGCGAGACCGTCATTGCGAGGCACTACATTTGATTGATAAGCTTATAAGTTCCATGAAGGATGTAATCGGAGAAAACGATGGCGCCATCCATAAGCAGAGGAATTGTCGGCAGTGTTGTTCCGTCGATTCTGCGTTGGATAAGGAAGAAAAGAGTTTAACGGTCGTTATAGTATCGGCCGTGTTTCCTCCGGAGCCGATGGTTTCAGCTCAGACGAGTGTGCAACTGGCGGAGGAGTTGATGCGGCGAGGGCACTCCGTGCATGTTCTTGCTCCTCTTCCCAATCGTCCCAAGGGCAAGCTCTTCGACGGCTACAAAC
>Ga0224530_1000827_pt1 | contig 18607 bp, 17 predicted proteins | sample CBST75metaG_FD_179873 | JGI IMG/M metagenome (GOLD analysis project Ga0224530, IMG submission 179873) | Peat soil microbial communities from Stordalen Mire, Sweden - C.B.S.T75 | ecosystem: Environmental > Terrestrial > Soil > Wetlands > Peat | place: Sweden: Norrbotten County, Stordalen Mire...
ATCTGTCGTATACCGGCATTGCAAAGGGAACCCAGAATCCCATGGCGCTTCAAGCGCAGGACATAGTTTACGTGCCGATGAGCAAGGTCAAGGCTACGCTCTCTGATACAACATCGATTCTCTCGTCGGCTACCTCGGCGGCCATCTATATGGCTCGTTAACTTATGAGTGCAACCACGCCGCAGGGTTAGGGTAAGCAGACACTGTGTAGCTGTTCTGTTATTTGCGCAGCATGGCGAAACCGTTTCAAAGGCAGGCGTTTCGGGGGCAGGATGAATGTGAATGGCGCGCTCTTGGAGCGACTTCGGAGTGATGTGCTCCGGCAATTTCTGGGACGAGAAACATGGGCGTTGACAGACCAAGCGATTGTCAGCGCGACCAACTTCCTTACCAGTGTGATGCTCGCTCGCTTCATGGGGCTTCACGAGTTCGGGATCTTTACCCTTGCATGGATGTCCGTGGCTTTTGCAAACAGCATCCAGAACTCGCTCATTGTCGCGCCGATGATGAGTGTGGGCCCCAAGCAGGAAGAGAAGAATAGGTCTTTCTACTTTGGCGCTGTCTTTTTCCAGGAATTCGTTCTGGTTAGTTCCTATTTCATTGTTGCCTTTGCAGCGTTGAGTTTCTTTGGCAACCACTTTCGCCATGCGGAGTTGCATCAACTAGCGGCACCCCTTGCGGTGTCGGCATTTGCGTATCAGACACAGGATTTCATCCGGCGCTATTTCTTCGCCACATGCCAGAGCCGCATTGCTCTAGCGGATGATGCGCTCAGCTATATTCCTCAACTGCCGCTCATCTTCTTGCTCTATAAATTGGGGCGCCTGAACAGTGCCACCGCACTCTGGGTTATGGCAGGGACCTCGATATTCGGGCTGGTGGTTGCATGGTTTTGGATGGAGCGGATCGAGTTTCAATGGGGATGGATCAAGGCTGTTTCGTGGCGGCACTGGAAGATCTCCTGCTGGCTTACCGGATCAGCGCTGATGGGCTGGACTTCAAGTAACCTCTTTGTGATTGCGGCACCGGTTTACTACGGCGCTGCTGCTGCCGGTGTCCTCAGGGCTTCGCAGAACCTGATGGGGGTGGCTAACATCTGGTTCCTGGGGCTAGATAACATCGTTCCAGCGGAGGCGGCTCGTCGGCTTCATGGCGGAGGAATTCATTCCATGCTTGCTTATATCCGCTCGATTCTGCTGAAGTGGGGCGGACTTACCTTATTCTTCGCATTGGTGATGGCGGCGGCACCTGGACTTTGGTTGCGGTTGATCTATGGACCCCAGATGGCCCAGTATGGCTACGTCCTGCGACTTTATGCCCTGCTTTACATCATCACGTTCATGGGTGGTCCATTGCGTGCTGGTTTGCAGGCCCTGGAATATACGGTGCCAGTTTTTTGGTCTTACTTGGTAATGACTGCTTTTGCGTTTGTCTTTGCGTTCCCCTTGGCAAAGTGGCTGGGGCTAAGTGGTTCGCTGTTGGGAATTCTGTGTGCGCAAATACTATTTCAAGGCATAGTTGCAATTGCTCTGTTCCTGAAATCCAGGAGCATCGTAACGCAAGCAGTACCTACGCCTTGATTTTTTCTATCAAATAGCAACTGACCGGCTCCGGCAAAAGCGCGGTCAGTAGCCAAAAGGCAAGGGTAGAATCTTGGCTGAAGGGCAGGTTGATTTGCGGGTACTGATCTCAGCATACGGTTGCGAACCTGGAAAGGGTTCAGAGCAGGCAGTTGGTTGGAACTGGGTGCTGCAGGTTTCTCGTTGGCATGAAGTCTGGGTTATTACCCGGGCGAATAACCAACAGCTGATAGAGCAGGCAATGGAGACGAACCCTTTGCCCAACGTGCATTGGGTTTACTATGATCTGCCATGCTGGGCGTGTTTCTGGAAGAAGGGCGCGCGTGGTCTATATGCGTACTACTATCTATGGCAGATTGGTGCTTACTTTGCTGGTAGACGGTTGTGTCAGGATGTTGCATTTGACCTTGTCCACCATGTGACCTTCGGAAACTTCTATTCCCCGAGTTTCCTCTCAATGCTCCCTGTGCCTTTCGTTTGGGGCCCGGTTGGCGCGGGTTTGCCTGCTCCTAAGGCTTTTTGGAGAGAGTTCTCGTTACGAGGAAGAGTAAATGAAGGGCTGCGCGTCGTTGCCGTGTTCTTGGCGCGTCTCGATCCTTTTCGCGCTTTGACAGAGGACAGAGCATGCATGATCTTGGCAGTTTCGTCTGGAACTGCCAAGCAGTTTACATCTGGAAACCAGCATAAGATTTCCATGTTTTCTCAGGTTGGCTTCGATCCCAGCGAATTCGATGACTTGGATAATTCGCGGCCGCGAGATTCCCATTCTTTCACGGTTCTCAGCGTAGGCAGGCTAGTTCATTGGAAGGGTTTTGCCTTGGCTATCAAGGCCTTCGCAATCCTACATGAGGCTTTTCCGAACAGCCAGCACTGGATTGTTGGTGAGGGGCCGGAAAAAGCGAAACTCGTCGAACTTGCAAACTCTCTTGGCCTTTCAGAATGTGTGCACTTCATTGGCAACCTATCCCGGGTAGATTATCTAGCCCGAGTGCGCGCCAGTGATGTCTTGCTCTATCCGAGCCTTCACGAACCAGGTGCGTTTGTGATTATTGAGTCTATGGCTATCGGCCATCCGGTAGTATGCATGGATTTGGGGGAGCCGGCGCTTCTGGTCAATGAGGAAACTGGCATTAAGGTTCCTGCCATCTCGCCTTCTCAAGTAGTAAATGGCCTCGCCGAAGCATTGGCGCTGCTTGCTCGCGACCCGTCCTTGCGAGTAAGTATGGGAATAGCCGCGCGACAACGTGTCTTGGAACACTTCGCGTGGGACAAGAAGGGTGTTTCGATGGTTGAATTTTACGAGAAGGCGTTCGCAAACAAATGAGGATTGCCGTTCTTGGCCAATCATGGCTGCATGGCACCGAAAAGAAATAGAGGCGTTGATGCGAATTGTTCATATCGCGGTGGGCAAGGTGAACCCCGACAGCATGAATGGCGTGAGCAAGGTTGTTCACTGGATGGCAACCTCCCAGTTTCGACAGGGCCACGATGTCGAAGTATGGGGACTTACCACTTCGAGGACTCCGTCCACGCGTTCGCGCGAGTACAAACTGCGGCTATTCCCGATGACCCGGCTGCGCGTGACTCTTGGGCGAGAGCTTAAGGTTGCTCTTGGCTGCCTTGAGCCAGATACGTGGGTTCACTTTCATTCGGTTTTTACCCCTGAATTTCCAGCGATATCGCGCCTGTTGAAGACGCGCGGCATTGCCTACAGCGTTACACCTCACGGCATATATGCTTCATCTGGACTCAAAAAGAGTCCCTGGAAGAAGCGCCTCTGGATCGCCGTTCGCGAAGCGAGACACTTACGAAATGCGGCATGGATTCAGGCAGTAGGCGCAAGTGAGATTGAGGATATTCGGAGAATTGCTCCGAGGACTCGTGTTGTCCTGATCCCCAATGGTCAGGAGCCTTTACCGGCCTACGAGCGTGTAGTACCTGCCAGCGTTGAGCGCCCTCTGATCGGGTTCTGTGGACGGCTCGCGACGCAACAGAAGGGGCTCGATTATCTTATCGAGGGTTTTGCGGACTATAGGGCGAAAGGAGGGAAGGGGGAACTGTGGCTGATTGGGGATGGCGGGGACCGCTCCGAGCTTGAAAAATTGGCAGCGCAGAGCGGAGGGCAGCCGCAAGTGCGCTTCCTCGGTGAGAAGCATGGCGAGGAGAAATTGAACATGCTTGCTAACCTCGATGCTTTTATTCACAGTTCTCGCTGGGAGGGGCTGCCGATGAGTTGCTTAGAGGCGGCATCGCTCGGAAAGCCTTTGCTGATTAGCCGTGAAACGAATCTCGCCAAGTTCATCGAGAAAAGCGGAGCTGGTCTGGTTCTGGACGAGACATCGGCGGCAGGCGTGGAGCGCGCGTTGAAGCGCGTCCAGCGGTTGTATGAAGACAACACACTTGAACAGATGGGCGAAAATGCCCGGTTACTCATCGAGAGGGAGTTCAGTTGGGAGGAAAATGCAAGAAGCTTTGTTGCAGCCATTGCGGCGGCACGCCGCACCATTGAACGAATTTCTTGCGGCTCTTTTTCAGGCGTTTGAGGAAGAAGGGATACTTACCTGTGTCCTACGCAATTATGAAGGGTTCCCTTTCGAGAATGTTGGGGGCGACATAGACTTCCTCATCTCTCCGTCCGAGTTGCCGCGCGCCATCCGTGCGCTTCGATCCCTTGATGGCGTGCGGATCGTCGGTTTTACAGAGCCTAGTTATGCGGTTAGGTGTGCGTTTCTTGAAGGCGTATCGCAGCACTCGAAAACTCGCGCGATCCAGGTTGACTTCTACTTTAGATTGGCGTGGAAGGGACTGCCGTACTTGGATGTGGATACAGTGCTGCAATCCGCAGTGCCGCGTAAGGCAGGCAGTCTGAGTTTTCTTGTGCCAGCACCCGTGCATGAAGCCATCATGTCGTTGTTTAGTAGCCTGCTCGTAAGCAGATATCTTAAGGAAAAGTATTTTCCCCAGGTGCAGCGAACGTTTGCAGCCAATAAGTGCGAGGTGATTTCTGCACTGACACCGCAGTTCCCGCTGAAGCCTGCTACTCAAATGGTGGAAGCAGTTATCGACGGCGACCGTCAGCAGATAATGGCCTGTAGAATGCCCCTTTGCATGTCTCTGGCCCGACGTAGTCTGCTGTGCAGCCCGCTTAGCTCTGCAGTGTCGGTTACTCGGCACTATAGACAAGCGCTTATGTTTCGCCTTACCCCCAAGAATATTGAGACTGTGTACATCTTGGACCCTGATGGATCTTACAATGCAATTATTATCGAAAGGCTTTTGCCGATACTGTATGCTGTCGCAAAACGGGCAAAGGAATCCACTTTCTTGCCGCATAGGAAGAGCCCATGTGCACCACAGGAAACGGACGCGATTACTACATCACGAATGAACGAGACGGCGGGTCAATCTGTTTCACTTACTAAGATAGTGAAATGTGTTGTAATGAACTGGGCTGATCAATTCAAGGTGAAGGATGACCTCGAATTGCATCTTTGTGGCATCTGCTACCGCGACCTACCCATTCAATCCGGAAGGCGTGAAGCCACAATTCCAATGTGGTTTGCTCGGTTAGTTGCCAAACTGGCTCCGCCTGCCGATCTTTGGATCTATCTGAACCCCGGCGTGGAAACGATGCAATCGAGAAATCCGGACTTGAATCCTGCGGAAGCAACTAAGCAGCTTGACGTCTACCATTCCTTTCTGAAGTCGGTAAGGAGGAGGCATATTATCCTGGATGCCAGCAAGCCGCTTGCCAGCGTTACGGAAGATGCTTATGCTGCTATCGTTGATACCTTGGCTGCGCGCACGGAAAAGGTGCTCAAGAGCCGTTTCCAGTGACTTTTACCTTGATCATCCGCAGGTAAAAATATCCGTGATCCTCCGGCTGAATCCACAATTCATGCTCTGATTTGGGCTGCGGCGCTTCACATCGCAGAGCCTGCAAACGCAAGTTGAATGCAAGTCCATGAATGAAGTCCTAAAACTGGCATCAAAGGGAAGCCACAAATTGAGAATTGTCTTTCTTGGTCCTGACGGAGCGGGTAAGAGCTCCGTCATTTACGGATTAATTGACAGGTGGGATCTTGGCGGGCGCACTGTGAAGCTGTGTCACCTGAAGCCTCAGTTGATGATGCCGCAACTTCGCGATAATCCGAACAGCATCGATACCGATCCTCACGGCAAATCACCGCGTGGTGTCTTCCTCTCTCTAGCGAAAATAGGGATCTGGCTCGTGGAAGAGTGGTACGTCAGCTTTTTCAGGGTAAAGAAAGGGACGGTGCTTATCTATGATCGCTACTATCATGACCTTCTGGTCGATCCCAAGCGCTATCGTTTCGGAGCGCCACTCTGGATCGCAAGGCTAGTCGGAAAGTTGATGCCGCGGCCTGATCTCTGGATTCTCATGCTAGCGCCAGCGGAAGTTTTGCAGGCGCGCAAGCAAGAAGTCTCACTCGCGGAAAGCGAACTGGAATGCCGGACCTATCTGGCTTTTGTGCGTAAGCAACGTAAGTATGTAATCGTGGATGCATCACAGCCGTTGGACAAGGTGATAGCAGATGCGGAACATGCTATCCGAGCGGCAGTGCTCAATGGTGACAATCGTGGATGAAGTACGACCTTTCTACGAGGCGCAGAAGTTGTCTGCCAGTACACACCTTGCGCTGCGCTGGAAGGGGCGGGTGCGCTATACAGTTCCGCGCGAGGTTGCAGGTCAAAAATCGTGTTGGAAAGTCTTCCAACCTGGCCCGCTCGGGATTCCTCTCCGCGCACTAGCTCGCATGCCGCGCTTTCTGGGGGTAAATGGCTGTGTCGAAGGCGAGAGACTGGCCTCAATTAGGAAGGCGATTGGAGATGATGCCGGTCTATCCTGCTTCCGTGCTGGTGCTCCCGGACCTTGGCACAAGGATACGATCCTGTTCTTAAGTAAGAAAACAGCTGAGCCGATGTATATCGTGAAAGCGGGCGCAGGAGAGGCCGTGGATCGTCTGCTCTCGAACGAAGCGACTTGGTTAAGAAACCTGCGCGCTTATACTCCCCTAACCAATCACGTTCCTGAACTTGTTGCACACTGCGCCGGGGTCGATACCTGCTTCCTGGCACAAACGCCACTCTCTGGCCACCCTAACTTTGCTATAGGAAAGCCGCAATTTGATTTCTTGAGAAAGCTCCATGCGTATTCGCTCCAATCCATGCGGTACGAGGACAGCAGGCTCTATCGCACCCTCAACTTGCGCGTGAAGAACTTATCAGGGCTGGTTACCAAGGTTTGGGCAATACGTATTGAGAAGGCAATGCGGCAAATTAAGAACACACTAACAGGCTCTTCGCTGTTGCTCGTGGCTGCGCACAATGATTTCACTCCGTGGAACATACGTGTAGAAGCAGACCACGCATACGTCTTCGATTGGGAGTATGCAGACCAGGAACAGCTTCCATTGTTTGATCCTTTGCATTTTGCTCTAATGCCAATGGCGTTGAAAAATGAGCCTCCGGAAAAGATAACTCCAAGGATGCATGAAATACTGAGCCTGTGCCTGCAGGGATTTGGCGAAGAATTTTGTTACAAGGCTGAAACACAAGCGTTAGCGTACTTCATCAATCTTTGTAGTCTCTATCTTTGGACAGTTCAAGGAAAATATGATACACATCCTGTCCTTGATCAGTATGCTCTTGTAATCGACAAAATGTGCGCATTATGAATCCCTACCTTTACAACCCGTTATCCATGTACCTTCGTTATCTGTGGAATAGATTGCAAAACAGACGAAGGTTTGAAAACTACGATCAAGCGTATATGGCTGTTGTAAAGAGGACTCTCTGCGGAGCTAATGTTCGGGTTGGTCGCGAAAGCTTGGTCGAAGACTCAGCTATTGGCGCATACAGCTACGTGAGCGATCACACAGAGATATTTCGCACACGCATAGGGAAATTCTGCTCCATTGGCCAGGGCTGCCGAATCGGAGTTGGTATACATCCAACTAATCTCGTCTCAACAAACCCAGCCTTCTTCTCAACTAAGAAACCTGCTGGGATTAGCTTTGTTTCAGCGGACATGTTCGAGGAAAATCTAGAAATTTCGATCGGCAATGATGTGTGGATCGGTGCGAATGTCGTGATTCTGGATGGCGTCGCAATCAGCACGGGAGCAATAATTGCAGCAGGCGCGGTGGTTACGAAAAACGTAGCCCCGTACACCCTGGCTGCAGGAGTTCCAGCGCTTACAAAGAAGAAACGCTTCTCAGCTGAACAAATTGACTGTTTGCTACAATCCTGCTGGTGGGATTGGAGTGCCGAAAAGCTTTTGAGATATGCAGCGGATTTTTCTCACCCAGATCAATTTATCAAAAGGGTGTTGATGCACAATGAATAAGCTTCCAAGAATCAGTGTCGTAGTGCCTTCCATTAACCAAGCTCAGTATATCGAGATAACACTTCGGTCCATTCTGGACCAAGCATATCCAGACATGGAACTGATTGTCATTGACGACGGCTCGACGGATGGAAGCCAGGACGTCATTCGCAAATACGAACCGTACATAAAGTTCTGGTGCAGGTGGGCAAAGGCAGGAAAGTCCAAACAGTATTCTGAGGTGCGTATGAAAGTCCTAGTAACGGGTGGAGCTGGATTCATCGGAACTTGGGTAGTTCGGGGGTTGCTTCAGGCTGGAGCTGAGGTAACAGTACTGGATAACTTCAGCCCTCAGATTCATGGTGGTACAAGGTCTCTGGCTCCAGATATAGCTCCTCATGTAAATCTGATCGTAGGCGACATACAGGAGCCGTCGGTTGTATCGCAAGCTGTTAAGGAGCAGGAAGCGATCGTACATCTCGCAGCAGAAACTGGCACAGGGCAGTCGATGTACGAGGTTGCGCGATACGAAAGGGTAAACATTGGCGGAACCGCGAATCTTCTCCAAGCAATTTCAGACGATCAAAAAAGAACATTGCGTCGGCTTGTTGTTGCTTCGTCGAGGGCAATCTATGGTGAGGGCAGTTATCTTTCCCCCACCAATGGCCTAGTTTATCCAGAGTGTCGCGCTGTTAATGATATGCAGGCAGGACGCTTCGAAATTCTGGATGCAGGCAACGGCGAAGTATGCACAGCAGTTGCGACCAGAGAAGATGCACCGCTGCACCCGACCTCCTTTTATGGCCTTACGAAGCAAGTTGAGGAGCAGATGTGCATACTCTGGGGCGCGACGCTCGATTTTTCTGCCTTTGCTTTGCGATATCAGAATGTGTACGGACCAGGACAGTCGCTGAAGAATCCATATACAGGTATTCTCGCGATATTTTCCAATCAAGCTAGGCTCAATCAGCCGATCTATATATTTGAGGATGGCAAAGAGAGCCGGGACTTTGTATATATTCAGGACGTTGCCGATGCTACGATTGCTGCCGTATTGCATGAAGGCACGGAGTGCGCGTCGTTCAATGTGGGCAGTGGAACATGCACTTCTGTCTTTGAGGTAGTGCAAGAGATAACCTCCTTCTTCAAAAGCAACTCAGATGTTTCAGTAACTGGCGCATTTCGTCAGGGTGATATCAGGCACTGTTTCGCAAACCTAGATAAGGTCAAGCATGTTCTGAATTTCACGCCTAAGTGGCGCTTCCATGAAGGCATTACGCAGTTCTTGAAATGGGCAAGCACACAGGAGGCAATCCAGAGTGGTTACGAGTCCTCGCTAAAGGAAATGAAAGAACACGGCCTCTATCATGAATAGTTCCAAAAAAATGGGAGTCGTAACGGTTACTTATAACAGTGGGCAGGTGATTGACCAGTTCCTGCACTCAGTGGAAACACAGACCTATGGAAACTTCGTTCTTTACGCCATAGACAATTTCTCGCAAGACTCCACTCTGGTTCAGCTTGATGCGTGGGGTGATGTAAGGCTTCGAGTCATACGTAACACTGCTAACGTCGGCGTTGCCGAAGGCAACAATCAAGGGATACGTGCGGCGCTCGCAAACAATTGCGAGTACGTACTATATCTCAACAACGACGTAGAGTTTGAACCGGAGACTTTCGCAACCCTTATTGCAGAGATCGAAGCGCTCAATTGTGATCTGCTAGTTCCTAAGATTCTCTTTGCGGATCGCGTACACATCTGGTCGGCAGGCGGAAAATTCAATGCCTTTAAGGGATATCTTGGTTCACATACGGGCGAGGGAGAGCGTGACAACGGGCAATATGATACGCCTAGGCGCATCTTGAATGCACCAACTTGTTGCCTTCTGGCTCGTAGAACAGTGTTCGAGAAGATTGGCCTGATGGACGCGAAGTACTTTGTCTATCATGACGATGCGGATTTCCTGTTTCGCGCTTGGAGAGCTGGACTGACAATGTATTACACGCCCAGAGCTAACATCTTTCATAAGGTGAGCGCACTCACTGGAGGTGCTGCGTCGCCCTTCAGCGTTCGCTACAACGCAAGGGGCCACGTATACTTCATGCTGAAGAATCTTGGCATCGCTCGCTGTATCTTCTACTTACCTGCTCTGCAACTGCGTATGCTTATGAAGGTGATCATTGGCTCGATAAGCTGGGAAGAGTTTCTCCTTCGAGAAAAAGCATTCTTTGAAGGAATTGCCGTATGGGCTTCTTAGAAGAAATTTAATGTGATTGCTGGAATGACAGAACATTGATACAAAACCTTGCCTTTAGCTGGTAACCCAATGATTTATTCAAGGAAGCCGCATCCAAGAAGAAAGTTGCTCTAATTACCGATATTACAGGACAAGACGGTGCCTATCTCGCTGATCTGTGGGGTAGCGGCACGCCGAGGCGTGAATTACTTTTCACTGAAGACTTGGCTGATGCATGCATTTATGTGATGAAAAATTATTCAGGAGAGATATTTCTGAATGTCGGTACCGGTAAGGACATCACTATTCTCGAATTAGCGCAAACACTCGCTAGAGTCATAGGCTGGCATGGAAGTTTAACGTTTAATACTTCTAAGCCAGACGGAATGCCGCGCAAAGTAATGGATATTAGCAGATTGAGCTCATTGGGTTGGTCTGCGAAGACCGATTTTGAGTCTGGCCTGCTACAGGCCTATGAGTGGTATCTAGCCAAAGCAGTATAAGTAAGTAAACATCAGATGCAATTGCTCATGTGTTGCACGGGAACAATTCTATCGCACGTATCGCGCAATGGATGCAGGACTCGTGGATAATATTCGACCAAAATATTGGGAATTATATACTTGATTATCTTCTGCAATGCCTATGGATTCACGTCCATCGGTTCAAATATTTCGTACCGGAAGTAAAGGTTGTGGCGTATTCACGATGAAAGACATTACTCTAAAGGAAGTAGTAACCTCATGATGCGATATCCACACTGGATTGACAATGACGAACGTGTGCGTCCTGTGGCTGAGCCCTCCAGACGCCTTCCATTTCTTAAGTTTCTCATACGCTACCCGATCTTTCTTCTCGCATTCGGTCCTCCAATATTTCGACCGATGAATAAGTATGCCGGGTTTGATACTTCCCAAGCGCATTTTGACGCTTGGAGCATCCTGCAGGTTGGATGGCTCCTTCTGATAGCCGTTCGTGCTATCATGCGACTAAGCTCAGAGAGGTTGATTCATATTCCAAAGCAAGTCCGATCCATTCTGAAATACCCTTTTTTCCTAGGTCTTTTATATCTCGTATCTGTAACGTACTCTCCAGGCCGCATTGTTTCGGCAGAGTACTGCGTCCTCTATTTCTTATTCTTCATCTGCTTCTTCGAGTTTTTAGTAGACATCTATCGCAATCCTCCGGATTGGATACAGTGCCTATTTTATCTCAGATTTATATCGCTTCTACTCCTGGGACTGATCATTTTGGTCCTCCCAATTGAACCAACGCTCGTTATGAATATCGTTCCAGGCGCTGGAATACGCATTCTTGGCGGTACCGTTGCAGCAATGGCATTGATTTGCCCGATAATTGCGATCATATCTGCTTACAGCTTCCTGCACACATTGGAACCGAGAACTCGTGCTGCGCTGTTCCTTCTCGTTGGACTTGCAGGTACTTTGCCTACGCAAGTGAGGGGGGCTGAAATCTCGCTGTTCTTGGTCTTAGTACTCCTTATTGCCGTATCTCCAAAAACAGGTAGACGCTCCACCTATCTCTTCATCGCAGGGAGCACAGCGTTTATCCTAGTACTAGGACTGATCGTTGGAACTGTCGGTGGGGTGCGTGTTTGGAGCAAATTCAACCGCGGTCAAGACAACGAGGGTATTGTGACCTTAAGCGGAAGAACAGGCGTCTGGAAGTCTCTGATCCAATACAGCATGACACATCCACAAGGTACGGGCTACATCGCAGGCATTCGGAGGTTCCATGGAGGGGCTTCTGCAGAGAGCATGCATGGCACTCTGAACAATATTGGGGGAACTGACAACGCCTACATGGAGACACTCGCTGATGCCGGATGGCTAGCTTTACTGTTCTATTTGATCATGCTTGCTAAGGTGGCTGCCTTGGGATGGCTTCTCGTGAAAAGACATACATCAATTAAGCCATGGTCAGATCGTTCTGCCGTTGATGCCATTCGTTGCTCTCTGTTACTACTCATATATTGCCTAGGGGTAGGAGTTGAAGACACGGGATTTGTCAATCCGCTAAGGCAAGAATTTTATATACAGAACATCATCATTGCAATCATTCTGGGTGCTTCTACATGTATGCTCATAGCATTGCGTTCGCGGTATATTACATCCTCGTAGTGAATTTTATGACATATTCCCAGTGGCAGACTACAGACAACAGTTGTAATAGCATCATGACGAAGTTGGCCAAAAATGGCACAGCTATGTGCGTTAATTTGCAAAATGTAAATGCCACTCGAGAGCCTGTTTCTATATTGGCTCATATGACGTATATCGGAATCGCTGAAATTCGACCTGCATGACATGCGCTCGTCTGCAAGTCGTCATTTATGTGGAACGACTCACCGTCGTTTTGCTGTGCTCAGTGCCATGCTTGCTAGTTGAAATCTCGAGGCTGATTGAAATCCATCGTTATGCCAGACACAGTGCCAAATTTGAATTCTGAGTATAGATTGCCACGGATAATACCTCAACTGGACCGACTTCGAGGTTTGGCAATCGTGTCGGTTTTGCTCGTTCATTCTTATCATGATATTCCTTCTATGCTGTTAGGAGTCGTTCGTCAGGGCTGGTTAGGCGTAGACCTTTTCTTTGTACTTTCTGGGTTTCTGATCACTGGAATTTTATGGGACTCACGCAACAAGGGGAAGTATTTTCTACGGTTCTACGGCCGTCGCCTGCTGCGTATTTGGCCTGCGTACCTCCTTATCTTGTTTGTTACGTTCTTCGCCATGCCGCTACTAAAGACAATAGTGGGCGGCCCATTACTAATGATTCCTGATGAACGCGTTGGAATATGGCCATATCTGTTGATGATCCAGAATTTATTTCCGGATCTAATCGTAGGTTCCACGTTTCTTACAGTGACTTGGTCTCTAGCAGTCGAAGAGCAATTCTATATAGTTTGGCCGATTGTGATTCGGCATTCGTCGAAGCGCATTGTTTTGCTGTGCCTAATTGCTGGAATCCTTCTAGAGCCATTACTTCGCATTTTGGCAGCGCAGCACGGATGTTCTCGGCTTGGCATATATATGAATCCACTAACACATGGAGATGGTCTCCTCTGTGGTGCAGTGGTCGCAATTGTGCTACGATCGGCAAAGCATAAACGCCGTGTATTATTGCTGGTTGGGGTTATTCTCTTGATTGTGGGAACAGCGTTGTTCCTGCCTATTCATCCAATTAAGGAAGGAACGCAGCAGTGGTCTCCATTTGTGTTTACTGCAGCTGCGCTCATGTCGACAGGTATTCTTCTGGTTGCATTGGTATCAGAGAATCTTGGGCATATTTTGCACAGGTATGTTTTTATGAATCAGACTTTGGCGTTTTTTGGCTATATAAGTTATAGTCTCTATTTGTATCACATTTTTTTCCTCCGTCTTGCTACCAGTGACAAGCTACATATGATACTCAACCGATGGAACCATACGAACCTTACCACTTGGCTGATGCTAATATGCGGACTTGGATTAAGCACATTGGCTGCGTGGATCTCACGTGTAACACTTGAACGAGCTGCACTTGCGAAAAAAAACGATATTTGACTAAGCACGCAATTGCGTTGGCAAGGAAGAATAGAGCTAACATCTGGTAATGCTGTGGATGCGGGTTCATCGCACGCTTCCTTGAGTAATATACGTCCATCTAGTTCGGTCACAGCGTAGACCAGATCAAGCCGATTGCTCATTCACTGGCGGAGTCGAATAGCCTTAGAATGTTCAGAAAAGTTATGCGAAGGCGTTTTAGCGTCCTTCGGGCATTCCTATACGGCGTACCAGAAAGGAATTATGCGGATGTCGCAAGAACACATTTTGTTCGCAGAACCAAACTCAAGCGATAAGTCCTCTCACGCAGTACTAATGACGCGGATAGCCTCACTTCTGCTCTATATGTTTATTGCGATTACTGCATTGGCGATATTCATACCTTTAAATCCACGTATGCCAAGCAAAGGAATCGATGCCTCATGGCAGTATGCCATGAATGAGGCTGTAGCACGCAACATGAGTTTTGGCAAGCAAATCATGTTTACGTATGGGCCCTTCGCGTCAGTTTGCACTCGGACATATTCCCCAATTACTGACAGGCGGATGCTGTTTGGAAGCTTTCTTCTGTGCATTTCATACATGGCTGCAATGATATTACTAGGCCGAGGCCAAAGAAAATATATAACAATCATCCTGCTGCTATTTCTCGCCACGTATGGAAATCCAGAGTTGCTACTGCTGTCTTACGCGTTTCTGCTTGCGGTGTGTGTCATAAAGCAAACGGAAGGTAAAGGCGAAGTTGCAGCGCCGCATTGGTGGCATGTCGTGGCAATTGTCGTGATGCTCTCAGCACTCGGATTGCTGCCCATGGTAAAAGGAAGCCTGCTTCTGCCGTTTACCGCATCTGTGTGCATTTCTACCGCCTATCTTCTCTACCGTACTCGATCCTGGCAAGCCGTAGTCTTCCTGCTGATCCCGGTCGCCTCGACTATAGCCCTATGGTGTAGTACAGGTCAGGTTCTTGCCAATCTTCCGAGCTTCGTGCGTGGCACAGTCTTGCTGTCGTCCGGATACAGTGAAGCCATGTCAACTCCTTGGACAATATTGCCTGCCATCATCGGCGATTGCTTAGTAATCGTGTCTCTGGCTGTTGCAGCGCTGATATTTGTATCTGTTATACGCTCTACCAAAATCTCCGTCGCATCAAAATGGATGCTAGCTCTTCTCTTTGCAGTATTCCAATTCGTCGCGTTCAAGCATGGAATTGTAAAGGTTGAAGGCTTGGCAGGTATATTTACGTCGCTCACATTGTTCATTCTGATTATTGGATATCTCTATATGGACAAGTACCTGGTGTGGGCATTATCTATAACGATCGTGCTGACAGCTGTTATGGCAGTTCGTGGTGATGCTGAGCTTAACAGAGAAGTGCACAAAAAGTTTGGCGTGGGTGTTACGTGGAGTGGAGAGAGCCGCACTGACATATTTAAATACTGTGTAGGCAGAGCGATCGGAGCATACTCTAGAACTAGCTATAAAAGCACCCTGAAAACGTATAGCACTGCATGGAACGGAATTCGATTAAGGGCTGACAAAGGCAAGATTCTTGAGGCTAAGTTTAGGCAGGCCACTCAAGATATCAGAAATGACTACGCACTACCAGCACTCAAGGGGGCAGGTGACGTATATACATACGAACAGTCAGTCCTTCTTGCATCTAGTAATCAATGGAATCCTCGACCGATCTTTCAAAGTTATTCCGCGTATACTCCAGAACTGGCTAGGCTAAATGAACAGCATGTTCGCGGATCAGACGCCCCGGATTGGGTGCTGATTGATCTAGAAAGCATCGATGGGCGTTTGCCTTCTCTTGATGATGGAGCGAGCTGGCCTGGCTTGTTCGATAATTATAAGTTCGTTTCGTATGACGGACGATACGTGCTCGTTCAAAGACAAATACCTGTTAAGGCTGCTAGTCACTATGATTCTGTTTATACGGAAAGATGCAAGACAGGAAACACTGTTGTGCTTCCTAAGACGGATGGATTGCTATTCGCCGAAGTTGAACTGAAGCCGACGCTGTTGGGCCAGCTACTGACAGCCCTCTTTAATCCTCCGCAGCTTCACATTGTGCTTGGTCTCAGGAATGGAACGACGCGTCGTTATAGAGTTGTGGCGAACATGATGGCGACAGGCTTCCTCGTTTCACCACTTGTGAACAATACTAGTGATTTTGCGTCTTTAGCGAACGGAAAGGACAGTGCACAAAAATTGGAGAGAGTTGAGAGCATATCAATCGAACCAGCGTATGGTGGTTCTCTCTTTTGGTCTGGTACGTATGCATTAAGACTCAAAAGGTATGTCTCGGAATAAGTATGCGCTGGCGGAGTGCGAGCGTCGCGCTAGGCACCAATGCTCTCAACAAGCTGGACGAGGGAGCTAGGCATAGTTTGAACGGACCCTAACCAAACAACTGGGAATGCCGCTCTTGGTCCAATGATCCAATGCCAGTTCCCTCGAGCAGAAACCGGTACAAGGAGGAATAATGATGTCAATTTCCAAGAAGATTTCCATCTGGATTGCGATTGTAATCCCACCACTCTCGTTATGCGCTGGGTTCTTCTTGTCGTGCTTATACCTAATTTATAGTTACACCGTTGGTTCGATGACAAAACTGGCATGGGATCCGTACTGCTTCTCTGAATTGTTGATCAATTACAAGGGGGGGGTGGTTCGACGAGGTTTGTTGGGGACGTTGATTCTTGCCTATTCAAAGGGTAGCTCGGCCCTGCCGTTTACCAACTGTCTACTATTTGGAAATTATATTGTACTGCTTTTGTCGATGATGCTTCTGACATTTAGAAAGGCGAGGTTCAGGATATGGAATGCCGTTCTGGTGCTAATAATTCCAGGAGGACTATTCGCGGCGGTTTCCTGGAACGAGTACTTCGCCCGAAAAGAGATGTTTTTTTATAGTGCACTAACTGTCAGTGCTCTGGCAATCTCATTGGTGCAATCCGTCAAACATGATACCTTGCGGCGTATTGCGGCATATTGCATTATTGGATTCATTGGTGCGTCGAGCGTATTGCTCATGCTTGTTCATGAAGCGTTTATTTTTCTTGCTGCTCCAGCAAATCTGTTCTTGATTATTGCCGCTGCTCGAGCAGCCGGAACTTCATCAGCTCGGCCTAGGCGCGCCGATGCAATAATAAAGGGTATGGCCTACGTATACATTGGGACTCTGGCCCTACTATTCGTTTGCACGATGCTCTTTCATGGTGATAACGCTGCCAAAATGCAAATATGGAATGGCCTGAGTCGGACAGACAGGATGATAATCAGTTCTGATGGAATGGCTAAAGGTGGGATCGCTTTCATTAATATGAGCATAGGTCAACAACTTCGCATGCCAGTGCATGTGCTTTTATCGGGCTTTGGCTGGTACTGGCTGGGGGCATTTGTCATGTTAATGATGTATTGCCTTACTCTTGTAGCATTGAATATAGAAGACACTTCTGAAGATAAATGTCAGGAGCTATATCGATGGGGCAGTTGTTACCTAACCCTTGTTATGTTCGCCGTACCAATCTTCTTGATCACTGCAGACTGGGGACGAAGGATTGCGAGTATCAATTTCAGCTTTCTTGTACTATGGCTCTCAGTTGCACCGCAGAATCTTGCGCAGGTAGCTATGAACAGGTTGCCACAAAGACTTATAAGACGAACTCGGCTCGATGGATTAAGTAGCCGACTCAGAGGTATCTCAGTCAATTATGCCTCATTTGTTGTGCGCCACAGGCGTGCATTGATCGCAACGATGCTCGTCTTCGCGATGACTTTTAGGCTTCCAGAGTGGAGATTCGACGATCGTTCCGACTATATTCTAGCAAGAGGTCTGCATGCAGGTATACGCATCGTCCATTATTCTTTCATGTTGTTGCACTAGGTTTCTGGCAGCTTGATTTTGTACCACCGCTGAGTGCCCCAGGTCTCGATTTTTAGACCTTGGAAAGCACAAACTCAATGGAACTTCTTCACCCGGTCAAAGTCCTAGTGATACTGCTTTATCTCTATTTGGCGGACAAGGCTTATGGCGTTAATGTTCGTCCATTTATGTTGCGAGTTGGCGCTTGCGTCTTTGGAGGGCTGCTTCTCGGGTTTACTTTCGCATCGGACTGGGGAGGCGAAAAGGTCCTTTTGCTAAAACGACACAGGGCGGAAGTCTCGATGTCGCTTTGGGAGCGGCATAAACCACAGCCTTCTATGACTACTTTAGGCCCTGACGATCTCACGGTAGGTCGTGAAAATAGTGGCAGTTTCTGGCCAGATAAATATGGGCCTGTTTTGTCTGAGTCTATTCGTGAGGGCATTTACAAATTACCGGAAATCCCCATTGCGTACTAATCGTGATCGATCAATTATAGCGAATACTTCGCCACTAATTTGGTGTTACGCATCTCCTCGCGTTTAATTGTTTATTGTGGCGCATAGGCGCTTGTGGAGCGTTCGGTCTGCTTAATTAATGGGGGCGTCATTTATGACAATCCAATTAACTCGGATGTCTTTCTTGTCAAGGAGCGTAGATGTATGAAATATGACGTGTGTGTGATAGGCGGGGCGGGGCATGTGGGACTTCCCCTATCGGTGGCGTTAGCCGGAAAAGGCAGGCGAGTTGTAATCTACGACATCAACGAGCAGGCTCTTGCCGGGATTTCTGCGGGTAAGATGCCTTTTATGGAGACCGGATGCGAACCGCTCCTCCAGCGCACAATCAATAAGACTTTGTTTACAAGCAGTGATGAGACCAGCGTCGGCGAAGCAAAATTTGTTATCGTGATCATCGGCACTCCGGTGGATGAGCATTTGAACCCGATACACGAACAGTTGTGGAAGTTCTTTAACTCCATCAGTTCTCATCTCAGGGGTG
>Ga0224530_1000829_pt1 | contig 18597 bp, 15 predicted proteins | sample CBST75metaG_FD_179873 | JGI IMG/M metagenome (GOLD analysis project Ga0224530, IMG submission 179873) | Peat soil microbial communities from Stordalen Mire, Sweden - C.B.S.T75 | ecosystem: Environmental > Terrestrial > Soil > Wetlands > Peat | place: Sweden: Norrbotten County, Stordalen Mire...
AGTAGTTAATACCGGTACGTAAACTCCGCCGCGCAGAGTTGCGCCGTTCACGCCTGCTTTGCCTCGCTCGATTTACAATCACAGCGGCTGCCAAACTCCGTCCAGCCGGAAAGCTGACGCCTCATGCCCGACTACACGCCGTACCTCATCGCCGCCGCCATCGTCCTGCTTTACATCCTCAACTCCATCAAGATCCTCAAGGAGTACGAGCGCGCCGTCGTCTTCCGCCTTGGCCGCGTGCGCCACGACGCCTCCGGTCCCGGCATCATCCTGGTCTTCCGCCCCATCGACCAGATCGTCCGCGTCAGCCTGCGCCAGGAGGCGATGGAGGTCCCCTCGCAGGACGTCATCACACGCGACAACGTCACGCTGAAGGTCAACGCCGTCATCATCATGCGCGTGGTCGATGCCGTCAAGGCTGTCATCGAGGTCTCCAACTACGTCTACCAGACCTCGCAGTTCGCGCAGACCACGCTGCGCTCCGTCCTCGGCGAGGTCGATCTCGACGAGCTGCTCGCCCACCGCGACCGCCTCAACCAGCGCATCCAGGTCATCATCGACGGCCACACCGCGCCCTTCGGCCTCAAGGTCGTCTCGGTCGAGGTCAAGCAGGTCGATATGCCGGAGAACATGCTGCGCGCCATGGCCAAGCAGGCCGAGGCCGAGCGCGAGCGCCGCGCCAAGATCATCCACGCCGAGGGCGAGTTCAACGCCGCCGCCAAGCTGGTCGACGCCGCCGCGCTCATGGCCACGCAGCCCATGACCCTGCAACTGCGCTACCTGCAAACCCTCACCGAGATCGGCGTGGAGAAGAACACCACCATCGTCTTCCCCCTGCCCATGGAACTGGTCAACATGTTCAATAAGACCCTCGCCGCCAACGTCGCGCCCCCCGTCCTCCCGGCCGCCGCGCCGGATGCGGGGCCCAAGGAGTAAATGTGAATCGTCCCTACGACGACGATGAGGATGGTCCGCCGGGCCGCGGCTACTCCCGCGACCCAGGTCGCTCCGATTCCGACCGTACCGATCTTGGCCGCGGCGCCAACCGCGAGATCTCGCTCGGCGCGCCGGCCATCCTCGGCATCTTCTTCGCGCTCGTGCTGGTCTGCGCCGGTTTCTTCGGCTTCGGCTACACCATGGGCCGCAAGTCCGCCCAGGCCGCCACTGCCGACACCGTAGCCGCCAACGCGGACACCTCCAGCAACGGCTCCTCCAAGCCCGCCGCCGGAAGCCTTGCCAGTCAGCCAGCCGAAGCCGCCGCACAACCTGCGGTCGACTCCTCTGCCGCACCGGTCGTGATGCAGACCGTACCGGCCTCCGGCTCACCCTCCACGTCGAAGAACGCCGCAACCGCAGCCGACGGCAGCATCGTCGGCGAAAAGCCTCCAACCAGCAACCAGCAACCAGCAACCAACAACCAGCAACCAGCCATCTCTCCCAGCGGCACCATCATGGTGCAGATCGCCGCCGTCTCCAGCCAGGATGTAGCCGACATTCTGCTCGCCTCGCTCCGCAAAAAGGGCTACAGCGTCAGTGTCCGCCACGAGCCGCAGGACAAACTCCTGCACATCCAGATCGGCCCCTTCGCCACCCGCAAGGACGCCGAAGCCATGCAGCAGCGCGTGCTGGCCGACGGCTTCAACGCCATCGTCAAGTAGCTAGACCGGCCTCATCTCTTCTGGCAGCGCCGCCACCATCGACGCCCGCGCCGCGCGCATCAGCTCATCCCGCGTCGCGTATCCCGCCGGATCGATCGCTGGCAGCACTTGGATCTTCGCCACGCCCGGTGTCACCGCCGCGCTGTGCTTGCGCATCATCTTCTCGGTCCCGGAGATGGCGATCGGCACAATCGGCGCGCCCGTCTCCATCGCCAGGTAGAACGGCCCGCTCTTGAACGCCCCCAGCCGCCCGTCCTCCGAACGCGTCCCCTCGACAAAGAACAGGACGTGCAGCCCACTCCGCAGCGCCGCCTTCGCTGCGGCAACGCTCTCCCGCGCCGCTTCGCGCCGGCTTCCCCGCTCCACCGGAACGAATTTCCCCAGCCGCATCGCCGTCCCCAGCAGCGGAATCCGCATCAGCCCCTTCTTCAGCAGCACCGAACACATCCCCGGAAGCACCGGCAGCAGCACCGGAGGGTCCAGGTTCGACACATGGTTCGACAGGAAGATGCAGCTCACCCCTGCGGGAATATTCTCCAGGCCCTGGACCTCCACGCGAATCCCGCCCGCCCACACCCCTAGCGGCACGATTCCCCGCACCACCACGCGGTACAGCAGTTTGATATTGCCCACCACCAGCGAGTAGGGAATCCCGATGATTCCCGCCAAGGTCCCCAGCGTCACGTACACGAACACCATCTTGAAGGTCACAAACATCTCTTCGCAGAATACCCCACCCGCCAAAAAGAATCCTCGCTCCGTATCACGGTGAAACAAGAAAGAGACCGGGATCGCTCCCAGCCCCGCCCCGCTATCCAATTCCGAGAACCTCAAACCTTGCCGCTCCCGCATCACTCCAGAGCAAGTACATGCTTGCTGTACTTCGGCCCAGCCATATACTGGATTGCCTTGTCCATCGTCACCAGGACTCCGTCTTCCTTCACCGCAAGTCCAAGCAGATAGGCATCGGTGATCTGCTGGTGCCCGAAGACCCGCTCGATGAAAGGCGCGGCAAGCGAAGACCACCCCTCCGAAATCGGCCAAAAGCGATACCCGGCATGATGGTTCAAGCTTGCCAAGGCATCCAACGCTGTCTCAATCGTATTTGAAGCAGCCTTCGGATTGGTCGCCACCCGCAGGAAGCCCGCTTCCGTGAACGCGCATACGCCAAATTCATCTTCATCCGAGGCATCAAACCACTTCAGAACAAGTTTGTGATGAATATGGTCTTCATCCAGCAAGGCGATCAGGATGTTCACATCGGCAAGATATTTGACTTTACGCAATCTCGTCCTCTTGGGTAGCCTTCACCATCTCAGGTGTAATCACCCTGCCGCGCGAAGCAAAGACTCGAAGTCCGTTTGGCAAGGTTTTGATCCCAGACGAACCGCACGATGGCCGAGGTGTTGTGTTTGTCCTCCGCACCAACTCGCCAACAGCGGCACCAAGCGTAATCCCACGCCCAGCCGCATACATCGATGCAAGCTGGTAGACATCGTCATCAAGTGTGATACTGGTTCTCATAGGAATATTATGCACCATTCTTTAGATTGATGCAATATGTATCAATGATGCACCCGGCGCTCTTGCATCAGTATGAAAAAGAGGCCGGGATCGCTCCCAGCCTCTCCTCGCATCCAACTTCGCGAACCTCGTCTATGCGTTGGCCGCAGCCGCCGTCTCTGCTTCTGCCGTCGCTTCTGCCGCCGCCGCTTCCGCTGCCGCCGCGGCTTCTTTCTCGGCCTTCTCCTGCTTGCGCGCCGCAATCGAGTTCTGCCCCAGCTCGTCGGCCAGCTTCTCGGTGGTGAACGACTCAATCACATCGCCCTCGTGGATGTCCTTGAAGCCGGCGAGGTCAATACCGCACTCCACGCCCTGGCGCACTTCGCTCACGTCGTCCTTGAAGCGCTTCAGCGATCCGATCTTGCCCCGCCAAACCTCTTCGCCCTCGCGCAGCACGCGCACCTGCGCCGTCCGTGTAATCACTCCATCGGTCACGCGGCAACCCGCAATCTGACCAACCTTGGTGATCTTGAAGACGTTGAGCACCTCGGCCTTGCCCGCGTAGTTCTCCTTGAAGACAGGTTCCAGCAGCCCATACATCGCCTTGGTAATCTCGTCGCGCAACTCGTAGATGATCGAGTGCAGCCGGATCTCCACGTTCTCGCGCTCCGCAACCTCGGTCGACTTGCGGTCGGGCCGCACGTTGAATCCGATAATCACCGCGTTCGACGCCGACGCCAGCAGCACGTCCGATTCGGTGATCGCGCCCACGCCGGAGTGCAGCACGCGCACCCGAACCTTCTCGGTGGACATGCGTTGCAGATCCTCGGCGATTACCTCGACCGATCCCTGCACGTCGCCCTTCACGATCAGGTTCAGATCCTTCATCCCAGCGTGCTTGATCTGCTCGGCGAGACCTTCCAGCGAGACGCGCGAACTCTTCGCCAACTGCGCTTCGCGCTCCTTCATCTTGCGGTACTGCGCAATGCCCTTGGCCTTGTCGCGGTCCGCCATCACCAGGAACGTGTCGCCTGCGTCGGGCATTCCTTCCAGGCCCAGAATCTCAACCGGCGTCGAAGGCCCGGCCTCGACGATCGGCTGGCCACGATCGTTGAACATCGCGCGAATCTTGCCGAAGGTATTGCCCACAATGTAGCTGTCGCCGATGCGCAAGGTCCCGTTCTGCACCAGAACGCTGGCAACAGCGCCGCGTCCACGGTCCAGCTTGGCCTCGATCACCGTACCCACCGCCGGACGTTCCGGCGTTGCCTTCAGGCTGGCCAGATCGGCCACCAGGCAGATCATCTCCAGCAATAGATCGAGGTTCATCTTCTTCTTGGCAGACACATCGACGAACACCGTCGATCCGCCCCACGCCTCGGGCTGCAGTCCGCGGTCCGCAAGCTGCTGCTTCACACGGTCCGGGTTCGCTTCCGGCTTGTCGATCTTGTTCACCGCAACGATGATCGGCACATTCGCCGCCTTGGCGTGGGCGATCGCCTCCAGCGTCTGCGGCATCACTCCATCGTCCGCCGCCACCACCACCACCACGATGTCGGTGATCTTGGCGCCGCGCGCGCGCATCCGGGTAAACGCCTCGTGGCCCGGCGTATCCAGGAACACAATCTCGCGCCCAAACGCCGGCGAGTCCGGCTTCGTGATCTTCACCTTGTACGCGCCAATGTGCTGCGTGATTCCGCCCGCCTCGCCCGCCGCCACGTCCGTCGAACGGATCGCATCCAGCAGCGAAGTCTTGCCGTGGTCGACGTGGCCCATCACGGTCACCACCGGAGAGCGGGTGATCTCCACCATCCCCGTGGTGTCTTCCAGGAAGCCCTCGATGGCCTCGTTCTCCAACTGCTCTTCGACCGAGATCACCGTCGCGTCCGCGCCAAACTGCCGCGCCACATCCTTCACCAGCTCGCCGTCCAGCGACTGGTTCACCGTGACGAAGACGCCCTTCATTAGCAGCGTCGCAATCAGGTCCTTGCCGCGCACGTCCAGCTTCTCGGCCAGGTCCTTCACGCTGATGCCTTCGGTCACGGTAATCGTCTTGGTAATCGGCAACGGCTCCCGCGAGAGCTGTGCTCCGCCGTAGCGCGGCGGCGGCTGGAAGCCCTTCATCGGGCCTTCCTTGGTCTTCTCGTAGCGCTGTCCTCCGCGCCGCTGTCCAGGGCGCGCCGCAGGCCGCATCCCGCCGGGATGCTCACCCGGCCCCGGAGCTACACCGGCAACACCGCCCGGCCGTGCGCCAAAGCCCGGTCGTGCGCTGCCCGGCGTAAAGCCCGGACGCCCAGGCGCGCCTGTCCCCGTGGGGTAGGTGCGCGTTGGATGCATCGGCCGCCGTGCGCCCGGAGCCATCGTCGAAGGTGAATGTGGGCCGGCAGCGCCTGCGGCCCCTGGCCGTGGCCGCTCGAAGATGGGACGCCCGCGCTGGATGCCGTGCGCAGCGCCTGCCGGAGCCTTATAGATCGGTCGAGGCCCCGTCTGAGGCATCACCACGCGCCGAGCTGGAGGTTCGACAACAGCCGCGGCAACCTCCGCCTCAACGGTTGCCTCAACGGTCTTCTGATCCGCTCCGTCTGTCTTGTGTTCCGCCGCCATCGTCGAAGCAGCGGGCAACTCCGCCGAAGCCTCTGCGCCCGCAGCAACCGAACTCGCGGTTGCGGCTGGTTTCGCCGCGGGAGCGACAGCAACTGGTACGGCATCGGCCTTCACACGCTTGACAGTCGCGGGCGCCACAGCAACTTCCACCGGAGCCGCCACCGCTGGCGGACGGTCCGCCGCAGCGTGTGCATGGGTCTTGGCCGCGGCCGGCTGGGAGGTTGCCGCCGGCTGCGCCGGTGTTGCATGGGTAGGGGGCGGGGGAGCAACCACCACGGGCGGACGCGCAATCACAGGCCCAACGGGAGGCTTGCTCGCAATCGCCGGCGGCGGTGCCGCGGGTGTCACAATCTGGGCGTGCTGCCTCGGCAAGGGTACAACCCTCCGTGGCGCGGGTGCCGCCGGGGCACTCGCCTGCAAAACCGGCTTGGCGGCCGGTGCACTCTTGATGGCCGCAGCCTCCGCTGGAGCGGCCACGGGCGCGGAACGCCGCCGCAGTAGCGGGTTGCGCGCCTCTTCTTCGGCCTGCTTCCGCGCCAGGATCGCCTTTACCGCATCGCCCGGCTTCGAGATGTTCGCTAGATTGAAGGCCGGCTTGGCCTCTACTGGCGGCTTCGTCGCCGCACTGCTGCCGCGGTGGCCACTCAGATAGTCGCGCACCTTTTCGGCCTCATCGGCCTCGATCGAACTGGAGTGCGTCTTCTTCTTGTCTGGATCCAAACCGAGTGAGGCCAGCGCCTCAAGAATAGGCTTGGCCTTCACTTCCAGTTCCCGTGCCAGATCGTTGATTCGAACTTTGCTCATCCGTCCCTTTTCGTTTCCCCTGCGCGCTTAGCTGTTCATATCAGCCTCATCGAAGTAGGAATCTAGTCCAACTCTATTATCCCTGAAATAGCAATCCTCGAAGCTGCCGATTGCGATCCAGGCAATCTGCCTGCATACGTGGCCAGAACCGCTAGCCACGCTTGTTTCCATCCGTCTCGACACCCTCGTCGGAGACCTCTTGGCTCTCGTCGACCAGTGTGTCCACGGTATCGTTCTTCGATTCAATCGTCTCTTCGCGTGCGTCCGCCTCGCTCACTGCGTCGCTCTCCGACTCCGCCTCTTCCGCGTCCGCAATCGCCTCGGAAGACGCGTCGTGAACCTCCGCAGCCTCTCCGGCCGAGCCCGCCTCCGTCTCCAGAATCTCCTCCGGAGTTTTCTCCTCCGAGCTCTCTTCAGAACCCTCTGCCGCGGGCTCCTCCGCTGTCTCCACTACTGCATGGTCCTGGGTCGCGGCCGCATCCAGCTTTACCTCCGCCTCCGCCGGCCGCTCCTCGCCCTCTTCGTACTGCCCGAAGTAGTGCCGAACCGCAACCGAAATCTTCTCCAGCGTCTTCTCGCCGATGCCGGGTATCTCCTCCAACTGCTCCGGCGTCATGTCGGCCAGCTCCTCGACTGTCGTAATCCCGGCCGCGATCAGCTTCTCCAGAATCGCATCGCCCAGATCCTTGATCTGCTCCACTGGAGTCGTCGTGCCCCCGCCCATCTCCTGCATCTGCTGCTCGACCTCTTGCCGCTTCTCTTCCTCGCTCTTGATGTCGATCTTCCAGCCCAGCAGCTTCGCCGCCAGCCGCACGTTCTGCCCCTTCTTGCCAATCGCCAGAGACAACTGCGTATCGTCGACAATCACCTCGATCTGCTTCTCTTCCAGATTCGTAATCGACACCTTGCTTACCTTCGCCGGCTGCAACGCCTTCTCCGCGAAGGTCGTGATCTCGTCCGAGTACTCGATGATGTCGATCTTCTCCCCGCGCAACTCGCGGATGATCGACTGCACGCGCATCCCCTTCATCCCCACGCAGGCGCCCACCGGATCGACGTCCTTGTCGCGGCTCTGCACGGCAATCTTGGTCCGTTCGCCCGCCTCGCGCGCAATCGCCTTGATCGAGACCGTCCCGTCATAAATCTCCGGAACCTCGCTTTGGAACAGGTTCTGCACCAACCCCGGCGCCGCGCGGCTCACAATCACCTGCGGCCCCTTGGCCGCACGGTCTACCCGCAGCAACACCACGCGAACCCGCTCGCCCACCGCAAACTGCTCCAGACGGCTCTGCTCGCGCTTCGGCATCCGGGCCTCTGCCTTGCCCAGGTCGAAGATCACGTCCATCGGCTCCAGCCGCTTCACCGTCGCGTTCAGGACCTCGCCCGCGCGGTGGTTGTACTCCAGGAACACCGTGTCCCGCTCTGCCTCGCGCACCTTCTGGAAGATCACCTGTTTCGCCATCTGCGCGGCAATCCGCCCCAGAGGAGTGGTGTCCTTGTAGAAGCGCAGCTCGCCGCCCACCTCGACCTCCGGGGCCAGAGCGCGCGCCTGCTCCAGAGTCAGTTGGTTGATCTCGTCCTCCACCTGCTCCGGCCCCTCGACCACGGTCTTGAAGACGTACGCGCGAATCTCGCCCGTCTCCTTGTCCAGCTCCGCGCGCATGTTTTCCTGCGTCTTGTAGTATTTGCGCGTCGCCAGCGCGATCGCATCCTCTACCGCGCCCACCACAATCTCGGGCTCGATTCCCTTGTCCTTGCTCAACGTCTCGATCGACTGGTACAGAACACTCGCCATCGCTTCACTCACCTTCAAATTCGCACTTGCTGATCACTTACAACTGACCACTTACAACTCGACTACTAAGTTCGCCTTCTCCACATCTTTCAACTGAATCTCGATCACGCTGTTCCCTGTTCCCTGTTCCCTGTTCCTTTTTGTCTTCCCCTTCTGCTTCACAGCAGCCAGGTCGATCCTCAATACACCGTCCGCAAACCCTGTCAGCCGCCCCATCCACTCCCGGCAGCTATTGACCGGCGTAAACGCCTTCACCTTCACCAGGCTCCCCTGAAACCGCGCAAAATCCTCTGCGCGCGCCAGCTTCCGTTCCAGCCCCGGCGACGAAACCTCGAGCGTGTACTCCGCTCCGGGAACCACATCCTCCACATCCAGCAGCGTGCCAAAGTCCATGGCAAACGCCGCGCAATCCTCGTGCGTCACGCCGCTCAGCAACTCCACCGGAACGCTCTTCGGCAGATCCTCAACCTCGCCAGCCTCGGCGCGCGCCTTCAACCTCGCACGCTCCGCCGCATCCTTCTCCACAAAAACCCGCAGCGCACGCGACTTTCCGCCGCCGCCAAACTCCACATCCACAACCTCCAGATGATGAGATGCGGCAACCCGCTCCGCCAGTCGCCGAATTTCATCCATCTGCAATGCCATAAACTCTTTTCATCCCGCGTTTTGTGTAAGATGCCGCCGAGGTTCGTCAAACCGTCTTTGGAGCAACAAAAAGTGGGCTTTCGCCCACTCATCTCTTCCGCCATTTTACCGGGATCCCCAACCGGTTTTCTGGTTTGGGGCCGGTTTGCCGGTGCGCACACGGCTCCTTATCGAACAGCGGAACAAACTTGTTCGCTCTTTCAAGATACGCCAAAAACCATGAACATTCAATCCCACTCCGTGGGCCGGCTCAACTCCATCGACGTGAATCAGATCGTCTGCCCACGCCATTTAGGCCGCAAGCCCCGCATCTACCGCATGGACGAAATTGCAGCGCTCGTCATGCCCGGCTACCACACCCCGACTCTGATCGCACTCATTGCACCGGTCGCGGTGATCGCGGGTTCTATTGTAGGTGCCGTCATCTTAATGCCCACCGCCGTGGCAGCAGGTGTGGTTCTCGCGATTGTGGCCGGGTTGCCGGCATCTACGCGTTTCTCCTGGCTGCGGGTAATTCATACAACCATTCGCCCGACCAACTCCTCTATCTCGCACCCGGCCAGCAGCTCCACTTTAAGCTACGCTGACACCTCCACTACCCACTGTCCACTGCTTTTGTTGTCAATACCCTCGACCCTCCAAAATCCCCCTAAACAGCTCCATCCAAATTACTTAATAGTTCAAAATAGTTGGCATAGTAGTTATGCTCAACCTGCTATTCTTAAACTAGAGTTGAAGAAAACAATCTCCCGGCCAATTCTCTGTGTCCTTTGTTTTCTAATACATAGCCGTAAGTCCTTTAAAGGAGGTATGTTACGGGTAAGTTCTCGTAATACTAAGATTTAAAATGCTTTATCGTAGGGGTACCCCTCCCCCCTCAAAGGAGAATTCAATGAAACCCAGACTCTGCACCTTCATCAAACCCGATGATCTCCCCTGCCAAGCCTTCGCTCTAACAGGCTCCGCACTCTGCCACGCCCACAAACGCCAGCAGGCGCGTCAGCGGCGTCGGTACAAAGCTCTCAGGCCACCCGCCATCCGCCTCGGTCCGCTTGCCGATCAGCGCTCCATTCAGCGCGCGATCGGTCGCATTCTATGTTCCATCGCCGCCAACTCGCTCCCTCTCGAACGCTCCAGCGCCCTCCTCCAGAAGGTTCTGCGCGCCATCGAGAAGCGCAATCACGCCGCGGCCGTGGCCGCTTCAGCCGGGAGTTTCAATCTCCCCGCATTTGCTCTCACACCCGCTCGACTCTACAATCAACCAAACCCGGCGCAAAAAGACATTCCACGCAGCCGCCAGCCAGAACGGAAGATATGATCCCCTCCCCAATCCCCGAAGCCCTCACCTTCGACGATGTCCTGCTTGTCCCCGCCTACAGCGAGGTCGTACCCAATCAGGTCAGCACCCAGACCCAGCTCACCCGCAACATCGCCCTCAACACCCCGCTCATCTCGGCCGCCATGGACACCGTCACCGAGTCGCGCCTGGCCATCGCCATGGCCCAGCAGGGAGGAATCGGCGTCGTCCATCGCAACCTCACCATCGCGCAGCAGGCCGGCGAGATCGACAAGGTCAAGCGTTCCGAGTCCGGCATGATCGTCGATCCCGTCACTATCACCCCCGAGCAGCCCATCTCCGACGCGCTCGAACTCATGCGACGCTTCAAGATCTCCGGCGTCCCGGTCACGCGCAAGGGGCGCCTGGTTGGCATCCTCACCAACCGCGACCTGCGCTTCGTCTCCCGCACAGACATCCCCATCGACGACGTGATGACCAAGACCGACCTCGTCACTGTCCCGGTTGGCACCACGCTGGAGGAGGCCGAGCTCATCCTCCACAAGCACCGCATCGAGAAGCTCCTCGTCGTCAACGAAGACTACGAACTCAAGGGCCTCATCACCGTCAAGGACATCCAGAAGAAGCTGAAGTATCCCAACTCATCGAAGGACAGCAAGGGCCGCCTGCGCGTCGCCGGGGCCATCGGGGCCACAGGCGACTTCCTTGAACGCGCCGCCGCCCTCATCGAGATGCGCGTCGACGCGCTGGCCATCGACAGCGCCCACGGCCACTCCTCACGCGTCCTCAAGGCCATCGCAGAGGTCAAGAAGCAGTTTCCCGACACCGACCTCCTCGCCGGAAACGTCGCCACCTACGACGGCGCAATGGCCCTCATCGACGCTGGCGCGGACGCCGTCAAGGTCGGCATCGGCCCCGGCTCCATCTGCACCACCCGCATGGTCACCGGTGCCGGAATGCCGCAGATCACCGCCATCACCGAGGCCACGCGCGCCGCCAACAAGCACGGCATCCCCATCATCGCCGACGGTGGCATCAAGTACTCCGGCGATGTCACCAAGGCCATCGCCGCGGGCGCCAACGTCGTCATGATCGGCTCCCTCTTCGCCGGCGTCGACGAGTCGCCCGGAGAGACCATCCTCTACCAGGGGCGCAGCTTCAAGGCATACCGCGGCATGGGGTCGCTCTCCGCCATGGCACAGGGCTCCGGCGAACGCTATTTCCAGAGCGCGGAAGACATGACCGAAGCCGCCAGCACCGAACGCGAAAACCTCACCGCCCGCGAGACCGGCGGAGGCAACCGCCTCGCCAAGTTCGTCCCCGAGGGAATCGAAGGCCGCGTACCTCACCGCGGCCCGCTGGAGGCCATGGTCTACCAGCTCGTCGGCGGTCTCCGCTCCGGCATGGGATACCTCGGCTGTAGTACCATCCCGGAGCTTCACGCCAACGCCCACTTCATCCGCATCTCCAACGCAGGCCTGCGCGAGAGCCACGTCCACGACGTCATCATCACACGCGAGGCCCCCAACTACCACGCAGAGTAGTTCCGCAACAGGTGCGCAGAAGCAACCAGCAAAAGCGCCAACGGCGCGACCTATACCAGCCTGGGGCGAAGCCCCAGGTGCTAGCCACAAACAAGCCCTGAGGGCTGAAAGCCCGCCCTATATATGCGTGGAGCAGAGTCCAGTAAGATGCGTCCAGTTTTCTTCTATAAGCCATTGCCTCCAACATCGCCGCCCTCCCCTCTAGGCTGGCGCTGGTACTTCAGCGTGTGGACTCCGGTCCTTGTCATGATCGCTGTCATCTGCACCGAGTCCACAAACGCCTTCTCCTCGCTGAACACAAGCAGTCTGCTGCGGCCCATCCTCCAGCGCTGGTTTGGCCCCATCCAGGACAGCTCCTGGGAGCTCTACCACCACTACCTGCGCAAGACCGGCCACTTCATCGGCTACGGCCTGGTGGCCTTCACCTTCCTCCGCGCATGGCTGCACACGCTCGACCGCAGCGCAATCAGTTCCCTGCTCGAATGGCGCATCAAGTCGTCCCTCTTCGCCATCCTCTCCACCGCCATCGTCGCCAGTTGCGACGAGTTCCACCAGAGCTTCATCCCAAGCCGCACTGGCTCGCCCCTCGACGTCCTGCTGGACACCGCCGGCGCCTGCGCACTCTGCCTCCTGGTCTGGCTCCTCTGCTGGCGCAGGCGGCGATCCCGCGCGAAACTCATTGCCGCTTGAACTGCGGCTCCAGCACCATCGCGTCGAAGCGGTGCCGCAGCGTAAAGCCAAACCGCTCGTACAGCCTCACCGCCTGCTCATTGCCCTCGGTCACGGTCAGTGTGATGGCCTCAAAGCCCGCTCCCACCAGGCTCTTCGCGCTCCGTTCCAGCAGCCCGCGGCCTAGCCCGCGGCCGCGATACGCCTGCGCAACGCACAACTGCGTGATGTGCGCGACCTTCGCGCCCACTCGCGAGCAAAGTACCATGCCCACCAGCGCGCCGCTTCGCCGCTCGAGCAGCATCCACGAGAAGCTCGGCTCGAAGATGCCGCATCCGGGAAAGCGCACAATGTTGTGCAGAAACCGCAGCGAGCCGTGCAGCGAGCGGTACTGGTCGTTGATCAGCGCGTCGGAGTGGCCCACATAGCAGGCATGGATCAGTTCGGCCGCGGCCTGATAGTCGGTTGGCGTCCATTGCGCCAGCGCCAGCTCTGGCCCAACGCCAGGCAGACCAGCCGCATCCGCCGTCGCCGCATCCCTCAGCTTTGGCGAACCACGCCCGTCAAGCGCGCACTCCAGAAACAGCCGCGGGTACACCGTAAACTCCGGCCCGGAAAAAAGGTCGGCAAACTCGCCCGCCTCGTAGAGCAATAGTTGCGACTCCACGCGATCGACTCCCGGCGTGTGCCGCAGCATCTCCAGCATCGGCACCAGAAGCGCCCGCGTCGCGTCGGCGTCGCTCATCGTCCGGTGGCCTGTGGCGAACGCGTCGCCGATCACCGCCTTGATTCCCTCGAAGACACAGAATGTGTAGCCGCACACGCGGCCCCGGTCGAGCGCCACAAAGCCGGTCAGAATGCGCGACTCCAGATACTGCAGCAGGAGCTCGGTCGAACTGCTGTAATCCCAGCGCAGTCGCTCACGCCATGCGTCAGCCTCGCGCTCCAGCAATGGCCGAAGCTGGCGCGCGGAGAAGTGCCGCAGGTCGAGCACTTCGATCTCGGATGCAACCGGCACGCTAGCCATGGCCCTTCCCCTGCACCTGCGTCTTCAACTCTCGATCCAACAAGGGTCGAGCATATAGCAGTCGAACTTCATCCGTACACCGCGCACAGGAAAATAACTTCGCAGGCTTACGGCTTCGCATAAACCTTGTACACCTGCAAACCCCGAGCCGGGTACTCGATGATCTGCTGATAGACGCGCCCGGCCAGCAGAAGCGCCAGCGCGGGCGTGTCTTTGGCTGGAACCACCAGCAGATGCTCGCCCATGGGAACGCCGTCCACGCCGTACTCGATCGGCTGCTCGTTGCGATAGAAGGCGAGTCCGTAGACCATGTCCCGCTTCACGCCCTCCACCGCCACCACCCGCACCTCAGGCGCCTTCTGCTGCATCTCGCGCGCCAGCGGCCGCGCCGAATAATTCACATCCAGGTCATGGCCATGGAAGCCGAGCAGGAACACCAGCGCCCCCAGCACCGGAAACAGCGTGGCATTGCGCACCTGAGTAATGCCCCCCAGGCGGATCGTCTGCACCACGGCAAAGAACACAAGCAGGGCCGCCGCGCTCGCGACCACAAGCCATCGGGCTGACGGCACCAGTGTGTCGTAGACCATGTGCTGCGGCGCCAGCACAATCACGAACGCCACCACCGCGCAGGCCGCCGCATGGGACCACAGCAGCCACTGCGGTAGCCCCGCGCGCCGGATGCGGTTCAGATAGTCGCCCGTCAGAATCGTCAGTGGAGGAATCGACGGCAGAATGTAGCCCGGCAGCTTCGACTTCGAGCAGGTGAAAAACACAATGGGAAACAGCGCCCACAGCACAAGAAACTCAGGAAACGCATCGCCCGTGCGCGGCAGCCCCAGATAGCACTTCGGATTCAGCTTCACCTTCCATTCAGCAATCGAAGCACTCATCGCGGCCACCAGCGCCCGGATGGCAATCACCGTCCACGGCATCAGACCCACCAGCCCCACCGCCAGGTAATACCACACCGGCTGATGGTGCTGGTACAGGTTGGTCGCAAAGCGTTCCAGGTTGTGCTCGACGAAGAACTGCTCCATGAACGTCGGGTTCTCCCGCTGCACCGCGATGTACCACGGCAGCACCATCGCCAGGTACGTCAGCACGCCGGGAATCCATATCGTCCGCCGCAGCGCAGACCACTCCCGCCGCAGCCCCAAAAACAGCAGAATGATGCAAAGCGCCAGGAACGGCGCTATCGGCCCCTTGGCCAGCGTCGCCACCGCGCCGAAGAAGTACAGGTCGAAGAGCCAGTACTTCGACCCCGTCTCGTACCATGCATACCACCCCAGCATCCCAATGCACAGCGGCGCGGCCATCTGCATATCGGTCGACGCACCGCGCGCAAACCCGATGATCGCCACCGACGACGCGGTAATCAGCGCGGCATCCAGTTGCCCTCCAGGCCGGAAGCGCAGCATGTGTACAAAGACCATCGCAATCAGCAGAAACGCGTAGGAGGCCGAGGGCAGACGGGCCGCCCAGTCCGAAACGCCGAACTCCTTGAACGAGGTCATCGCCCGCCAGTAGTACAGCGCCGGCTTCTCCAGCCACGGATGCCCGTACAGGATCGGAGTCACCGTTCCCCCATCCACACAGCGCAGAGAGTTCCTGATGTCGGTCAACCGCAGGCTGCGCGGCACCATACTGGCATGCAGCTCGTTGCAGGTCTCGTTGTGCGCCTCCAGCATCTCCCGCGCAATCTGCGCGTAGCGCGGCTCATCGGCCCCCACCAGCCCGATCTGGCCGCCGCCCAGAATCGGCACCAATCCATAAAACAGCAGGAGGGTCGTCGCCAACAGGAAGACGGTGAACTCACGCCACGATTCGCCGCACATCCGCCGGATCTGGGCGCGCGCCCACACCACCGCCGCGTTGCGCGTTCCTGCACCGGTCACAACGGGTTGTGCGGTTTCAATCAATGAAGTTCCATCGCCAGCGAAGCCTGCATGGGCCATGCAAGCATGGGCCAAACAAGGCTACCAGACTCATCCCTCGCCCGGCGCGGTCTCCTTCGCAGCCTTTTCCTCTCGCCTCTTGTCGCGCTTGCGCAGCCGTCCCAGCAGTTCGTCCATTCGCCCCGTCAGCCGCTCCGAGCGGTCGATGGCAAACGTCAGTTCCGGCACATGGCGCACTCCCATCCGCTCCCGCAGTTGCGAGCGAATATAAGCACGCGCAGCCATCAACCCGTCCAGCGTGGAGTCCTCCTCCGCCTCGCTGCCGTGCACCGCCACAAAGACGCGCGCGCTCTTGCCGCCCGGTGCCAGCACCACCTCCGTCACATAGCCCGGCGCAATCCGCGGATCGGAGAGCTCCCCCTCCAGCATCGCCCCAATCTCTTCCGAAAACGTGCTGGCCACACGATTCCGGTGGTACGTTCTGGCTCGTTGTTCAGGCATATGTCTTCGCCAACCATCTCATCCAACTGCCAAGCATAACAAAAGCGCGCGCCGCTTACTCCCCCAGCATCTCCACCCACGAGTCCACAATCTCCGCCCCCAGTCCATTGCACAGCCGATGCAGCGCGTCGTCAACCTCCCGCATCTGCCCGGTCAGGTATTCCGTCGAGCCGGAGATCGCCACCACTCCCAGCGTGGCCCGGTTCCACAAGCTGGCGTCGTCCAGCTCGGCCACCGACACGTTGAACCCATGCCTCAGCTTGTCCTTCAGCGAGCGCACCACCTGCCGCCGGTCCTTGATCGACTGCGCGTGGGCAATCGCAACCTCCACCGTCAACTTCGCAATCGCCATAGCATCCCCTTCCCCGATGCAATCCCCACGCCGTCATCCTGGCCTGAGCGAAGTCGAAGGCCAGAATCTCCGTATTAGTATCTGCCGTTGTCTGTTCTCGCAATCCCGACTGGTTCAGAATAATCGACCGAGCACTCAATAGGACCAGATTCTGACGACGGGGTGCGAAGATGGGGGTGTAGCGATGGAGACTGCATGATCTCGCAGGTGAACTGTACCCCAGCAACGCCGATGGGCGCGACGCTCCTCTCCGGCCAGGGACTTCCCGGCCCCGGAGCGACCTTCCGCGCCTGGGCCCCGCGCGCCTCCGCGGTCTATCTCAACGGAGTCTTCAACGGCACGCCTCGAACCGGCCAGACCCCCGACCTCCTGCTCGCCAAAGACGCCAACGGCTACTGGTCGGGATTCCTCCCCGATGCCGCCGACGGTGACACCTACCTCTTTTACGTCGTCGGCCCCGGTTCCAGCGGCACCAAGCGCGACCCCTACGCCCGCGAGCTGGCCAACGATCCGGTCACTCCGTTTCCCATCTGCCCTGCAATCGTCCGCTCGGCCAACGCCTATCCCTGGCACGACGCCGCCTTCCGCACGCCAGACTTCGCCGACATGGTCGTCTATCAGCTTCACATCGGAACCTACGCCCCGGCCAGCCCCGGCCAGGCCTCCACCTATCTCGACGTGCTGTCCAAACTACCCTACTTCGCCGCCCTCGGCGTCAACGTCGTCCAGCCGCTCCCCGTCTACGAGGAGGAGGACTCGCCCTCGCAGGGCTATCCCGGTCTCGGCTACCAGGGCGCGGACCTCTTCTCCCCAGCGCTCGACTACGCGGTCTACGATGCCTCGGCCCTCGCCGGCTATCTCGCCACGATCAACCGCCTCCTCGCCGCCAAGAACCTCCCGCCCATGACGCTCGCAGACATTGCCCCAGCCGTCGCCCAGCTCAAGGCCATGGTCGATCTCCTCCACGTCTACGGCATCGCGGTCTGCTTCGACGTGGTCTACAACCATGCGGGCGGATGGGCGCAGACCTACGCCGTCCCCACCTCCGTCGCACACTGCGGCGTCATCCATGGCGACGACCAGAGCCTCTACTTCTGGGACCGCGCCCTCACCACCAACGCGAGCGGTGCCTACGACAACAACCAGAGCCTCTACTTCACTGACCAGGGCTTCGTCGGTGGCCTCTCCTTCGCCCTCTGGAACGCGGACGTGCGGGGATTCCTCCTCGACAATGCGAGCTTTCATCTGAACGAGCTGCACGCCGACGGCTTCCGTTTCGACGAGATCAGCGAGTTGCTGGCGATGAATGCGGCCAACGGCTGGAACTTCTGTAACGAGCTGACGGCGGCAGTGCGCGCCGTCAATCCCCGCGCCTTGCAGAACGCCGAGTACTGGCCCGGCGAGTACGGCGTTCCCGCGCCGCGTATTGTCGTGCGCGCGGGCGAGGGCGGCCTGCGCTTCGACGCCGTGCAGCACGACGGCCTGCGCGAGGCCATCCGCTCCGCCATCGGCCAGGCAGCGCTCGGTGCGCGCGCCTATGTGGAGATGGGCGGCATTGCGCGTTCCCTCTGGCCCACCGGCTTCGCCCACTCCTGGCAGACCATCCCCTGCGTGGAGAACCACGACATTGTGAAGGCAGGCGAACACCCGCGCATCCCCGTGCTAGCCGACGGCTCCAACGCGCGCAGTTGGTACGCCCGCAGCCGCACCCGCGTCGCCATGGCCCTGCTGTTGACCGCGCCGGGGATTCCCCAGCTCTTCATGGGCCAGGAGTTCCTCGAAGACAAGCCCTGGTGCCCCGACCCGCGCTCCCCGGCCCACCTCATCTGGTGGGGAGGACTGGCCCCATCCGACAACGGCCGCGCCACCGATCCCGCCATGGCCGACCATCTCCGCTTCACCCAGGCCGCCATCGCGCTGCGCAACTCCCAACCCGCACTGCGCGCCGAGGGCCTCAACGTCTTCTACACGTCCGACGCCGACCGCGTCATTGCCTTCCAGCGCTGGGTTCCCGGCATTGGCCGCGACGTAGTCGTAGTCGCCACGCTGAGCGAATCCACATGGGGCAGCTATCAACTCGGCTTCCCCTCCGCCGGCCGCTGGGTCGAAATCTTCAACAGCGACGCCTACGACAGTTGCAACGCCAACGGAGTCCTCGTCAACCCGCAGGTCGCAGGCAACGACGGTGGCATCACCGCCGACGGCCCCCCACTGCACAACCAGCCCGCCTCCGCCACCATACTCATCCCCGCAAACAGCGTGCTGGTCTTCGCAAAGGCATCCTCGGTTGTCTTGTACCC
>Ga0224530_1000831_pt1 | contig 18540 bp, 15 predicted proteins | sample CBST75metaG_FD_179873 | JGI IMG/M metagenome (GOLD analysis project Ga0224530, IMG submission 179873) | Peat soil microbial communities from Stordalen Mire, Sweden - C.B.S.T75 | ecosystem: Environmental > Terrestrial > Soil > Wetlands > Peat | place: Sweden: Norrbotten County, Stordalen Mire...
CGCAGCGGAAGAAGTGCTGGTCTTGCTCATGCTTATCAAGGTGAGATTTCTTTCCCCGCCCTACAGTAATTGTTGAGGGGCTACTTGTCTCACTGATGTTGGCACAGAGGGAGTTGAGATTCAAAATGGAGGCGCAGGATTTCCCGTATCTTTCGCATTGGCAATCTCTTTTCAGGCAAAATGTTCTCCTAGATTTCAGGAAAACATTCGCCAGGGATTACCAGCGTTGCTACTCCCCTCCAGCCCCAACTTCACCGATTCCATTCCATGTGGGCCACGATTCCACAGGATGTGGGCCACCGTTCCATTCGATGTGGGCCGCGATTCCAGTGAAAACCAAAATGCGGACCGCTTCACAACGGAATCCCGGACCGCTTCCCGTGGAATCAGTGGACCACTTGCCGTGGAATCACCGGACCACTTCGACCGGAATACGCAGGCATGCAAAGCAATACCGGGATATCGTACGCTGCTCCCAGCATGGCGTAAGCGATTCCCGTGTTTCCGCTGGTCGAGTCAAGCAGAGTCTTTCCAGCTCTGAGCTGACCCGTTCGCAAAGCTTCCGCGACGATCCTGGATGCCGCCCGGTCCTTGACTGAACCTCCGGGGTTGTTCCACTCTGCCTTCGCAAGAACAAGCACATCCTTCAAGTCTCCTGTCACTTTCTGAAGACACAGCAAAGGCGTATTCCCAATTCTCTCTGTCAGATTGGTGCCACATTGCACATGCATAGGATCGCGGAAATTCTCCCGTCATTTCTAGCTATTGTTCTGATGAGCCGATTCGCTGGCGGTTCGTCAGTCCTAGCCGGTGGAGTTATTCAACTCACGTTTTCCGGGAGGCCGACACAACTTCCCTCCCGGCTCGGCTTGACAAACGGACTGGTGCCCTTTCCAAAGCGGGAGCGCCCGTTGCCATGCGAATGGATTTCTTTCCTCCAGCCACCTCTGCCCATGGCGATAACCGGAGCGAGCGGCAATGTTATTGCGGTATCTCATCGCTGGTAATACTTGGAGAATCTCATCTCTGATGGCCAGCAACTCCTGGTGTTCGAAGGCGTCATTCGAGTTAGAAGTCAACTCGGTAAATATGACATCGCTTGAGAAGCATGTTGGCAGGGCATTCGCTAATGGTTAGGCTGCAGTACTTGCACGGACCACAGTGGTGTAAATCTTCTCCAACAGCGTTAGCGCACCACGATACCCGATGTAAGAGCGCGAAAGAACAACCTCGTCGGTGCTAGGATAACCAACCTCAACCAGAACGCCTTTCACATTCTTGGCCAGTTCTCCTTCCCAGGTAGTACCAAACACGACGGGCGTATGGTTTGAGAAATCGGTTTCTTGGACTCTCTTGTGGATGAAGTATCCGTCTTCTTCAAACTCCACCTCTGCCGTCACATCTTCAGCTATGTTGCGGAATTCAGCGCGGATTGCATCACGGAATTCATCCGGCGGGTTCTCTGTGATTATTTGCCGTCCAGGAGTAAGCCCTAACTGATTCACAATAAACTTCGTGATGGCCAGATTATACGCACTTTCGCTCAGCACCACGGAGAGCGAAGGAAGATGATATTGGCAGGTATAGCCGGTGTAAAACCCTGCAAAATCCCTTAGATAGTTGAAGTAATGCTTTTCTTCGGCAGCAATGAAGGCCTCAGTGCGAGCCTCATCAAGCCCGGCAAACGTTGTCACCTGACGAAGAAATGCGCTGGTCTGATCGGCGCCAATGGGAATAACTGGAACGTGCAGAAAAGGCTGTCCGTATTTCTTTTCCAAGTGTCTTGCGGTTGCCAATCCGAGCCAAGGCGAAAGCACCAGATTGAACTGTGCTTTGGGGAGGTTTTTCCACTCAGAAACGCCTGCCGATTCCTGGCCGAAGAGAATATTTACCTTCAGCCCAATACCTTCAAGAACCCGCTTGATCTCAGTGAAATCGCCGCGCCAGAATGGGTTCTGAAATGGTAGAAGGGACCAGATGTTTACAGACCCGGTTTCGCGCGGGCCGTCATAGTCACCCACGAACTGGTCGATGATTGCGCGCGTTATCAGTTCATGTCCGGTAAAGTTATTCCCTCTAAAGCCCCCAGTCTCCGCATAAACGATAGGTACGCCCTGCTTCTGGTATTTGCGTACAACACTTCCCACATCATCGCCTACCAGATCGGAGATGCACCCGGTCAAGACAACGAAGAGATCCGAATCCATGAGCTTGATCGTTGCCTCAATCAGTTCATTCAGTCGAACCGCGCCGCCGAACACAACTTCCTGCTCTGTGGCGTTCGTGCTGGGAATGAAGTATTCGCCGTTCTGGTAGCCGTTGAAGCCAGCCACGCTGCCCATTTGCTTATTCGCGCAACCCGGACCGCAATGAGTGATGGGAGTGGCACGAGGAATCGCAAGAACACTCGCGAGAGAACCCATCGAGCAGATATAGCGCACCTGCTCAAGGGAATTGGTTTTCTCAACAACATCTTTGATAATCGGTAACGGTTCGTTATTGGCGAGCGAAACTGGCATGGTTGTCCCCTTCTGGAGTGGCTTCTTTTTTCGATAGCGCATATGGATCGTTCTGGGCGAGCCACCACTGCTGATATGGAAGCGCAGAGTGAGCAGCGAGGCTCTGGCTGAATTTTTTAGTCAGCAGCGTCTGGCGAATCAACTCTCCTATTCTCAGCAGCCCATCGTAACCGACGCCATCATTGAAGAACCTGATTTGTGCGCCAGGAATTCCCAGGCTTGCAGCTAGGGCGGCCATGTTGTGGCGCGCGATGATAAAGTCTGGCTTTGACCGGTGCAAAGATGTATATGCCTGAAAGTGCTGGGAAATACTAACCGTGTAGTGCGGAACATCACCAAAGGTCCCAATCGCTTCGGCGAGCATATCCTGCGCCACTTCATTACTGTCATAAATGGGATCGTGATGGAAAGAAAGTACTCCGTCGACTTCAACTTCAAGTTCGCGCAAATCTGCAATCAGACCGTGTGCGAAAGTTGCGCCTGCAGCGATATAACCCTTCTTCCCCTTTAGTTCCTTGCGCAAGGCGTCCAAATGAGACTTTATGCGCGCATGCTCACTGGCAATAACTTCCTCAACTCGGTCTTCACGGTGAGTGATTCGCGCAACCTCGCGCATCCAGTCATCGGTTGCCTTAATGCCATAAGGGGTTGGCACCTTGACCTCCGGTACACCATATTCCTGTTCCAGCCCCGCAGCCAGGTAAGACAACACCGTGCACATGGCCGCAGTTGCTGCCGCTTCCGGAAGCTGCTCCAGCTGACTCAGCGTGCTGCCGCCCATCACCAGATTGCAGCGTAGTCCCAACTTCGCCAGCATCGGGGTGTATATATCGGGACCACCCAGATGCAGAACATTGACCAGGTCATCCTGCTTTTTAGTTGGGTTCTTGTTGACGAGCTGGCGTAAAATCGCATGACCGGAAATGTCGAAACCGGAACTCCAATGTTTGGCTCTGAAGCCCTCGCAATGCATGGGAACTACCTTGACTCCGAGTTCGCCTTCGAGTTTGCTGCTCAAGCTGTCTATATCGTCGCCGATTATTCCCGTTGCGCAAGAGGTTGCGATCAGAATGACAGCTGGCTGATAGCGCTTCCATGCATCGCGCACGGTCTGCTCGAGTTTCGTTAGGCCGCCAAACACCATATCGTCTTCTGTAAGATTGCTGCAGATCAATCGCGGGTTCTCCAGCTTCCAGCCGCGCTGGTTTGTCATGTCGCGGTTGAGGCGGGAGATCATGGCCTGGATTGCAGCGCAACCTATCGGCGAGTGCTGAATCACAACCGAACCCTTGATCATGATTCCTTGCCCAACGGTTACGCACTCCGCGCACATGTTTCCTTGCGTAAAAGGGCTATCCAATTCGCACAACTTGCGCCCCTGTTGACCGCCACAGCTCTTCTTCGGACCGTAAGTAGCATGGGAGTCGAGCACAAGATCGGATGCCACTCCCTCCCAGCGAATAATGGTTCCCAAGCGTTGTTCACGGTTTGGAACTTCAGAGGTCTTGAGATTAATTGCCATCGTTCACTCCTGCGTAGGCACTTTCCGGAGCCTGTAGGGCTCGTTCATTCTCGATGAGCTGCGTTGCCCAGCTTGCCGACCAGGTACGAAGTTCGCTTGAACTGAGTGGCGATGGGACAGTGGACTGTGTGTGCTTGGCGATTCGGTTGGCCAGACGGCGGTAGATTTGTGCCTGCTCGGAGTCCGGAGCTGCCTCAATTGTTGTTTTTCCTTGCAGCTCCGATTGTGTAACGGTGAGAGACCGCGGAATATACTCCATAATCCTCGTTTGAGTTCTCTCGGCAAAGTCATCGAGAATGTCGCGATGAAAAGGCGTGTTGATGGAATTGGCAATTATCCCTCCCAGCAAAGCTCCGCCAGTGTTGGAATAGCTTTGAATTCCGCGGAAGAGATTATTGGCTGCGTAGATCGCCATGAAGTCGGCTGATGACACTGTGAAGACATGATCGGCAATTCCTTCACGGATCGGTACCGCAAAGCCACCGCAAACGACATCGCCCAATACGTCAAAAATTACATAGTCCAATTCCAGTTCCTCGAAGATATCCTGCTGTTCGAGCAACTGTACCGCTGCGATGATGCCCCGGCCTGCGCATCCGACACCGGGTTGCGGGCCTCCAGCCTCAACGCAAAAAGTTCCGCCGAATCCGCGGAATATGGCCTGGTGCGCATCGACCTTTCTGTTTTCGCGCATAAGCTCAAGCACTGATGGAATATATTCTCCATCGCGCAAAGTGTTGGTTGAGTCACTTTTGGGGTCGCATCCAAACTGCATAACCTTGTAGCCTGACTCAGCAAGGGCCGCACTGATGTTTGATGTTGTAGTGGACTTTCCAATGCCGCCCTTTCCATAGATTGCAACTTTCTTGGCTTTTGTACTCATGAATTCGCTGCCTCCTTGGCGTTTGATAGTGTTTAGCCCGAGTATGCTCGACTAACCGTGTGAGAAAGTCGTGGTAGCCAGCAGGTCGTTGTTATAAAGTTGACCTGCTAATTCATTCACTCCCGGGATTCCACATGCATCCGCGCGACAGCGCTGGCAGTGACTGAAAACCGTCAGATACTTTGAAGCATCGCCGCGAGCGCGTTCCAGTTGAAGGGTAGTTGGAACCGGAACATGAGCCAGCTCATGTTGAGGAATCAATGGAATCACATTGATCAAAGACGCACCAACCTCTGCGGTGACACGAGCAACTTCGCCAACGTGATGTTCATTGATGCCAGGCACGAGCACGGTATTGATCTTCACCGTTGCGCCAAGTTCCACGGCCGTGCGTATTCCCAGCAGTTGGTTGGCAATCAACTGCTGCGCTGCTGCTTCACCGACGAGGCGCTGATGTTCATAACTAATCGAAGTGCATATCTGCTTCAAAATGTCCGGCTTCGCAGCATTGACAGTGACAGTGATTGTGCGCACGCCGGCCGCAATCAACTGCTCTGCTTTTTCCGCGAGTAATAGACCATTGGTCGAGACGCAGTTGATGAGATGCGGATAAGCCTCGTGGACCAATGCGAACGTGCGTATCGCGTAATCCGTAACAAGTGTGTCTCCCGGTCCAGCTATGCCCACGACATTGATGGCCGGGCACAGCTCAAGCGCACGATGCACCGTCTCCAGCGCTTCCTCCGGCGTCAGTATGCGATTTGAGACTCCAGGGCGGTTGTCATGACGATTTCTGTAATCGCGTTTGCAAAAGCGGCATGCTATGTTGCATCCGGGACTAACCGGAAGATGCAAGCGGCCGTGGCGGGCATGCCCTTCAGCAGTCACGCTGAAGCATGGATGCCGCCCTTCAAGATCTGGAAATGGAGCTTGCAATCCCACAGCCCGCATACCATGGCTCGTGCACATCGACGTGCAATCGGACGCATCACCCAAGGATAGTCCGCACTCTGGAACTATCTCCTGATCGAGACTTTGGGAGTCCACCGTTCTTATCTGAACTATTTGAGCCATTTGAAACGGTTCTCCTCTGGGGCTGCGGATTCGGCCAATCGTCCACTGGCCATAAGCCGTTGCATAGCCGAATCGATAAAGTCAGGAATCACAAATGCCTGAATACCGCGCCTCGAAAGTTTCTCGACGGCTGCAGGTCCGATCCGCGCGACTACCACGGCGCTGCAATCTGCCAGCAGATCCACCGTCTTTTGCATGGTGTCTTCAGAGTGGGTCAACTCGTCATCTTGCCGCGCTGGGCCACAAGGTGGCTGATTCTTGCGAATCTCCACTAGTCGGCATTCGGCTTCTTCAATCTCGTAGACGAGAAACTGCGTAGCCCGCCCGAAATGCTGATGAACGACTACCTTGTCCTCACTGGCAACTGCAACCTTCATATTCACATTCACTCTTTCGATTGCCGGTTTGTGTGTTGAAGATTCGGACTCTAAGCGAGTTGGAGGCATGTATATCCAGACAAAGAAAAAGCCTCACTCGTTAGCAGAGTGAGGCCTGATCTAAAAGCTCGACTTGAGCTTACATTGATATGCAGCGGTCAATGCGGATCATGATCGTCACTCCTCCACAACTCTCCCATGCAACAACAATTGGAAGTCCGGGAGCTCGTGCGTGGAGTGAGTATCATGTTTTGGACGCTACTAAACTATCGTCTATATGTCAAGAGCACTCTTCTCGGTTCGGGCCTCGGAAACGCGCACGTTCACGGCCACAATGCGCCCATCATCACGCCGGCATGTGATGGCTGACACAGAGATGCAGCGTGCTCTTCTGTCATAAATCAATTCATGCTTGCCAAGCGTCATCTCATTACGGGTTGTTGTTGCTTCACACAGTGTGTACTGGTGAAGCCGGGAACTCGTCGAGCATATCTCTTAGAGTAATGAATTCCAAAGTCTGGATATATGCGTGAAGGCCCGTTTACCAGCAAACCTGGGGCGGGCCTTCGTTTTTATCTTGCGCAAAGCACTGCAGGCCGCCGCAACTAGATGAGTTCTTCTCTTTGCGTGCCTTCCCCTCATCACAAGCTCATTCGAGCGGCTCTTCTCCTCAGTTGCGAGAAGGGAATCATCAGTGTCATTGGTTCAAGCGTCAACCTTCGTTTTGTGGCGCATATACCCGACACGCTCGACAAACCCGGACAAACACGGCGACGATGAGGAGCGGCATAACGATGGTGGAGCAGTGGGACTTTGACACTCTCAAGGTGATGGCTGGCTATAACTCAGCGCAACACGAGTTGTCGGTTGCAGTGCCGGTCCACCAAACCGCTTCCTTTGAATTGGGAAATGTTGCCCGTGCGCGCCGCCCGATCTCATTTACCGAGACCGGATTCGTCTATCCTCGCGTGGCCAATCCGAACGCGGATGTTTTGGCCCAGAGAGTTGCTGCATTTAAGTATCCGTCCGCGAGAAGTAGTTTCAACAGTGCGCTCGATACAAAATACCTTCCGAAAGGATCTCGCTCAGTCTTGTTGTGCGGATACTTGGACACAACCGAGGGCGCCGACAAACCCATCGGCTTCACCAACCTGTTCGACTATCAAGCAAACATCGGCGATTCCTGGTCACTCACGAGTAATGTCTCCCCGGCGACTCACCGTACGTTGGCCGAGACCGAAGAGCGGCTCACCCATATACCTCATGCCATTCGTCTTACGGTAAGACCCGAGCCTCCAACCGGCTGGATAAACGATTGTGAACATTCATCTGCCAAGGCACAACGCGCTTGTTGTAGCTAGTCAGGGAACAAGTGCAGCTGCCTCGGCAGTTCTAAAGACGGCAGTCTAAGAAGCGTGTCACTACTCGTGACACTTCATTATGTGCAATCAAACAAAGAATACTTGAGAGGCTGCCCCATGAAAAAACTTATTCTATCCCTTGCCGCGGTTTTCATGATCGTTGTGGGCGTACAAGCACAGCAGACGTTGCAATTTGGCGCCGTAACCGGCACCGTGACAGACAGTTCGGGTGCTGTCGTTGTAAACGCAAAGATTGTAGCGGAGAATGTTCACGGTCGAGCAATCTATAAAGCTACTACTAATCAGACCGGCGGCTACCAGCTATCCGCAATTCCAGCGGCAACTTACGTTGTGAAAGTCGAGGCTGAGGGCTTTGCGAGTGAAGAAAAAACACTGCTGATTCTTGTTGAACACGTGCAGGAGCTTAACTTCAGCTTGAGGCCAACTACTGTTTCCACAGAAGTTGTCGTCACCGCTACCCGCGTGGCCACCGAGTTGCAGGAAACGCCAGTCGCCGTTCAGGCGATCGAATCCGAGCAGACAGCGGCGCAGAATATCGTGACCACCCGCGACCTCGCCGGCAAAACGCCCGGAGTTGAAATCCAGCGGGCCGGCATCTCACCGCTGACCCAGGTGTTCTTCATCCGCGGCATCGGCAATCCGGACCCGATCCTCGACCCCAACGTCGCGCAATATTTGGATGACATCTATTTGCCGCGCACCATTAACGGCTTGAGCGATCTAACCGATCTCGATCGCATCGAAGTCCTGCGCGGCCCGCAGGGGACGCTATTCGGCGAAAATGCCGACGCTGGCGCGATCCGCTACATCTCCAAAACACCTAGCGAGAGAACCCAGGTCAAGATCGATGTCGGCTATGGCGATTACAACACGGTGAACGCTCACGCTTACCTCACCGGCGCCATCCGGCACAACTTGTTAGGAAGTTTCGCCGCCGCCCGCGACCAGCACGATGGCTATACCTGGGATCCGACCATCAGCCGCCACGTCAATGACCAGCAGACAACCGACGCCCGTGCAAAGTTGTTGGCCACACCCACGCAGGCTCTCACCGTTTTGCTCACATTGGATGGCTTGATCGATCGTTCCGGCGGGGCTTACTACACTCCGAAGCAGCCGATCATCGGCGGCACGCTTGCGAACCCGATCTACGGCCCGTTCAAACCTAATGTCAGCTATGTTTCGGTGCCTCCTTTGAACCACAGCCGGAGTGACGGCGTCACGCTCAAACTCTCCTATCTGATAAGTCCTGCTCTGATCTTCCACTCAATCAGTGCGGGTCGCAGCTTCCATCAGGACCCGGTCGACTACGACAACGTTGGCCAGGCCATGGTGCCTTTCAACTCCACGTACAGTTTTCCGGTTTCGATTAATAACAACTACATCTTTTACAGGGAAAAGGAAGCGACACAGGAGTTCCAGTTGCAGGGCGGGTGGAAAAAGTTCGACTTCACCAGCGGACTTTATTTCCTCTACGAGGACTTCTTCAACAACCGCACCATCTATACCCTGTCATCGGTGGGCGCAGGTAAACCCGCTTATCCGCAAAGTCAGATCGGCAACAACGGAACCTACAACTACTCCGCCTACACCCAAGGGAACTATCATTTCACCCGCAAACTGATCCTAACGCTGGGCGGTCGCTACACGGACGTGCGCCGTATCTTCGATTTTCAGGGCATCTGGAACGAACTCCCAACCCTCATCAGCGCGCAACAGCTCCCCCCGACGCCATTGCCGACAGGAACCCCCGGTGCCCCCGCTAACTTTGGGGTCGTCGGAGAAGCGAAGAGTTGGCGCTCCTTCACGCCCAAGGCGGGTGTGTCCTACCAGGTAACCCCGGGGGTGTTCGGTTATTTCAGCTTCGCGGAGGGTTTCGACGCCGGCGGATACAATAATCGCGCAAGTTCAGCGGCCGCCCTGCTTCCTTACAACCAGGAAAAGGTGACGACCTACGAGTTTGGCTTCCGAACCGAAGCGCTCCATGAGCGCTTTCGATTCAACCCCACTTTCTTCTACAACGACTATACGGATCTCCAGGAGGCAGCGAACATCTTCACCGATTCCGGCACAGTGTCGGCGCGCGTCAATGCCGGCAGCGCGCACACCGAAGGCTTCGAGCTCGAAACCAGCGCGGCACCGTTCAAGAATCTCACCTTCACCGGCACCGCCAGCTACCTTAACACGCGCTTCGATTCGTTCAATGTTTCCAGCCTGGTTTCTGCGACAGGAAATCAACTTCCCGTCTCGCCCCACTGGCAATTGTTTGGTGGTGTGAGCTATGTGCTTCCCGTCGACCACCTCCACAACACCGTCCGCCTCGGTGCCGACGTAACCTATGAGACCAGCTATTACTCGGATATCTACAACTACAAGCAAGGCAAGGTAACGCCCCAGGACTTCGTCGATGGATATATCAGTTACCAGCCGCCTACAGAAAGTCGACTGATCTTTTCGCTCTCGGCCAAGAATATCGCCAACACTCTCCACTATCAGAGCATCACCTGGGGTGGCTCCCCAAACTACTGGGACGGGCCCATGGCACCGCCGCGCACGGTCTTCCTCAAGGCCGCCTATTCATTTTGAACTTCCAGCAGCTGCCTCCGGTAGGGACTGCCATCAGGGCCAGTCCCGCACCTGGTGGCGATTCAAGTCAGGCCAGGTGATGGATTTATGAAATCGGTGGCGCACATTATGACGACAATTCAGGAGTCAGGACACCATGCAACTGTTACTTTCTGAAACGGCGTACCTCCGAGTTTCCGACCGCTTGGCAACATTGGGTGCGGACCTCGATGTCGTGACGGTAAATACTGCAGGTATTCTCAAGCGCTGCAACGAGCGCATCGATGAGACCAGCGTAGATCCGGACATTTTTTGGGTTAGCTTGGACATCTATTTATCGGGCATGATGCCGTCTTTCATCGCGCGCATCCTGCAGGGAACACGAGATAGGTGGGTTCAAATGTTCTTTGCGGGACTTGACAGCCCAGTGCTAACGGAACTCATTGCGGATGGTGTCAGGATTACAAAGAATAGCGCGCAATCACAGGCCATTGCTGAATACGTGATGTGCCATGCTTTGAGCTTACTGCACCCTATCGCTGAACAGCGTCGCGCGCAAGAAACTCACGAGTGGAAACGAATTAGCTTTCGGGAGATCGGAGAAACACGATGGATAATGGTGGGACTAGGCGCGATTGGCACAGAGATCGCGCGCAGGCTTCACCCCTTCGGGGCGCATCTCACAGTCTTCAGACGCAACAGTATTCGCACAGCTCTGGCAGCGGATGTCCGTCCAACATCGGATCTCGTCCACCATTTGCCATATGCCGATGTCGTGGTTCTCGCTTGCGCACTCAATGACGAGACACGAGGTATAGCAGGTTCTGACTTCTTCAAGGCAATCAAGAAAGGCAGCCTTCTAATCAATATAGCCCGCGGTGGATTGGTTAATGAGGCGGCGCTCAAGGAGGGTCTTGAGCGCGACCAGCCAGCCCTGGCAGTGTTAGATGTTTTCAGAACTGAGCCACTACCCTATGATTCCTGGCTCTGGGACCATCCGAAGGTGACCCTCACGGCTCACTGCTCGAATGCAGGTAACAGTGTACTTGAGCGGGGCGACGTACTTTTTCTGGATAATCTGCGCCGCTACCACTCGGGTGAGTCATTGCTCCATGAAGTGCATATTAGCGAGCTTGGCCATGACACTGCAAACAACAGGCGTTTGATTGAAGCATGAAGGAGTAATAATGAGTGACGAAACAGTAAGCCAAGAGATTTCGAAGTATGTTCAAGGTGTCAGGATCGGTGTGCTCGCCTATGTCCGTGCGGACTTTGCGCCAATTCAGCGCACTTTTGGAGCGTTTGCAGTTAATGGCAATAACATCTTGTTTGCCACGGGAAAGTCATCCGCCAAGATAGCTGAAGTAGCTATTCATCCAACCGCCTCATTCTTTCTTGAGAATCAGGATCAGACGATCGAGAAGTGGAAGAGCGCCCTGTACATAGGGAAATTGGTAGTCGTTACGGCAGAAGACGACCTTAGGCAGGCAGTTAAAGCAATTGGAGCACGCAGTGCATTTTTCAAGAATGCAACCGAGAGAGACGGTCTGAGGGACTTCTTGCTGCTTCAGTTAGAAACTCGGGAGATCGAGTGGTTGGATTACGCGAAGGGTCGCGGACACATCGAAAAGGTTCTGGTTGAGGCAGAAGCGTCTATTCCCAAATCCTCAAACACTGCACACTGGGCTTGAGTGTGGAAACGCTGCAGCTTGGCACATATCCTGACAATAGAGACGGAGCCAGCACTGGCTGCTCGGAAGCGAACTGATAATACCGCGTATTTGAGGACATTGTGATGAGTGGAACGTCGACAACAGGGTCGTTGGACAGGAGGCACTTTTTTTTTGCCGGAAGCGGTGTTGCGCTTGCCGTGCTGCTATTGGGCTGCCATGGGAAGGAGAATAGAGACAAGTTCCTTTTGAGGGTTGCGGCGGGCAAAGGCGATTTGGATATTCGAGTATTGTTCAAAGCAGCAGGCATAAGGCCAACCGGGTATGAAGTATCCTACAGTGAATTCGCTGGGGGGAATCTCGTCGTTGAAGCTCTGAACGGTGGCTCTCTGGATTATGGCGGGATGAGTGAGATTCCAGCCGCATTTGCGGCAGCGTCAACCATACACAGCTTCCGTCTGATTGCCGTTTTGAATGGGGATGTCAATAACCAGGTGATCCTAGTTCCCAAGGGATCGCGCATTCAGTCTCTCCGCGATCTTAGAGGAAAACGGGTCGGTTATGTACGTGCGACGACGACTCAGTATTTCTTGATCCGCATGTTAGAGTCCGTCGGATTGACATGGTCTGATATTCAACCAGTAGCGATGGGTGTTGCGGATGGATCTGCAGCCTTTGCTCAAGGATCGCTTGATGCCTGGGCAATCTACGGATATCCCATCGAGAGAGCCCTCGCAACGGAAGGAGCTCGTATATTGCAGACGGCCTTGGGGTTTCTATCCGGCAATTACCTGATTGCAGCTCATGCTGATGCGTTAAGAAACGAGAAGAAGGTTGCAATGATTCGGTCGTATCTGGAGATTACCAGGCAAGGTTTCAACTGGGCCGCTCAACATCAGGATCAATGGGGAGCAATCGTCGCCTCTGAAATCGGAATCCCGGTTGATTACATGCGAGAGGAATACAGGCGCAGAAGCGCCAATTACACCTTGGGGCCGATCACCGGGGAAGCGATGGCCTCTCTGCAAGCAGTTGCCGATGTCTTCACACGGGTGAAAATGATTCCCGAACATGTGGACACGCGATCTTTGTGGGATAGCCGTTTCAATGATCTTCTCGAAAGGGAGGCGTAATGAGCAGACAAATGCGACAGGTTAGAGATTGTGGAGCAACGTTGATCCGGGCGCGATGGATGTCGCCGGTCTTATTGCTTGCCATCTGGGAGTTGGGAGCGAGAACCGGCCTGATTCCAGAGCATATTTTGGCTGCACCATCGGCTGTACTTGGAACACTATGGCAAATGGTAATCACGGGTGAGCTACCACGCAATCTTCTGGTCTCCCTCCAGCGTGTCGTGATAGGGCTGTCTATTGGGTTCGGAGTTGGTACAGTACTAGGACTTATTGCGGGGTTATCGCGTCAAGGAGAGTTAAGTTTCGACCCACTGATGCAGATCAATGGCAAAATTCCGGTGTTTGCTTTGACTCCACTGTTTATTGCCTGGTTTGGAATTGGAGAATTTCCGAAAGTCGCGCTCATTGCATTCTCTACCATCTTCCCGGTTTATCTGAATCTTTACGGTGGAATCAGGGCTGTAGATGTGCGTCTGATTGAGGCCGCCCGCAGTTTCGGCTTGAACCGCGCCGAGATCATTTGGCATGTGATCCTGCCGGGAGCCTTGCCATCGCTGTTGATTGGAATGCGCTATTCTCTATCCGTCGCAGTTCTGGTTCTGGTGATTGCAGAGCAGATCAATGCTTCGGCTGGTCTGGGGTATCTTGTTAACAATGCCCGTGATTTTATGCGAACGGACATTATAGTCGTTTGCCTGATGGTTTATGCGGTGTTGGGCTTGGCGGGGGACGCATTGGTCCGCCTTCTCGAATTTAGATTGTTGGCTTGGCGTCCTAGCGTGGTGCAGCCATGAGCATTGCCGTGCAAGTTCGTGCGATAGCACCCCTCTATCACGCTCACGATTGTGAAGGTGAGCAGGTAGTACGACTTAGGAACTTTAGGCGTCAGTATGGTGTTAATACCATCATTGATGGGCTTGATCTCGATCTATATGCGGGGGAATTCGTCTCTCTTCTTGGACGTTCGGGAAGCGGTAAGACAACTTTGTTACGCACTCTGGCCGGCATAGATCGGAGCAATGGCCAGGATGTGAAGGTACCTGGATCACGCGCCGTTGTATTTCAAGATGCAAGGCTGTTGCCTTGGAAGCGGGTGTGGCGAAATGTGGCGGTGGGTCTTAAAGGGGACAAGGTTCGAGAGAGAGCTAGCCTGGCGTTGCACGAGGTTTGCCTTGGACATCGGCTTGACGCTTGGCCGCTAACCCTATCCGGCGGGGAGGCGCAACGCGTTTCCTTGGCGCGCGCTTTGGTGCGTGAACCGAAGCTCTTGTTAATGGACGAGCCTTTCGCTGCGTTGGATGCTCTGACACGCCCCAAAATGCACAAGTTAGTTCTTGCTCTTTGGCAAGCACACAAGCCGGCTGTACTGCTCGTGACTCACGATGTGAACGAAGCTATTGCTCTCAGCGACCGAGTTCTTGTTCTTGACAAGGGCCGCATTGTAGCAGAAGAGCGCATAAATACAGAGCGTGGCAAGTATCGCCTTGGACTTGTCTCTGAACTACGTAGGCAACTGCTGGGCTATCTTGATCACGACGTAGTTGCAGAGCCAGATCAGTTTCCGTGCGGTGACATTGCTCATTCCACAACGCCAACAGAACAATTCGCAGGCATTGACAGCCAATAAGTGTGCAATGTGCCGACCTTTATCGGAGTGCATTCATCTGGATTTGTCGTCTGGTGCTGGCCAAGACTACGTACTTCGCTGCAACCTTGTTCGTGACTTCGAGGAGGAAGCTTTATGTCATCGGTAAAGTTACCCGCAAAACCACCCATTCAATCGTCCGTGAGACTTGTCTTTGACACCGAGATTCTTGCTCGCAATTACGAACGCCTGAGCGCCGACCGTCAGTTCAAGTCGGGGAAGAATCTGATCTCCGACCTGAGAGTTGCGCCGGGAGAAAGAGTACTCGATGTCGGGAGTGGCACAGGGCTCCTTGCCGAATTCACGGCGGACGTCGTTGGGTCCACGGGCGCGGTGGTTGGAATAGATCCCTTACCTCTTCGTGTTGAGCTAGCCAAACGGCGCGGCCGGCACAATCTCAGTTTTGCGATAGGCGACGCTAACGATCTCTGCAGCTTTGCCGGCGAGAGCTTCGACGTTGTCTATCTCAATGCAGTATTTCACTGGCTGCGTGACAAGCTCTCACCTTTACGGCAGTTTCACCGACTTCTAAAAGCAGGCGGCCGTCTCGGCATCGCCACCGGCGACAATGCGCATATAAGTGTGTTGCAGTCCTTGAAGTCTGAAGTACTCTCGCGGGAGCCGTATAGGAGCTATCCTGAGGCGCTGAATGGATCTGCCTATTCTGTAAGCTTAGTTGAACTTGCCAATCTTCTCGATCAAACGGGATTTGCCGTGCAAAGAATCGAATTGCAACCATCCATTCAATATCATCCGACCGAAGAAGCGGCGATAGCTTTCATCGAGGCCAGTTCCTTCGGAAATTATCTTGGTCATTTGCCGGAAGATCTGCGCGCGTCCGCCCGAACGGAGATCGCCGCCGAACTGAAGAAGCACACTACTTCAAGGGGAATCGGTTTGGATGGGGTTCGTATCCTGGCCATTGCAGTCAAGCGTTAAGTGTTTCAGTAGAGATCAGCACGTATTATTCGCGGAGAAATAATGACGGTATCGCTACAATCTATTGATTGTTTCCACACCAAGGCCGACGCTCTTAGCCCCGAAGTGATCGGACTAAAGCTGCGGCAGTTCATCGATCCTGCACGCGTTCTGACTCGAACGATCGATAGGATCGCTTTTGCTTCCGATGCCAGTCTGTATCGCCTCATACCCAGAGCTGTTGTGCAGCCCATCAGTACGGACGAAGTTTGTCAGTTATTCCGCTTCAGCAGGGAGGAAAAGTTACCTCTCGTCTTTCGCAGCGGTGGAACCAGCCTTTCTGGGCAGGCAATCACCGATGGACTGCTAGTCGATGTGGGCCGTTTTTGGCGTTCGGCCACTGTGGAAGACGGGGGGCGCTTGCTGCGCGTTCAACCCGGGCTGGTCGGACAACAGGCAAATCTGGCACTGAAGGAGTACGCCGCGAAAATCGGGCCGGACCCGGCGTCGCTCAGCTCCGCACGGCTGGGCGGAATCCTTTCCAACAATGCCAGCGGTATGTGCTGCGGTGTGACGCAAAACGCATACCACACGCTTCGATCGATAACTTTTCTGCTTCCCTCCGGCACTCAAGTCGACACCGCAGCTCCAGATGCCGACACACAGTTCAGGGAACGTGAGCCGCAATTGGCTGAGGGCCTCCTTAAACTGAAACAACAGCTTGAGGCCAACACGGAATTGTCTGATCGGATTCGTTCCAAGTACCGCATGAAGAACACGACAGGTTATTCGCTGAATGCTTTTCTCGATTACTCCACGCCGATCGACATTTTCAGTCACCTTCTGATTGGAGCAGAAGGAACCCTTGCGTTTATCGCTGAAGCCGTGCTCGAGACTGTTCCCGATTTGCCGGTGAAGTATACCGGGTTGCTGCTGTTTCAAGATTTTCGTGCCGCCTGCACTGCCATTGTTCCCCTGCGCGATGCCGGAGCTGCAGCGCTGGAAGTGATGGACCGCGCCTCTCTGCGCTCGGTAGAGAACAAGCCGGGAATCCTGCCTGAGATTCGGCAACTGCCCGACGGTGCAGCAGGTTTGCTGGTCGAATTCCAAAGTGCGGATGCAAATGCAGTTCAAGAAATCGCGGCCAAAGCGCAGGCGGCTGCCGGAGGTTTGGAGTTGCTGCACGAGGCTGAATTCACGAGCGACCCGCGGCAACAAGAGCTTCTGTGGAATATCCGCAAGGGAATGCTCCCTTCGGTTGGCGCGGCACGGGCTAATGGAACCACAATCATTACTGAAGACCTGGTCTTCCCCGTGCCGCACCTAGCCGACGCGGCTCAAGACCTGACCCGCCTTTTTGAAAAGCATGGTTATCACAACGCAATCCTCTTTGGACATGCCAAAGATGGCAATCTTCATTTCGTTCTCGCCCAGGGATTCAACACGGAAAGGGAGATGGTTCAATACAGCGACTTCATTGACGATGTTGTGGATCTGGTGGTGCATAAATACGACGGCGCATTGAAGGCTGAACATGGCACCGGACGCAATATGGCGCCATTTGTTGAAGCCGAGTGGGGGAAGGAAGCCCACGCGGTGATGAAACAACTCAAGGCGTTAGCCGACCCGGACAACCTGCTCAATCCCGGTGTCATTCTCAATCCAGATCCAGCTGCGCATATGGCCGATTTGAAGAAGATGCCGGTGGTGGAGGCAGAGGTCGACAAGTGCATCGAATGCGGTTTCTGCGAACCAGTCTGTCCCAGCCGCAACTTGACTCTTACCCCTCGTCAACGAATTGTGGTGCGCCGCGAAATTCAGCGGCTGAAGGATGCCGGCGCCGGCAGCACCAGCTATGACGCGCTGAAACGTGACTTTCCCTACATGGCTTTGGACACTTGCGCCGCAGACGGTCTCTGCGCAACGGCCTGCCCGGTCGGTATCGATACGGGTGTCCTCACCAGGCGATTTCGTCAGTTGAGCCATACTGCGCTGGCCAATCGCATTGCCGTTGCGACTGCCCGTTGCGTGAGCATCACGGAATCTGTCGCTCGGCTTGCCTTGCGCGCGGGCCATGCCGTACAAACGGTGCTCGGCCTCGGCGTCATGAAAGGAATTACTCGCCTTCTCGACAAGCTCTCACGAATAATGATCGACGAGCCCTTTTGGCAATGGTCTGCCGAGATGCCCAGGCCGCGTCGCGGTGAGCTTCCGGTGCGCGCGCGGCAGAATGCAGAAGCGGTCTACTTTCCCGCCTGCATCTCAAGAATCATGGGCGCGCTTCCCGGCGAACAGCAGGAAACCAGCGTCATGCAGGCACTGCTTTCGGTCGCCAAACGGACGGGCGTCCAACTCTACGTGCCTGCGGACATCAGCGGGAATTGCTGCGGAGTACCATTTTCCTCCAAGGGCTTTGAAGCTGCGCATCGAGTTGCTGTCAACCACACCATCGAAAACTTCTTTCGCTGGTCCAACGGAGGAGAACTGCCGATTGTCGTCGATACAAGTCCATGCACCCATGGTCTAATAACTGCCCGCTCGCACCTCAGTCCAGAGAACCAGGCTAAATTCGACAAGCTCACTATTCTGGATTCGATCGAGTTTGCCCATGACTGCCTGCTACCCAAGCTGCAAATTTTCCGCAAGGTTCACTCCGTGGCACTGCACCCGGTATGCTCGGCTACCAAAATGGCCATCACTCCCAAGCTGATCCGAATCTCCAAGCCTTCGGCGCTAAGGAAGACCGAGCCAGTTGTACTTGGGAGAAGTGCTCCAGGTCAGGAACAGGATTCGTAGAGGTAGGGATATATAGAGCATCATCCCGCACCGCAGGTGCGGTTGGGTTTGGCTTT
>Ga0224530_1000836_pt1 | contig 18404 bp, 9 predicted proteins | sample CBST75metaG_FD_179873 | JGI IMG/M metagenome (GOLD analysis project Ga0224530, IMG submission 179873) | Peat soil microbial communities from Stordalen Mire, Sweden - C.B.S.T75 | ecosystem: Environmental > Terrestrial > Soil > Wetlands > Peat | place: Sweden: Norrbotten County, Stordalen Mire...
GGGTTGAGGTGGTATGGGGTTCGTCGGGATCCTTCGCGCTCGAAAGACGCGCTCAGGATGACAGCGAAAAACAAACAACGGCGAAGAACAGGCAACAACGTAAAACAGGCAAAAGCAAAATACGGGGGTCCCTCCACTGCGCTGCGCTCCGGTCGGGATGACGGGGAGTGGAGGGCGGGGGATGACGGCGAGTGTTATCACACTTCCTGACCACTGACCACTGACCACTGACCACTGACCACTGACCACTGACCACTGACCACTGACCACTGACCACTGACCACTGACCACTGATCCCTGTTCCCTGACCCCTGTCGTTAGGTAGAGTAGGAGAATGGTGCAGGCAATGACGCACGCGGTTGTGGGGCAGGTGAAGGACAGCCTGATCCTGATAACGCTGCTGGTGGAGCTGGGCGTGGCGGCGGCGGTGTCTGCGTCGCTGGCGCGGTCCAACACGTTCAAGGACCTGCTTCTGCTGCCGCACCGGAGCTGGCGGCAGACGCTGGCCGTGGTGGCGATGATCTGCGGGCCGCTAACGCTGGGTGTGTATCTGCGGGTGCTGCCGGTGCCGAACTTCCTGGCGGCGGACCTGTCGTACGAGGCGACGATTTTGATGGGGCTGCTGCTGGGGCCGGCGGCGGCGATGGTGGGCGGCGCGGTGCTGGCCCTGCCGGCGGTGTGGCACGGCGAGCACTGGACGCTGGCGGTGAACCTGGCGGTGGCGGCGATCGCGGGGACGGTGGGGCGGTTCATCGAGCGCGAGGAGGTGTGGTCGTTCTCGCCCATGATCGACTTGAGCCTGTACCGCTGGGTGACGCGCAACCTGAGGAAGCCCCAGTTCGACCGGCAGATCATGCTTCTGGGGCTGATTGCGACGATGCAGTTTGCCACCAGCATGTTGTCGCGGGCCTATCCTTCGCGGTACTTCGAACTGCACTCGCCGAACTGGTGGGTGGAGCTGGCCATCTGCGCGTGCGCTCCGGTGGTGGTGGGCATTCCGCTGAAGATATGGAACGCGGTGCGCATCGAACGCAAGCTGGAGGAGCAGAGCCGGTTGCTGATGGAGGCGCGGCTGGACGCGCTGCAGCGGCAGATCAATCCGCATTTTTTGTTCAACACGCTGAACTCGATCACGTCTCTGGTGCGGTCGAAGCCGGAGCTGGCGCGGGAGATGATCGTGAAGTTGGCAAACATTCTGCGCGTGCTGCTGAAGGACCGCGAGGCGTTCGTGCCGTTCAGCGAGGAGCTGGCGTTCACGGACGATTATTTGGACATCGAGGTGGTGCGCTTCGGAGAGAAGCTGCAGGTGGTGAAGGAGATCGCCGAGGAGACGCTGGATGTGCCGGTGCCCAGCATGTTGCTGCAGCCGCTGATCGAGAACTCGATCAAACACGGGCTGGAACCGCGCATCGGCGGGGGGACAGTGACGCTGCGCAGCCGGATGCTGAGTGACGGGCGGCTGCTGATCGAGGTGGAAGACGACGGGATCGGGATGGAGGCGGAGCCGGCGGGCGGAGCGGGAAGCAGAGCCGGGAACCAAAGCGGGGGGATTGGAATGCGCAATGTGCGCGAGCGCATGGAGGTGATGTACGGCCCGGCGGCCGAGGTGGAGATGGTGAGCCGGCCTGGGCGCGGAACCAAGGTGGCACTGGTGCTGCCGGTGATCGAGCCGGGCGCCGCGCCGTGGGGACCGCTGGGCGAGGCGCTGCATGAGCGCTGGTTGGATGTGTCGCGGGCCATGATGCGGGAGTGAAGATTCTTTGTGCGGCGCGGATTTTATGCGGCACGCGGGCAGAGCGGGGTGGTGGAGAGGGCCGCGGGCTGATACACTCGTAAAGTTGAATCGACGGCGCGGCGCGCGGTTGGAGGAGGTCCCGATGGGGGCTGAACCGGCTGGCGTTGCGCGAGTCCGGTGGGGGCTGTAGCTCAGCTGGGAGAGCGCCTCGTTCGCAACGAGGAGGTCAGCGGTTCGATCCCGCTCAGCTCCACCAAAACAGCAGATGAATTTTCGGTAAAGTTATCGGCCCGCTTGCTTGAGTGCGGGCTTTTTTGCGGGCCTGCGATTGATGTGGATGGGCTTGCGATTGATGCGGATGGGCGCGGGCAGGGGCTGCGATGCGGCGCGGCGGGGGCTGTGAATGCTGCGATACAATCGACAAGAAGCGGAATTTCTGTTTCAAGTTGGCCGCGAACGCTGCAACCATTTGCACACCTCATGCGTCAACCTTGAGAGCGCCACAAGTTGCGTAGAGGTGGAGTGCGCCCCGCGCGCTTGGTCTGGAGAAGCAATTGGAATCCGATCCAAATCAGCAGCCACAACCTCATATCGGTCTCGATCATCAACTATCTGAAACTGTGCCCACGCGAACTCCGCGGCAAAAGCGAATTCGCGCCGCGGTGTGGATTCTTCTTCTGCTGATTTTCGCGGCGGGATTTTTTCTTGTGCTGCGCCAGCACGAGGATGCATCGAAGGCGACGGCGGCGGCGGGGCGGCGGGGCGCGGGCGCGGTCGTAGTCACTTCGGTGACGGCGCTGAAGGGAAACATCGGCGTGTATGTGGATGCGCTTGGGACGGTGACTCCGGTCAATACGGCTTCGATTTCCAGCCAGGTGAGCGGGATTGTGACGGCGGTGCACTACACGGAGGGACAGTTGGTGCGGAAGGGCGCGCCGCTGATCGAGATCGACTCGCGGCCGTACGCGGCAACGCTGGCCCAGTCGCGGGGGATTCTGGAGCGGGACAAGGGGATATTGGCGCAGGCGCAGATGGACCTGGCGCGCTACCAGGCAGCGTGGGCACGCAACGCGATCCCCAAGCAGACGCTGGACGACCAGGAAAAGCTGGTGGCCCAGGACCAGGGTACGGTGCATAACGACGAGGGCACGGTGCAGTACGACCAGATCCAGGTGGAGTACTGCCACATCGTTTCGCCGATCGCGGGACGCGTGGGGCTGCGGCTGGTGGACCAGGGCAACGTGGTGCAGGCCAACGCGGGCACGGTGCTGGCGGTGGTGGCCGAGATCCAGCCGATCACGGCGGTCTTCAGCGTGGCCGAGGACGACCTGGGAAAGATCCAGCCGCAACTGCGCAAGCGGGCCAAGCTGGAGGTGGATGCGTTCGACCGCGGCGACCAGACGCTGATTGCCAAGGGGACGCTGCTGACGCTGGACAACCAGATCGATACGACGACGGGCACGGTGAAGGCGCGGGCCCAGTTTGCGAACAAGGACTCGTCCCTGTTTCCCAACCAGTTTGTGAACATCCGGCTGCTGGTGAATACGTTGCAGAACGTGACGCTGATTCCGACCGCGGCGGTGCAGCACAACGGGCAGGCGGCGTTTGTGTATGTGATCGCGGACAACAAGGCCCACCTGACGCCCATAACGGTGGGCGTGACGAATGCACAGACAGCCCAGGTGCTGGGGATCAATCCGGGCGATGTGCTGGCGACCAGCAGCTTCGACAAGCTGCAAGACAATACACCGATCTCGATCTCCACGAAACCGGTTCTGGCCAACACCAGTGGGAGTAGCGCCCCTTGAGTCCGTCGCGTCCTTTCATACTCCGTCCGGTTGCGACATCGTTGCTGATGGCGGCCATTCTGCTGGTGGGCATCGTTGCTTACACGCAACTGCCCGAATCTGCGTTGCCGCAGGTGGACTATCCGACGATCCAGATCCTGACGTTCTATCCGGGAGCAAGCCCGGATGTGATGGCGACGACGGTGACGGCGCCGCTGGAGCGTCAGTGCGGGCAGTTGCAGGGGCTGAGCCAGATGACATCGACCAGCTCGGCGGGCAACTCGGTCGTCGTGCTGCAGTTTGCTCTGAGCCTGAACATCGACATTGCGGAGGAGGAGGTGCAGTCGGCGATCAACGCGGCGCAGAGCTTCCTGCCGGCCAACCTGCCGTCGCCACCGATCTACAGCAAGACCAACCCGGCGGACGCTCCCGTGCTGACGCTGGCGATCACTTCGGACTCGATCCCGCTGTCGCAGGTTGAAGATTTAGTGGATACGCGGCTGGCGCCGAAGATCTCGCAGTTGGCCGGCGTGGGATTGGTGAGCATCAGCGGCGGACAGAAGCCGGCGGTGAGAATCCAGGCGAACCCGGCTGCGCTGTCGTCCTACGGGATCGATCTGGAGAACCTGCGCACCGCAGTGAGCAACTCCAGCGTGAACGCGGCAAAGGGGAACTTCGACGGGCCGCACCAGGACTATCAGATCGACTCCAACGACCAGTTGGTGACGAGCGCGGACTATCGGAAGGTGGTGGTTGCGTTCCGCGACGGCGCGCCGGTGATGCTGACCGACGTGGCCAATATCGTGGACGGAGTGGAGAACACCACGCAGGCGGCGTGGATGAACAAGCAGCCCGCGATAATTTTGAACGTGCAGAGGCAGCCGGGCGGCAACACCATCAAGGTGGTCGAAAGCATCAAACGGCTGTTGCCGCAACTGAAGGCAAACCTTCCCCAGGGCGTGACGGTGACTCCGCTGACCGACCTGACGACTTCGATACAGGCCTCAATCAACGACGTCGAGTTTGAACTGGGGCTGACGATTGCGCTGGTCGTCATGGTGATCTTCCTCTTCCTACGCAGTCTCTGGGCGACGATTATTCCCGGCGTGGCCGTGCCGCTGTCGCTGGTGGGTACGTTCGGCGTGATGTATATGCTGGGATACAGCCTGGACAACCTGTCGCTGATGGCGCTGACGATCTCGACGGGATTCGTGGTGGACGACGCGATCGTGATGGTGGAGAACATCTCGCGCTACATCGAGGCGGGCGACCCTCCGATGGAGGCGGCGCTGAAGGGCGCGGAACAGATTGGGTTCACGATCATGTCGTTGACCGTGTCGTTGATCGCGGTGCTGATCCCACTGCTGTTCATGGGCGACGTGGTGGGGCGGCTCTTCCGCGAGTTCGCGGTGACGCTGGCGGTGACGATTATCCTGTCGGCGGTGGTGTCGCTGACGCTGACGCCGATGATGGCCGCGCGCATTCTGAAGCGCCACGCGGGCGAGCAGCAGGGGCGCATCTACCAGATCACGGAGCGCGGCTTCAACGCGATGATCGGGTTCTACGCAAGGACGCTGAAGGTGGTGCTGCGCTACCAGACGGTCACTCTGTTTGTGGCGCTGGGCACGCTGCTTCTGACGGTGGTGTTGTACACGGTCATACCCAAGGGGTTCTTCCCGGTGCAGGACACGGGGGTGATCCAGGGGATCTCGCAGGCGCCGCAGACCATCGGGTCGAAGTCGATGGCGGCCAAGCAGCAGGAACTGGCGAATGTGATCCTGGCCGATCCGGCGGTGGAGAGCCTTTCGTCGTTCATCGGGGCGGATGGAACGAACACGACCACCAACAGCGGGCGATTGTCGATCAACCTGAAGCCGCTCAACCAGCGCGACAGAAGCGCGGCGGACGTGATTCGCAGGCTGGAACCGAAGCTGGACAAGGTGGATGGGATTCAGCTCTTCATGCAGCCGGTGCAGAACATCACGGTGGACGACCGCGTGAGCCGGACGCAGTATCAGTACACGCTGGAGGACCCGGACCAGAACGAGCTGAACCTGTGGACCAACCGGTTTGTGAAGAAGCTGAACGGCCTGCCGGGGTTGGAGGACGTGGCGACCGACCAGCAGATGGGCGGGCTTGCCGTATCGCTGGTGATCGACCGGGTGACGGCGTCGCGGCTGGGGATCGCGCCGACGACGATCGACAACATGCTGTACGACGCGTTTGGGCAGCGGCAGATCAACACGATGTACACGCAACTGAACCAGTACCATGTGATCCTGGAGGCGCAGCCGCTGTTCCAGCTTGATCCGGACAAGCTGAACCACATGTACATCCAGGCCAACGCGGCCGCGGGCACAAGCGGGGCGGGGGCATCGAGTTCCTCGGGGCGTGGTTCCACATCGGCCGGATCGAATGCGCTGACGGCGTCCGCGATGTATACGCCCTCGGCGAACACGCTTGCGCCGCCGGTGAACGTGCTGACGGCGGGGACGACCAGCGGCATCAACTCGGCCGGGGGCACAAGCTCGGTGCCGAGCAATGCGATTCCGCTGAGCGCGTTCTCCCACTTCGAGACGGCGACCGAGCCGCTGTCGATCACGCACCAGGGACAGTTTCCGTCGATTACGGTTTCGTTCAATCTGGCCCCGAACGCGTCGCTGGGCGATGCGATCGATAAGATCACCAAGCTGCAGGCGGGGATGAAGATGCCGGCGAGTTTGCAGGCGGACTTTCAGGGGACCGCGGCGTCGTTCCGCAATTCGCTGTCCAATGAGCCGCTGCTGATCCTGGCCGCGCTGGTGACGGTGTACATCGTGCTGGGCGTGCTGTATGAGAGCTTCATCCATCCCCTCACGATCCTGTCGACGCTGTTCTCGGCGGGAGTGGGCGCGTTTCTGGCCCTGATCCTGTTTCACCAGGACCTGAGCGTGGTGGCGATTATCGGGTTGGTGCTGCTGATCGGGATTGTGGAGAAGAACGGGATCATGATGGTGGACTTTGCGCTGGAGTTGCAGCGGCAGCACGGAAAAAATTCGACGGAGGCGATCTATGAGGCGTGCCAGCTTCGCTTCCGGCCGATCATGATGACGACGATGGCCTCGCTGCTGGCGGGGATACCGCTGGCGTTCGGCAGCGGCATGGGATCGGAGCTGCGGCGGCCGCTGGGCATCACCATGGTGGGCGGACTGCTGGTGAGCCAGGTGCTGACACTGTACACCACGCCGGTGATCTACATCTTCTTCGACAATCTTGGGCAGCGCTTCTCGCGCAAGAAAGGGAACAGGGAACAGGGAACAGGGAACGGCGGACAGGGGACAGGGAACATCGGACAAACCCTGAGCGGCGATGGTGCGCAACCGGCGGAGCAGCCGTGAATATCTCCGCGCCGTTCATCCATCGTCCTGTGGCGACGACGCTGCTTACGATGGCGGTGGCGATAGCGGGCGCGATTGCGTTCCAGGTGCTTCCTGTGTCTCCGCTGCCGCAGGTGGATTTTCCCACGATCAGCGTGAACGCGGGGCTGCCGGGAGCGAGCGCGGAGATCATGGCGTCGAGCGTGGCGACGCCGTTGGAGCGGCAGTTTGGGCACATTGCGGGCGTGACGGAGATGACCTCGTCGAGCGGGCTGGGCTCGACCGGGATCACGATCCAGTTCGACCTGAGCCGCAACATCGACGGGGCGGCGCGCGACGTGCAGGCGGCGATCAACGCGGCGCGGACGTATCTGCCGGCGAACCTGCCGGGGAACCCGACGTATCGCAAGGTGAACCCGGCGGACTCGCCGATCATGATTATCGGGCTGACCAGCGACGTGTATGGGCCGGACAAGCTGTACGACATTGCGTCGACGATCATGCAGCAGAAGCTGTCGCAGATCCAGGGAGTGGGCCAGGTGGGCGCGGGCGGCGGGGCGCTGCCGTCGGTGCGGGTGGAGGTGAACCCCAACAAGCTGGCAAGTTACGGCATGACGATGGCGACGCTGCAGTCGATGCTGCGGCTCGAGAACTCGAACCTGGCGCGCGGCCAGATCACGAATGGCGAAGTGAGCGCGGACATCGTGGTGAACGGGCAGATCTCCCATGCGGCGGACTACCAGCCGCTGATCGTGGGCTATCACAACGGGCAGGCGGTGCGGCTGTCGGATGTGGCGGACGTGGTGGACTCGGTGCAGAACCTGCGCGCGGGCGGCTACCTGAACGGCAAGCGGGCGGTGGTGCTGCAGGTGTTCCGGCAGCCCAACGCCAACATTATCGACACGGTGCAGCGCGTCTACGCGCAGCTTCCATCGCTGAAGGCGTCGATTCCCCAGGGCATCGAGACCACCGTGGTGATGGACCGGACGACGACGATCCGCGCGTCGGTCAACAACGTGGAACGCACGCTGCTGATCTCGATCGGGCTGGTGATTCTGGTTGTGTTCGTCTTTCTGCGCAGCCCGCGGGCGACACTGATTCCGGCGGTGGCCGTGCCCGTGTCGCTGATCGGGACGTTCGCGGTGATGTATCTGTGCGGGTATTCGCTCGACAACCTGTCGCTGATGGCGCTGACGATCGCGTCGGGCTTTGTGGTGGACGACGCGATCGTGGTGATGGAGAACATCACGCGGCACATCGAGGACGGGATGGAGCCGTTTGCCGCGACGCTGCGCGGGGCGCGCGAGATTGGGTTTACGGTGATGACGATCAGCATGTCGCTGATCGCGGTGTTCATCCCTCTGCTTTTGATGGGGGGGATCGTGGGGCGGCTGTTCCGCGAGTTCGCGGTGACGCTGTCGACGGCCATTGTGGTGTCGATGGTGATCAGCCTGACCACCACGCCGATGATGTGCGCCTACCTGCTGAAGAGCGAGAAGGAAGTGAAGCATGGGCGGATGTACAAGGGGTTCGACAGCGTATTTCAGTGGGTGCTGAACCTCTACCGGAGGAGCCTGCGGTGGGCGCTGGAGAACCCAGGGTTCATCCTGACGACGCTCGTGCTGATCATCGCGCTGAACGTGGCGATTGCGATCAAGATACCCAAGGGCTTCTTCCCTCAGCAGGACACAGGTTCGCTTCAGGGCTCGATGCGTGGGCCGCAGGACGCATCGTACCCGGCGATGAACGCGGCGCTGCAGCAGATCCAGCAGGTCATCAAGAGCGACCCGGCGGTGCAGAACGTGATTGGGTTCACGGGCGGCGGCGGCGCGACCAACTCGGGCGGCTTCTTTGTGATCCTGAAGCCGCTGGAGCAGAGGAAGATCGGCGCCGCCGATGTGATCAACCGTCTGCGCCCGAAGCTGAACCGGATCACCGGGGCGTCGACGTTCCTGCAGGCGTCGCAGGACATTCGTGTTGGGGGACGCGGCGGCAATGCGATGTACCAGTACACGATCCAGGCGGACAACGTGAACGATTTGCAGGTGTGGGGGCCAAAGCTGCTGGCCGCGATCACGCGTCTGCCCGGCTTCCAGGACGTGAGCAGCGACCAGCAGAACGGGGGGCTGGACCAGCGCATCACATTCGACCGGGTGACGGCGGCGAGGCTTGGGCAGAGCGCGAGTTCGCTGGATTCGGCGCTCTACTCGGAGTTCGGCCAGTCGGAGGTGTCGCTGATCTATACGCAGTTGAACCAGTACTACGTTGTGCTGGAGGTTGCGCCCCAGTACTGGGCGACTCCCGATGGGTTGCAGAGCGTGTACCTGCACCCTTCGGCGGGGAACTCGACGGTGAGCGGGAACACGCCGCTGTTCAGCATGGCCAAGGCCCAGGCCAATACCACTCCGCTGGCGCTGAACCATACAGGGCTGTCTCCGTCGGTGACGGTGTCGTTCAACCTTGCGCCGAATGTATCGCTTAGCGACGCGACGCTGGCCATCGACCAGATGCAGCAGAAGATGGACGTTCCCTCGACGGTGCGCTGCTTCTTCGCGGGAACGGTGCAGGCGTATCAACAGTCGCTGAACGGCGAGGTGGTGCTGATCGTGACGGCGCTGCTGGCGGTGTACATCGTTCTTGGAATTTTGTACGAGAGCCTGGTGCATCCGCTGACCATCATCTCCACGCTGCCTTCGGCGAGCGCGGGCGCGATGCTGGCGCTGATGATCTTCAAGCAGGACCTGAATGTGATCTCGATCATCGGCATCATACTGCTGATCGGGATTGTGAAGAAGAACGCGATCATGATGATCGACTTTGCGCTACAGGCGGAGCGCGAGGGCGGCATGAATACGGAAGAGGCGATCTTCGAGGCGTGCATGCTGCGGTTCCGGCCAATCGTGATGACGACCATGGCCGCGCTGTTTGGCGCGCTTCCGCTGGCCTTTGGGACGGGGACTGGATCGGAGCTGCGGCGGCCGCTGGGAATCACGATTGTGGGCGGGCTGGTGGTGAGCCAGATGTTGACGCTGTATACCACTCCGGTGGTGTACCTGACATTTGACCGGATACGGCTGTGGGTACTGACACGGCGGCACAAGGGTCTGGACTCCGCGGGAGGGCCGATTGGGGCGACTTCGGATTAAACTGATGAATCATGGAAGTACAACTATGAGCAGAGACGATCTTCGCGCAGCAATCACCACCGCACTGGCGGCACTGCTGTTGAGCGGATGCCAGGTGGGGCCGAAGTACCAGAAACCGCCAGCGATGGCGCAGGCGCCACCGGCTGCGTACAAGGAGTCCCCGGGCGCGGCACAGCCGGGCAGCGGGACCGCGGCCAGCGCGGCTGCAACCAACACGGCTGCGACGGGAACAACGGGTTCTCAGACTGCGGACGCGGGTGAGTGGAAGGTGGCCCAGCCGCAGGACGCGATGCTGAAAGGAAAGTGGTGGGAGATCTATGGCGACAACGAGCTGAATGCGCTGGAAGAGAAGCTCACGATCGATAACCAGACGATCAAGCAATATTTTGCAAACTTCATGGAGGCGCGCACTCTGGTGGCGGAGGCGCGCTCGCAGCTCTATCCGACGCTTGGCACGGGGCCGTCGTACGCGCGGTCGCAGGCTTCGGCGAATACGGGAAGCGCGGGCACGACGCCGGCAAACAGAGCGCAGACCAACCTGACCACGCTGCCGGTGGACGCGTCGTGGGAGCCGGACCTGTGGGGACGGGTGCGCAACCAGATCCGCGCCGAGCAGTACAACGCGCAGGTGAGCGCGGCGGACCTGGAAGGCGAACGGCTGACCGAGCAGGCGAGCCTGGCGGAATACTTCTTCGAGATTCGCGGGCAGGACGCATTGCAGGCGCTCTATACCCAGACCGTGGCGGACGACCAGAAAGCTGTGGACCTGACGCGGTCCGAGTACGAGACCGGAGTGGGCACGGAGATCTCGGTGGTGGAGGCGGAGAATACGTTGCAGAACGCGCAGGCAGAGGCCACTAATCTGGGCGTGGCGCGGGCGCAGTTTGAACACGCGATTGCGGTGCTGACGGGGAGCGATCCTTCGGCGTTCTCGATTCCGGTGAAGGCTCTGAGTGCGGCGCCTCCGGCGGTGCCGATCGGCGTGCCGTCGCAGTTGCTGGAGCGGCGACCGGACATTGCGGCGTCGGAGCGGACGATGGCCGAAGCGAATGCGGAGATTGGGGTTGCGCAGGCGGCGTACTATCCGACGCTGACGCTGAGCGCGGGCGGAGGTCTGGAGAGTTCGACGTTCAAGCACCTGTTCGACTGGCCGAGCCGGTTCTGGTCGGTTGGGCCGGCGGTGTCGGAGACGATCTACGATGGCGGGCTGCGGCGGGCCACGGTGCGCCAGTATACGGCGATCTACAACAGCGACGTGGCGGGCTACCGGCAGACGGTGCTGACCGCGTTCCAGCAGGTGGAGGACGCGCTGGCGGCGGTGCGCATTCTCGCGCGGCAGATCGAGCAGCAGCAGCAGGCTGCGCAATCGGCACAGAAGGTCGTCGATCTGGAGACGGCGCGCTACGAGACGGGGGTCGATCCGTACATCGACGTGGTGACGGCGCAGATGACGCTGCTGGCGGACCGGCAGACGCTGGCGACGCTGCATACCCAGGTGATGACCGCGTCGGTGCAACTGATCGAGGCGCTGGGCGGAGGATGGGACAGCACGCAGTTGGCGACGCCGGAACAGGTGTCGAAGAAGTTGGCGGATGGGGAGATACCGGTCCAGCGGTGAGGGACAATCCCGTTCACGCATTGAATTCTGCTTGTTAAAACATTTATCCCGAGCGCCAGTTTGGGGCTCGGGATCAATGTGCGAAGACTGCGTGGAGGGTCAGTCTTCCGCGGGGGCCTTGGGGTGCGCGGGCATGAGGGCGGCGATGCCGTCGGCGACGGCGACGCGAGTGGGAGCGATCTCGATTTGCGCCGACTTGAGGCCATCGCGCGAGGCGGTGACGGTGATGGGGCCGGGTGCGGGATCGGTGGTGCGGACCAGTTTGGAGCGCACGGCGACGCGGTTGATGCCGCACTCGGTGTTGAGGTACGTGTTGTTGGTGGATTCGAGCTTGCCGCTGTTGTAGCCGCCGCGCCAGATGGCGGGGCCAGTGCAGGTGAAGTCGACGCGCGCGTCGTCTGTGGGGCAACGGACACCCTTGGCGTCGACGACCTCGAAGTCGATGAGCGCGACGTCTTCGCCATCGGCCTGGAAGCCATTGGGGCCAAGGATGGGAGTGAGCTTGATTGCAGCGGGCGCGCCGGCGGTGACCAACTCCTGCTGTGCGGCGACCTTGTCACCGTTCTTGCCGATGGCCTTGATGCTGCCGGGGGCGAAGGCGATGTCTGGGAAGGCGAAGATCCATCCGCTGTCGGGCTTGGAGTTGACGCCGGCGGACTTGCCGTTGACGAAGAGCTCGACCGACTGGGTGTTCGAGATGACGTAGATGGTCTTCACAGTCTTGCTTCCGTCGGGCTGGGTGGCGGGGTAGGTCCAGTGGCCGAGGATGTGCAGGTCGGGCTGGTCGCTCTGGATGACTCGGTGGGCGAAGTAGATCTCCTTGGGCAGGCGCATGGAGTCCACCTTGCCGCTGACGCGGGCGACTTCGGAGGAGTCCTGGCGGCCGTCGGCGTCCTCGTCGGTGAAGTAGATGGAGCAGTAGGCGGACCAGCGGGAGTGGGCGGGGTCGGGGTTGGAGATGCGATTGGACCAGTACTCCCAGTAGCGTTTGATGCCAGCCAGGGCGAAGCTCTCCGAGGTGTACTGGTAGCTGTCGTTCGGCCCTTTTTTGAAGCCGAAGTAGGGCGGGGAATCGGGGTCCCAATAGCGGCGGGCGCCTTCGTCGCGGAAGTCCTCGGTTTCGATGATGGGTGCGCGGTCGCGGCGTTCGGCGCTGTAGGCGCGGAACATGTCGGTGGGGCCGGTGAGGGCTTCAACCCCCCTGTCCTGGCCGATCATGACGCCGTAGTACTCGGCGATCTTGTTGTTGGCGGTGTTGGCGGCGTTGTTGGAGTCGCCGCGAGAGCCCATGACGCGCCCGCCGTCGGGGTCCCACTGCTTGCGCAGATCGACCATCTGCTGCATCTGTACGGGCGTGACCCAGGTGTTGCCCGCCTCCCAGAAGAAGATGCCTGGGTTATTGCGGAAGTAGATCATGGAATCGCGCATAACTTCGACGCGCTGGTCCCACTGGCGGCCGGTGACATCGCGTTCCTTGTCTCCTGCGGGGCAGACCTGGACGATGCCGTAACGGGTGTAGCTGTCGGCGTCAACCTTCTGCGGCGAGATGTGCATCCAGCGCATGTAGTTGCCGTGGCAGTCGCGGATCAACTTCGCGGTGTAGTCGTGCATCCAGATGGGATAGCCAGCGCCCACCGCGGCCCACTCGTCCGCGGAGCGCTCGGAGAAGCCCTTGAGGTAGACGAACTTCTCATTGATGTAGAGGCCGCCGGTTCCCGCTCCGCCCTTGAACTCGGCCTTGCGGAAGCCGGTCTCGATGCGGTTGACATCGACCACCTTTCCGTTGACCTTGAGGATGCTGTAGACATCGTAGAGATAAGGGTCGTCGGTGCTCCAAAAACGCGCGTTGGCGAGGGGACCGGCGGCGGACATGACGCTTTTTTCGCCGTCCACCATGTCGACGGGATCTCCCTCGAACTGGGCGCGGACGTGGCCGGTGTGGTCCACGACGACAGCCGAGAGACCGACCGTGGCGCGGTCACCGGAGGTGTTGTGGACCTCGGCGTCGACGGTGATGTCGGCGGTCTTTTTGGCGATGTTGAAGTTGCCGGCGTGGATGTAGACCCCCTGGCTCTCCAGGCCGTAGTAGAGCGGGAGGGTCTGATGGATGGGGCCTGTGACATGCAGCCAGACGGAGCGGTTGATGCCGCCGTGGTTGGGGTTGAAGTCGTTGGCGTTCCACTCGAAGCCGATGGGGGCGCAATCGGTGCCGTCGGCATTCTTGGGGTTGGCGGCGCAGAAGGCGCGCTCGATGTAGCGGCCGGAGTTGTCGACTTTTACGGCGAGAATGTTCTGCTTGCCGGCGGGCGCGAGTGCCTCGGTGATGTCGATTCCGTAGGCGGTGACGCCGTTCTCGTAGAGGCCGACCTGTTTGCCATTGAGGAAGATGTCACCGGCCTGGCGCATGCCCTCGAACTCGATGAAGACGCGATGGCCGGCGGGCAGGACGGGCAGGCGGAAATGCTTGCGATACCAGGCGAGACCCTTATAGGTTCCGGTGTCGCCGCCGCCGTGGGAGATGAGCTTGCGGAAGCTATCGACGTCGTTGAAGCTGTGCGGGGTGGCGACGGAGGACCAGGCCGCGTCGTCGAAGGAGGGCGCTTCGGCGCCGCTCGCATCTTCACGGATGAACTTCCAGTCGAGGTTGAAGTTGAGCGTGGTGCGCGGGGACTGGGGCGGGACGTAGGTTGCGGCGGGCACGGGCGCGGCAAAGAGGGGATAGGAGCGGCCCAGAACGACAGGCAGTCCCAAGGCGATGAAGCTGGAGGCGCTGACAAAGTCGCGGCGAGTTACTTTTCTGGATGACATGGGATCGGGCTGCCTTTCGGGGCTGAAATTGTAAGAAAAGAGCTGGCGCACGTGCGGTGTGGCGTAATCACGATAATCCATAGACGGATAAGTAGTCCATCTGGACGCGGGAGGTGGGGCGGATTCGCAGGGCAGCAATCTGGACGCGCTGGCGGCTCTCGTCCATTCACCCCACCCATCGCGATAAAGCTGCGATGAATGGGGCATCCAAAATGCTACAGTGGTTGGGCCACCCGCCATCCCACTCCGCTCACGAAACGCCACCGAGTCCGTCTCACTTATGCTCCCATCAAGAGGTTCTCCCGATGCCCCTATGCAGAATGTTTCTTCTCCTAACCGCCGTTCTCATCGCGCCAATCGCCCAAGCTCAGACACCACCACCCGGTGACCAACCCGGTGCAGCAGTGTTACCTGCATTCGAGGTTGTCTCGGTCAAGCAAAATAAGACGGCCCAAAGCTGGTCGGTATCGACACCGCCCGATGGCTATAACGCGACAGGGGCCACTCTGATGACCCTCATCTTGAATGCATACGACATCAGACCTAACTACAGGGTTATTGGCGCGCCAAGTTGGTGGGACGACAGGAGGTTCGATATCCAAGCAAAGGTCTCCGACGCTGACATCCCTACCCTGCAAAAACTCAACTACCGCCAGCGGGCACCCATGGTTCAGCAAATTCTGACAGACCGCTTCAAGCTCAAGGTTCATCGGGAAGTCAAGATCCTGCCGATCTACTCACTGGTTGTGGTCAAGCAAGGCGTTCTGACTGAGGCTCCTCCACCAACTGACGGCAAGCCAGTAGCGTTGGGCTTGAGGCCAGGGCGAGGAGCGCGTGCAGGCCAATTGGTAGCGACAAACCTCACAACGGCCTGGCTCGCGGCGCAGTTGTCCGGCACGATGGGCCGCATGGTTGTCGATAACACTGGCCTGACCGGTACCTACAGCGCCGACCTGCATTGGACCCCAGACAACCATCTCATGGCCAGCAGCCAGGCCGATTCGGATACATCACTATCCATTTTTACCGCCGTCGAAGAACAACTCGGCCTCAAACTCGTTCCGACCAAAGGCCCAGTCGAATGCCTCGTCATCGATCACGTGGAGATGCCCTCAGAGAATTAGCCGAGCTTTGCTGGATCGGCGAACATTCCGGTTTGAACTGCTGGAGTATATTTATTGCTACAGAATTGCAGGAGGGCCCCGTGCTGCGTTCTTCGTTGCGTTCTTCCCACTCCCGTACGATTCAGATCCGTTGGATTCTTTTCTGTGCAGTCTTCGCTCTGGTCGCGGCGTCACTGACGCTGACGGTGCATGGCCGGACGCTTACTTCGGCACCAGCGGCCGCTGCTGTAGCAGTGCAGAATGGGCAGCCGGCGCAGGCCACGTCCGGGATTGCGACGATCTATGCGCGCAGCAACCTGGTGGTGGTGGATGTGGTGGTGACCGACTCGAAGAAGAACCCGGTGCATGGGTTGCAGAAATCGGATTTTACGCTGCTGGAGAACGGCAAGCCGCAGACGATCAAGAACTTCGAGGAGCATACCGAGTTGCCTGCGTCGGAGACAGCCAAGATTGCGCCGACGCCGAAGCTGCCTGACGGCCTCTTCACCAACAAGTCGGCTGCACCGGCGAATGGCCCGGTGAACGTGCTTGTGCTGGATTATATGAACACGCCTCTGATTGCGCATGCCGACGCGAAGAAGCAACTGCTCGATTATCTGGACAAGGCACCGGCGGGAACGCGGATTGCAATCTTCTGCCTGATGGAGAACCTGAGGATGCTACAGGGGTTCACGTCCGATTCGGCGGTGTTGAAGGCGGCACTGACATCGAAGGAGGGTACGGCGCAGGCCTCTGACATTCTGACGGACCCGGTTGCAGGCGGGCCGCAGGGCGATCATGCGTTCGCGGATGCTCTTGGGTCGGGTGGCGGCGAGGCGGCGCAAGAGATAATCGACGAAATGAAGCGAGTCGATGCGCAGCATACCTCGGAGGAGTTGAACAATCGGGCGTTGTATACGTTGAATGCGTTCGACCAACTGGCGCGGTACCTGGCGGGGATTCCCGGTCGGAAGAACGTGATCTGGTTCTCCTCTGGCTTTCCGCTAGATGTTGAGCCCAACGTTGACGAGGCCGATCCGAACGATTCGGTGGTGCGCAATGACGATGCGGTGCGCAGGACGGACAACCTGCTGACGCGCGCGCAGATCGCGGTGTATCCGGTGGACTGTAGTGGGATACAGACAGATCCGACCTTCAGCGCGATGAATGTAATGGATATGGCTGACAATGGAGCTGCCGCCGCGACCGCGTCGGCGGATTTCCAGACCCAGACGGCGCAGGAACACGCGACGATGGAGGCCATGGCAGAGGACACCGGCGGCAGGGCGTTCTACAACACCAATGGACTGACGCAGGCAGTGAGCAAGGCGATCGAGGAGGGATCGAACTACTACACGCTGACCTATTCGCCGACGAACGTGCAGTGGGATGAACGGTTCCACTCGATCAAGGTGAAGGTGGCTGAGCCGGGCGTGCAGCTTACCTATCGCAATGGCTACTATGCGGTCGATCCCAACGACCGGAACAAGGTGAACGCGCGGGGCGCGGCCACGGCACTGGCCCCGGCGAACACGATGTCGGCGGCCATGATGCACGGCGGGCCGGACCCGGCGGAGATCCTGTTCAAGGTGAGGATACGACCGGCCAAGACACCGCCGGAGGCGACGGTGCTACCGGCCAACGAGACCAATCCGAAGGTGAAGGTGGAGGGGCCGTTCAAGGAGTATGGAGTGGACCTGGTGCCGGATGCGCACGCCGTCAACTGCCGCGCGGGAGCCGACGGAAACCGGCACTGCGTGCTGGAGATGTGGACCTTCGTCTACAACAGCAACGGAGAGAAAGTCATCACCACGAGCAACCGGCTGCACACGCGTCTGACTCCGGCGGAGTACAACACGCTGCTGGCGGGCAGCATGGCTTTCCACCAGCAGGTCAGCGTGCCGGTGAAGGGAAAGTACTTTCTGCGTACCGCGATTCACGACATGGTTTCGGACAATGTTGGTGCGGTGGAGGTTCCGGTGGATGCGGTTTCGCGGCTTGACCCACTGAAGGAGGTTGCGGCAGCTCCTGTGCGCTGATCCCGATTCGACCGGCGAGTCTGCGGTTGCGGCAACGGCCCCCGCGGGAGCGGCGGGCGACGGGCAGGAGAATTTATCAGTTGCCTGCGGGCTGGAGCTTTTTGACGATGATGTCGAGTTGGTCCTTGATGCCGGTCAGCGTGTTCTGCTCTTTTGCCAGTGCGGTATCGGCGTCCTGTAAGTCATTGGTGGTGTCCAGCTCCTGTTTTTTCATCGGGGCCAACGCAAGTGATTTGAGGTTCTCCGCCATGTCGGTCAACTGCTTCTTCTCGGTGGGATTCAATGTCGTGAGTGCGTCTTCTTCGGTTTTAGCGATCTGGGTGTCAACCTCATTCACCTTGCTCTTAATCTCCGTAAGCTTTGAACGAAGGTCGTCGCGGCGCTGAGCCGCGCGAGCAACAAAGCCCTGCTGAACCTGATATTCGGCGAGCAGAATCGGCGTGGTCGAACTGAGACGGACATCGTTATGCATACTGCGAAGTTCGACCAGTATTTGTTGCAAGGTCTGCGAATCTGACTGGCTCGTCTGGCCGAGGAGGGGAAGTGTACCGAGTGTTGCGAGAAGTGCAAGTGCGGCGATTCGGTTCATCTTTCCTCCGAAGAAACACTGCGCTGCAAGGCTTCAGGCGGGGCCGCAGCCGTGGCTGTAGACCTGGGGCTTGCGCCACTGGGCGTCGGTGGCAAACAGAATGCAGGCGGCGCCGCTGTCGGTGTCGAGGCGCCAGGTGATGTCTCCCTCGCGGTAGAGCTGGAACTTACCCTTGCCCGCGAAGACGGTGCCGCTGGGGGGGATGCGGGGGATGGAGTCGGCG
>Ga0224530_1000838_pt1 | contig 18360 bp, 17 predicted proteins | sample CBST75metaG_FD_179873 | JGI IMG/M metagenome (GOLD analysis project Ga0224530, IMG submission 179873) | Peat soil microbial communities from Stordalen Mire, Sweden - C.B.S.T75 | ecosystem: Environmental > Terrestrial > Soil > Wetlands > Peat | place: Sweden: Norrbotten County, Stordalen Mire...
CTGTCCAAGGTGCTCGCGTGTCTGAGATTTACGCCATCCTCAGCCAACTTCTGTTCCAGGGGAACTTCAGCGGCTCAGGATGGAGCTTACAGACTGCTTGAAAATGACTTTTTCAGGATCGACTAAGTTAGCCTCAGTTTCTCCCCGCACGAAACCACAGACAACAACGCGTCCCGGGGCCGCTCGTTCAGCGGCCCAAGACGCACTCCAGGAGCAAGGAAGATGACTCCAGACGCCGGCATTTACAGCCTCGGTAAACCTCGCCTTGCGGCGTGACCTACCATGGCATGCCTTGGCCGCCGCCTGTGACTCCCTGCCAGGCGAACCCAGCCGCCGTTCGCACGGGGTCAAATTGCGTTGCAAACAAAAAGCTACAGAGATACCGGCAAGGGTAGAACGTGGCTGGCGCCTCTTCGAGCCATCGGAGAAACGGCCGAGCGATAAATGAACGTGCCCCCTGCAGCAACGAGAGGTCGGCGATGGCGATGCCAAGAAGCGCACCGGCCAGTATATCGGTTGGGTAATGCAGTCCCATATAGACACGTGGCAGACACACCACTAACAGAGAGTAAATGTAGGCGCAGAGTCCAATTTTGCGCGAAACAAAGTAGAGACAGGTAGCCAGCGAGCAGTACAAGACGGCATGATCACTGGGAAATGAACTCCAGTGAATGATGGGTGAGTCACCCGTTCCGTAGGGCGGACGGAATCCCAACGTCGGATCCAAGAGAGGGCGCTGTCGAAAGGGCAGCACGGCAGCCAACACCCTGGCGATGGACAGGGCCATAAAGGAAGCAATGAAGCCTGCGAGCACGACTTCCCGATCTCTTGACTGGGACTCGCGATCACGAAACCAAATCCACCAGAACGAGGTCATAATCAATCCGCCTCGCAGCAGGTTGTTCGAGATAAAGGCTACCGATTTGTCGAAGAACCACGACTTCTGGGCAAATTCGTTCAGAAAATGGAGGATAGAACTGTCGAACAGGTTCACGTCTTCGGCACTTTCGAGAATTGATCCGGGTCTGCTTTCCAAAAGTGACCCACTTGGCCTGTAACCAAGCTTGCAACTGAGTATCAGTGGAGGGCATGGGGATGATGGTTCATCATGCCTGCTGCTCGGAAACGTCCCTGTTGCATCTGTCGTTGCTGGTTCCGTCCCGACAACCGAGTTGGTTCCCGCCAGCGGGCTTGCAGTAAGTCTGCGTGCCAAGCCTCGCGTCGTCGAAAGAGACAAGCGGCTTGGCGAGCGCGGAATCCGGAATACTTTGCAGGTCGCCGTATTCAGGCGCGGATGGCGGGCGATCGGCCTCCCGAGCCGCTCCGTTTGCCGTCTCCTTTGAACCGACTTCCCTGGGATATCGCGCAATCCGAGTTCGGCGTGCAAGGCGCTGATTTTATAGGCGTTATGGGCGCACTACTGTTGCGCGTCACGCAATCCCAGTTGAAGCCGTACCGTGTTGATTCCAAGGAAGATCCGGCGACACTACCCCATGCCGACGCGCAATCCCAGATCAAATCGGGCGCAGAGTGGAGCTGTCGAGGGGATGCGTGTGATGCGCCTGGAATTCCATCAACTTGAGCGTCGTCTGGAGCACCTTCGCGTGCGTCGTCCGGAACGGCAACGGCGGTTGCTGGCGTCGTTGGCGGCCAGCGGTCAGCAGACGCCGATCGTGGTGGTTGCTGCCGAGCAGCCTGATAAATATCTGGTGATCGACGGCTATCAGCGGATCGCCGCGCTCCAGCAACAGGGCCGAGACACGGTCGAGGCGGTGGTCTGGTCGCTGAGCGAAGTGGAGGCTCTGCTCCTTGACCGGTCGATGCGTTCGGGCGACCACGAGACGGCTCTCGAGGAAGGCTGGCTTCTGGTGGAACTGGAGCGGCGCTTCGGCTATGGGCTGGAGGAACTGGCGCGGCGTTTTGATCGCAGCACGAGTTGGGTGTCGCGTCGTATGGGCCTGGTCGAATTGCTTCCGGAGAGTGTGCAACAACAGGTGCGCGACGGCGCCATCGCGGCGCACTTGGCGATGAAGTTCCTGGTTCCGGTAGCACGGTCACGCCCCGAAGACTGCCGGCGCATGGCGGAGGGGTTTGCACGCTATCGGCTGAGCAGCCGTGAAGCGGGACAGTTATATGCCGCCTGGAGAACTTCGACAGCCGCGGTTCGCGAGCGGCTTCTGGATGAGCCGCAACTATTTCTGAAGACGCAACGGGAGCATGCAGTGGATCCGCCCTCGCCGGCCATGGTGGAACTGGATCGTGATCTGGAAGTGGTGGCAGCGATTGCGCGGCGCGCCAACCGGCGTCTGTCGGGTACCACGTTGGAACTGGATACGCCGCAATGCGCTGAGACGCATGGCAAGATCCATCGAGCAATCGATGAGCTTGGCCGTCTGGCCGCGAAGATCCCACACCAACCCAACTCAGAACAACAAGGAGCGGAGGATGTTGAGTCAGAGTCAGCGAGCGGCGATTCTGGAGTTGAACACGCAAAAGGTGAGCAAGCGCGAGATAGCTCGTGTGCTGAAGGTGAGCCGGCGGACCGTGTGCGAAGTGCTGCGCTCCGGTTCTGCGGAGATACCGGCGCTGGCCCGAGCGGAGTTATACGAGCCCTACCGACAGCAGATCCTGGAACTGTTGCCTCTGTGCAAGGGCAACCTGGTGCGGGTCCAGGAAGAGTTGTTGGCCAGTGGAGCGAACCTGTCGTACTCGGCACTGACCGCCTTCTGCCGCCGGCATGGAATCGGTCAAGCGCCGGTGGCGGCGGCAGGTCGTTACCACTTCTCCCCGGGCGAGGAACTGCAGCACGACACCTCACCGCACGAAGTTCAACTGGGAGGCAAACGGCGCAAAGTGCAGACCGCCTCGGCGGTTCTGTGTTACTCGCACATGCTGTTTTTCCAGTTGTATCCCACCTTCCAGCGCTTCGATTGCAAGGTCTTCCTCGTCGAGGCTCTGCGCTACTTCAACGGTTCGACCGAACGCGTAATGATCGACAACACTCATGTCGTGGTGCTGCGCGGTACCGGGCGAGCGATGGTTCCGGTGCCGGAGATGGCGGCCTTTGCAGAGCGCTTCGGCTTCCGCTTCGTCGCTCACGAGTTGGGTGACGCCAACCGCTCAGCCCGCGTCGAACGGCCCTTCTGGTTTATCGAGCGGAACTTCCTGGCGGGGCGCAGCTTCTCCAGTTGGCAGGATCTGAACCAGCAGGCGCGGCAGTGGTGTGACCGTGTCAACGGGACATACAAGAAACATCTCCGCGCCGTGCCGCGCGAGTTGTTCGCGATGGAGCAGCAGCATCTGCGTCCGCTGCCGGTCTGGGTTCCGGAGGTCTACCGCCTGCACGAACGCATGGTGGATGTGGAAGGCTATGTCACGGTAAACAGCAACCGCTACTCGGTACCGGTTGACTGGATCGGCCGCCGCGTCGAAGTGCGCGAGACCAGCAGCAAGATCGAAATCCAACTCGATGCCCGGCACCTGGTAACTCATCAGCGTGTGGCGGAGGCGGAGCGCCGGCATGTCATGCTCGCCGAACACCGGCCACCGCGGGGCGTCAAGCGTCCCGACCCTCGTCCGGAGGAAGCTCTCATCCTCAAGGCCGTGCCTGAAATCACCGGCTATGTCGCGGCTCTGAAACAACACAGCCGCAAGCTTGTCGTTCTTGCCCTGCGCCAACTGCTGCGCATGGTGCGCGAGTATCCCAGGGAACCGCTGAAGGCCGCAGTTGCCGAAGCCGCACGCTACGGACTCTACGACCTGGACCGTGTAGAACGCATGATCCTGCGGAAGGTCGCGCGCGACTACTTCCTGTTGAACAACGATCCGGAGAGTGAGTAATGAAACCGAGTGACGAGTTGGAGCAACTGCTGAAGAACCTGCACCTGAATCGCATCCTGGATATCTACAGCGAGCAGCTGGACGCCGCCGAGAAGGAGGATGTCTCCTACTCCGAGTTATTAACTCGCCTGCTGCGTGCACAGTGGCATCATCGTCAGGAAACCGCTCTGGCGTGGAGAATCAAGCGCGCCAATCTGCCCGAGAACTGGTCGCTGACCAGCTTCCCGTTTGCTCGACAGCCCGGCGTCAGCCGCAAGCAGATCCACACTCTGGCCGAGCTGGACTTCATCGCCAAAGCGGAGAACCTGGTGCTCGTCGGGCCGCCCGGCGTGGGTAAGACCGGCCTGGCCTCGGGCCTGTTGTTGAAGGCACTGGAGAATGGATATCGCTGCCAGTTCATCCGCGCCCAAGACTTGTTCGATCAGATGTATGCCTCGCTTGCCGACCGCTCCTCGCGTCAACTGCTGAACCGCCTGAGCCGGCTTGATGTCCTTTTGGTTGACGAGCTTGGCTACCTGACGCTGAAGCCGGAACAGTCCAACATCTTCTTCAAGCTGATGGAGGAGCGCTATCACCGCCACTCCACGATCATCACTACGAATCTGAGTTATGACGAATGGGGCAACTTCCTCGGCAACCCGACCATGGTCGATGCGTTGTTGAGCCGCGTCCGCCATTACTGCCACACCATACGCATCGATGGACCATCGCTGCGCGATCCGCAAGGCTGAGGAGTCAGCCATGAATCAACAACCATCCGGCCGCGAAGACTACGTGCGCAAGGTCCTCGAAGCCTACCGCAACACACCGGGCACCTGCGGCAATCTGCGCCGGCCTGACCGCACGCTGGCCGTCGAGCTCTATCAACGCGGCGTTCCCTTGCATACAGTCGAGAACGCACTCGTGCTGGCTGCGGTTCGCCGCCTGATCCGACCCGCAGATGCTCCGCCGCTGGCTACCGTGCGCTCCCTGGCGTACTTCACACCGGTCATCGAGGAAGTCCTGGAAACCGAAGTTGGAGAAGAGTACTTCCAATACGCACGGCAAAAACTCAAGAGGCTCCGCCCATCCTGAAGATGCATGCAGAGCGCATGCCGCAGCCACGCCTTCGGCGTGGGATGACACTTAAAAGCAAAACCCAGCCGCACCTGCGGTGCGGGATGATGCTCTATATATCTCTACCTCTCCAAGTGCTGTTCATGCCCTGGGTCACTTCTGACAAGTACAAGTGGATCACTCTTACCTAGCGCCGAAGTTCACGTGGATGACCTCCTTTTGCATGCGTATCAAGACGTATCTCTTTCAGTGCATCAGGCAGGTTTTTCAAATGCTAGATACCGCACCTTGTCGTGCGTTTCCACTCCGGCGGCTCGGCTGCAGCGCATCGAGAATGACACGATGCGCCGGACGCGGCCGGGTGGTCTGGATACTCCTCCTCCGGCATAACAAGGGACAATCGCGTCAGCACTTCAGTAAACCAAGTAGCTGACCCTTGGGTGGGGCGATGAGTTTAAGTTTCATATCATGCCATTTGCAGTGCAGCGTCGGCGGCTCTGGAAAGCGCGACCGTCGAGGCATAGAACAGCTCTCAAATGCACGCGGACCGTTCCATTTTGTGCAAGGCGGCCTTTACTTCCACCCCACGAGCCGGGACCAGTTTGCAGGGGCTACGGTGAGGGGAAAGCCCCGCGACCGTATTGGTCTCGGTGCAAGGACATGAGAGAACCGCTGCAGCACTTCTCTCACTGGATGGATGCGATCAATTCTTCGTCCGCGGACGGCGGCCCGATCAGCCCGCGGATCATTCCCATGTAGAACGGCTTTTGTCCCAGGGCGTACATGAGCATATAGAAATAGACTGCACATATGATCGCGACGCCCAGGGCAAGCCTGGGAAGTGGAGACAGGAACGGGCCATAAAGGAGTTGCAACCCGAACGCCGATCCCGCGGCCACGGTACCGGCCAGAATCGGTCTACGGACCACCAGAAGAATATCGCGGATGGATATCACGGTACCGTGCACGGCCCACGCCACCAGCGGGATGACAGAGAGCATGGTCATGGCGGAGTACCCGAGAGCGACGCCTTTTGGCCCATGGGACAGACCCACAATATAGCCAGTAACCATCAAAGGCCCGAAGACCATGGCCATCTTCAGGCCTCTGCCGACTAATCCGACAGAAGAGAGCAGCCAACCCAAAGGCGTGAGAATGGCGAAGGTCAACGTGCTGGGTGCAAGCAAGCGAAAGACGCTGGCCGCGCCATTCCACTTCGGCCCCAGAAATACATGGATCACATCTTCGGCGAAGAGAGCGCACGTAATCGTGATCGGCACAGTGAGAGAAAGGACCAGAGAATAGCCTTTAAGAAAGTAGCTCTTCAGACGGACCGGTTCACCTTGAAGCCGGGAGAGCGCAGCAAAGGCAACGCCGCCAGCAGTGGAGTTCAGGTTGTCCGTCGGGATATTGATAAGTTGGAAGGCTCTGCCGTAAATTCCGAGTGCGCTGGCACCCCAGAAGCGCCCCAAGAGGACCTTGTCGAGATTTCCGGCAATGAACATAATCATGCCATTCAGAGTGAGGGTGCCACCAAAACGCATCATGGAGCGGACCCCCATGTGTTTGCGCGGTCTTCCCGGGACCCACCCGGTGGTCAGCCACACGCATATCGTATAGACGAGAGGCGTGACCGTCGTGGTGGCAACAAGAGCCCAATATCCGGAGCCAAGGACGGCCATACCAATCCCGACCCCTGTGCTGACCGATATGGAGCAGACATCAATGATCGACAGGGTGGTGAAACGCATCTGGCGTTCCAGCAAAGCGGAATGCTGCACGCCGGCGGCGTTGAAAAGAAACGCAGTGGCCAGCACGGCCGTGATGCCCAGCAACCGCTGTTGGTGATAGAACGCGGCGACAAATGGCGCCATCGCCAGCACAGCGATGCAGAGAATGGCACCGACTACTATATTGATCCAGAACAATGTTGAGGACTGTTCCTTGGTCACAGTTGTACGTTGAACGGCTGCCGCTGATAGTCCGAAGTCTCTGAAGACGCTAAAGACGCCAATCACGGCGGTCACCATCCCCACCAGGCCGAAGTCTTTAGGGTCCAATATCCGGGCCAGGACCATCAATGAGCCCATGCGAAGGAGAAAGCTAGCTCCCTGGGAGCAAACCTTGGCGAAAGCGCCGCGAATCGTCCTTTGTTTCAAATCCTTCATCGAGTTCTCACAGGGTTCTGGTGAATATCAGCCTCCTTTGCGGTGCTCAATGTGCAACCGACGTTTCAGAGGACCAGTTTGCGGCAATAGAACGCCTCTGCGTATGTGGCGGGAGCATTGCATTCCATGCCCCGCAACCGCATCAGTGAGAAGAACGTGCTCTCCTCAAACCAGCTTTTGCTCCGCTGAGATTGGAAGGTATCCATGAGGTAGCGGACCTTCGTCTGGCAAAGCTCGGAGTCAAGGGGCACGAACACGTTCGGTCGCCCCATGTCGCCGTCGTACTTGGGAATCTCGTACTCCAGGATGAGGTGGTTCCGGAAGGTATTCCACGTCAGTTCCGAAATCAGGCGGTGATCCTGGTGAGCATCCGCACTGTGGTGCGTAAAGATCAGATTTGGGCTGATCTTCTGCTTCACCTGCTCGAAAGCATTTTTCACATCGGTACCTGCAAAGGGCATAAACCCATCACGGAACTCGTGAAACTGCGCGCTCTCCAATCGCTCGCTGCCGACGAAAGACTCGGCTCCGCGCTGTGCCTCGGCGTTTCGATCTCCAATCGCACTGAAAACCACCCAGTGGACTTTACATTCAGGATGCTCTTCGAGCAGGCGGAGGATGGTGCCCCCACAACCGATCTCGATGTCATCGGAATGCGCGCCGAGACATAACACGTTCAAGCTCTCGCCACTCGGCACACTGAAGTTAAGATTGATCATTGACTGAACGCTCTCCATTCCGAAGTGAAACAGGCCGGTGGCTGGCAGTTTCCCGGCGACTATCTTGCCTTGAGGACACAACTCTGGAGAGCGCGCTCGGCGGCCAGTTCTCCGCTTTTGAAACTCTCGTCCGTCCACATATAGCCCCAGTCACCGTAGCGTCCGCAGTAGGCGATGCCAAGATCGTCGAGATAGCCGTGCACCGTCTTGAGCGCGTCGGCACGCTCGAGGTCAAAGATGATGTTCGCGTAGGGGAGCAACATCGCTTTTTTGGATAAGATCTCGTCATTTTCATGCAGCACGCCGCAACGGCGGAGATCGTTGATGACCGGCTCGATCCAGTCTTGCGCCGTGCCGGAAAGAGGCTTGTACTTTTCCGAGAAGTAGACTTCCGCTTGAATGCTTCCTGTGCCCGGGGGTGCGTTGCGCGCGGAGAGCATGTGCGGGAACCCAAGCCGGGTAAAGCAAATGTCCTCGTCGTAGAAATAGGTCATGTGGGCCTGGGAGATGTCCTCACGATTTACGCCGATATTCACGAGAACACATGTGGAACAAGCTAGGCGCCGCGAGGCATCGACAACGTCGGGCGGTGCGCCGTCGATCATTCCAATCATATCTGGCAATGGTACGGAAGAGACCAGCGCATCGTAGGGAGTAACGAAGCCGTTCGAGAACTTGAGTTCCCGTCCGCGGGGATCGATCGACACCAGCTTATGATTGAGATTCAGGTTCCCCAGTGGAACAAACTTGGTGAGGTACCGCATAAATCCGCCGTCGCTGGGATAGCGGAAATGAGTGATGTAGTGGACCTGCGGAGCCGACGCCGACAGCGCGCCACGCAATACCTCTTCCAGGCTTGGGCGGTAGATGCGAGGTCCGAGCCAATCGGTACTCATATTCTCGGCCGTCGTCAGGTGGTACTTTCGCGTGTACTGCATGGGAAAGCTCTCGGCGAACGTGCGGCCAAAGCTTGCATAGAGCCAGTCGGCGTAGTTCTTCACCGGGCGCTCGGGTGCGTAATGCTCTTCGACGAAATCTGCGATGACTTTAATAACGAGGTCTTCCGGCAATCCGTTGAGGTGGAGCTGCACCGGATGCGGAGGCCAATAGCCACGCCAGTAGTTGTTGAGATGGATCTGTATGGTCTCAAACCGTTGATCCACGCTATCAGCGAAAAGGTCCTGGATGCGAGAATCTTTCGTGAAAGAGATATGCGGTCCGACATCGAAGAGGAAGCCGCTCTCGTATCGGAAGGAAGTTGTATGCCCTCCATAGTATTCATTCTTGTCGTACATGAGAGGGGCAATATTCTCCGCGTGCAGTCGATGGGCAGCACCGAAACCGGCCATTCCCGTACCCAGGACCACAATATTTGGCTTTGTCATTGAGGCATGTCTCCTGATGTCTGCGATCTATCTCTCTTGGCCGCTACTTACTGACGTCTCTTGACTTTCCTGGCGGGCATTCTGCCTGGTCGCATGGGGCGTTGCAAGAGCATTTCGATTCTGAAGGAGACCCTCATACTGCTCAATTTGTTGCAAGGTGAGCAGTCGAAGATCATCTCCCCTTTGGAAGGCGTGATACCACTCGACAATCCATCCGAGGGCTTGCTGCAAGGGAAGAGCCGGACGCCACCGCAAGTAGGTACCCGCCTTGGAAGCATCCAGTTTGAGCGCGTGGGCTTCTCGCGGGTGGCCTGCTGAATCCTGGCTCCAGGAAGCCTGTTCTCCCCACGACCGCGCCAGTTCGTCCGCAATCCAGGACACGGGCTTCGCATCGCCGTCAACCGGACCAAAGTTCCATCCGGATGCATAGCGAGCGCCGTCTTCCATGAGCCGCTCCGCAAGCAGGAGGTACCCGCGAAGAGGCTCCAGAACAAACTGCCAGGGCCGAAACGCCGAAGGGTTTCGAATGAGACAAGGCCGGTCAGCGAGAAAAGCCCGCATGAGATCAGGGATGAGCTGGTCGCTGGTCCAGTCGCCTCCTCCGATCGCATTTCCGGCGCGCGCACTGGCGAGAGCGACACCATGCTTCTCGATCAACTCGGGCGGAAAGAAAGACTCCCGATAAGAGGCAGTAACCAATTCAGCGCATCCCTTTGAATTGGAGTAGGGATCCCGGCCGCCCATGGGCTCGTTCTCGCGGTAGCCCCAGAGCCACTCCCTGTTTTCGTAGCACTTGTCACTGGTGACATTGACGACGACGCAGGGCTGTCTCAGCTGGCGCACCGCCTCCAGCAAGTGCACGGTACCCATCACATTCGAGGAATAGTTCTCGATTGGGTCTTCGTAGCCGCGACGCACGACCGACTGCGCTGCCATATGAAGGACAACTTCGGGCTTGCAAGCAGTGAGCGCGGTCTTGAGTCGCTCAAAGTCACGAATGTCTCCGCGGATGGATCGGATGCTATCTCCGACCTTTGCCTGCATAAACAGATTCGGTTGAGTTGGAGGGTCGAGAGCATAGCCAGTCACGTCTGCTCCGAGAGAATTTAGCCATAGAGACAGCCAGCCCCCTTTGAATCCGGTGTGCCCGGTCATGAATACGCGGCGACCCTTCCAGAATTGCCGATTCGGTGTCATCGAGCGCCCACGGTTGATACTGGCTGCAGTGTTGATTCCTGCGCCGCGTGATCTGCAACAGGCCACCGAGCGCTCTGTTCCTGCCAAAGCTTCCAAACAATTCCTTCAGCAATTCCGTCAACGTCGCCGAAGCAAACGACATCGTCTTTGGCGATGTCTCTGCGCAACACGCAGCCTTCTGAAAGCGCTATAGGAAGAGCGCCCATTGTGCGTGCCGACGAGGTGTTGTCGATCAGTCCATATGTGCAGAATCCGCCCACCCCGTCGAGACGCTCGCCAGCTTTCAAGTCACGCTTGGCAACGGTGACCACCTCGCAGACCGGGCCGGCAAGTGGCGCAACCGTCGCATCACGATCAATGAATGCGCGGCCTATCGTCGACGCGATCTGCAGGTGGGGCAGGTGAAACGGTGTATAGAAGACGTAGAATGGACCATCGCCAAGTTTGTAGTATGCCAACTGGACCTTCTTGAGCGGCGAATCCTCGAAGACAACGGCAAACGCGCCGGTGTGAGGAGCTGCCCCCAGCGCAAAGTCAACCAGCCCGGTCTCCAACATCTGCTCTGCCGGCAGCAGGTTCCCAACCTCTCGCACCTCCGCACAAGATGGGCCGTACATGCCCCTCCGGCCGACGTGGAATCCGGTTGCATTGGCGATCACCGTGGCTTCCATGGATAACTTTGTAGAGTCGGCGAACGAGGTAACTTTCCGGACATCCTGATCGTGCTTCGCTGCAAATACTTGCTGCGTCGCCGGAGTTCGATAGTAATCAACCATGCCTTTGATGTTGCCTGCGGCCACGACACGAAGTCCCAGGGTTCGCAGATAACGAAGAAGAGTCAGCGCGACTCCCGGCTCATCTCCGTCTGTGTGCGTGATCATCACCCCGGCCTCGTCCGCCTTTGCCTTCAGGATCGGACCGACCAATGAGTCCAGCTCGGCGTTCACAAGCACCACATGCTTTCGATGGGTGAATGCGTCCAAGACGACGCGTGCCGCAGCCTCAACCGTACCTGTCGCTTCCACGACAACGTCGATTGCTTCACAGGCGGTGAGCAACAGAGGGTCGTCGGTTAAAACCGGCACGCCCTGCGCGATGCTTTCTTCGGCCTCTCGAGGGGACGACACGCGCGCCCACTGCGTAACACCGGCTTCGCGAAACGCTCGCTCGGCGTGCTCCGGCGTTCGATTTGCGATCGCGACAAGCCGCATTCCCGGCACCGGCGTACCAAGTTGCAGAGCGATGGCCCGCCCCGTTGCGCCAGCGCCGACCATCGCGACGCGAATCGGGCGACCCGCGGTCTCCAGCTTTCGAAGAGCTGTATCGATTGCCATCCAAGCCTCCATGCTCGCCTGTGGCGAACTCTATCTCTGTTCGATTTACGCTTTGATCTTCCTTACACCTGACGCTGCAACCGGGTCAGATATTGGCTGGACCGAGCGAACTGAGTATTTCCAGTTTGCTTCTTCCCGTCAGCCCATTGCCATTGTTTCCGTTGGTTTTCCACACTTCCCACGGCGCTGAACCCCGCATCCACAGACCCTCCAGTTCCTGCTTATCCTTGAATGTGTCCATCCCGGCCCAGAAGCCGCCGTATGCGTAGCCAAGGAGTTGCCTTTCTTCAATTAGTCTTTGGAAGGGCTCTACGACCAACTCTTCACCTTTTCCTATGTAATCGAAGATTCTCCTTTTAAAAATGAAATAGCCTCCATTGATCCGCACGCTTCCATTATTAATGGCATGGATGCCCGACACCAAGCCGCTGCTCCCGGACTCCAGCGACACCATGTGATAGCTGAGGTTTGGCCGAACACATAAGAAGCTGGCGATTTTTCCCTGTTGATGGAATTGCCCCAATTGCTCAGGGAGCGGCAGGTCCGTGAGGCCGTCGCTATAGTTGGCAAGGAATTCCTCCTCACCTTCGAGGTAATTCTCCACAGCCTTGAGCCGTTGGCCTATATTCGCATTGATCCCTGTATCGGCAAAGGTGATTCTCCAGTCGTCGATGTCGCTATGAAACAGGTCTACCCTTTTTCCTCCCGCCGACAGTACGAAATCATTTGATGCGCACTCGTTGTAATCCAGAAAGTATTTCTTAATCGCGTCGGCCCCGTAGCCAAGACACAGAATGAAATCCTTGTGACCGAAATGAGCATAATACTTCATGACATGCCAGAGCACTGGCCTGTACCCAATTCGGACCAAGGGTTTGGGAATGTCTTCAGCATCGCGAATGCGCAGCCCGAGTCCACCGCAGAAGATAACGACCTTCATGAGGATTCTCCTTGATTTAGCTACGATCTCACCTGCCGGAAGAATTGCCACCACAGGACGGGCCGTTCGCCTTCCGCGCGCCCTTGCCTGCAACCTTGGATCTTCCGCCGGTTTCTTTCACTACCGTACACAGTGGCGGGACGTCAATCGACTCACAAGCGGAGCTGATGAGCAACTGCGCGCTCCTGACAGTTGGACGGTTGTCGATTCCACGATTCGGAGTTCGTCGTTGACGCCGGAAACAATTCATCAAATTGAGCTGCCAACCTCGTTCTCTGGACCGCCAGACTCAATGCCATATTCCTCTTGATCTCGTCAACATTTCGGGTTAACGACTCGAAGGCATCCACCACCTGGACTGAGTCAAACGTCTCGATATCGAAACAGTACTTCGAAAGTCCCAGAGACTCCATAAGGTCTGTCACTTTTCGGTGGTGCGCGATCGCGAGAACCGGCTTATTTAGTAGGTGGGCAAATACGACACCATGGAACCTGCATGTAACAACATAGTCCATCGCGGACATCGTGGCCAGCAGATGTGGAATGGTCTCCGCCATGTCGTACTGCGGCATCGCGATATCCGAGTATTTGTGAAGAACCTCCAGAAGGTCCCGATTGGCGAGTGGATCGACGCCGATATCCGTGCCAAAGAGTACCACCGAGTTGGAACTCTTGATCAACCGATAGGCAACTTCCGCTGACTTGGCTAAATACTTGTCGTAGGCGCACCTGTCGCATTCAGCAGGATGCATACGAGGCTCACGATACGGCACGGGGGCGAAGCCAACAACTGGCCGGCCTATCGTCTTGAACGAGACAGCCTGGAGCCGCGGGCACTGGAAGCTATACACATTGTCGGAAACGGTCCGCGCCTCCCCCTTGAACCCTATCTGACGAGCCAGGGCCAGCGATTGCTCATCCCGGAAGGAGACGTACTCTGCAGCGCCCAGAGTCCATCTTGAAAGCACCTTGCTCAATGGACGCTTCAGGGGCCCGGCACCAACATTCAGAATGATGCACTTGACTTTTATGGCTTTCGCCATCGCTACCCATTTGAGCAGTGTGTATGGAAAGGCCCATGGTCCATCGCGCTCTGTAAACTGCCCCCCTCCGCAGACTACCAGGAGATCGATACGTCGAATGATCCGGACCGAGCCAGTCAAGAAGCGCAATTCCCGCAGGATGATCAGAGGCGGTTGGATTGCGATCGACTTCACACCCTTCAAAAGCCGCACAAGGGGTTTCCATCGAATGACCGACATCTTCAGTGCTGTCTTGAGCGACGACTCATGTTTTGGAGGCCCGGAGGCGACATCCCACGTTTGCGCTCTCACAGGATATGCGGCAACACCGTGCCTCTTCTCCGTGTCAGCTGGATTCATGGTAATCGCGCATATCTCCGCTTGCGGCCAGCGCGTGCGAATATTTTGGATCACCGCATCGACTGTCGCGTCATCGCCGAGATTCCCGCCACCTATATGATTCAGAAGTGCTATTCTCATCCACCACTTCCTCGCAATGCCTACCCGACACTCGCGCCAGGTAGCGACTCGTATCTCTCAGGCGGCTATCTGCCGAGCTACGCGGCCTCAGCCGACCGCCAGACTCATCGCACACACGTCCTCTACAAGGGTCTTGATGCGTTCCTTTCTTTGTGACAGCTCAGGCAGAGGTGCAAGGCCTACCTCCTTCAGAATTGCCTCCCACCGATAGACCCAATCATGTCGTTTGAGCGTGTTGACAATGTTCGCTCGTCTGATTTCTTCTTGCCTCTTCGGCTGACGATCAAGATCCTTCATGATCTCGTCAATTTTGTCAGAATTGTAAGGCAGTTCGATCAGAGCGTCCGGCCAATCAAACAGCCGACCAAACTCTCCATTCGAGGGAGATTCCCCAATCAGAATGGCGCCGGCCGATGCTCCTTCGAAGTATCTATTTCCAGCTTCACTCTGCGTGCCCCTCTTATCTGGACGGTCAATGAGCCCCGGATTGACGATGAAATATCGGCTTCGTTTGGCAATGTTTGCGAATAGACTCCGGTGTTCTCTTGGGCTAATGGCCCCGAGTCCGGCAACACTGTCGTGGAGATAGAACAGGCCGGCTTCGTCAACCATTTTCAAAAGAGCCTGGTGTGTGATCTGCGACCTGCGCCCCACGCTATACACATCGACACATCGTTTGGGAAGATCCGGATAGGGGCAGAAACGAATGCTATCGACGCCAGGAGGAAGGAAGACGCATTTGCTGCCGATTCGTTTGTGAAGAGCGTCGACGCTCCCACTGTAGTAGAGAACGACAAGATCAAATCCTTCGAGAACGCGCAGAAAGAACCGATGATTGTCCATCTGCTTGACCCACATTTCATCCAGCAGACAGACTGATGTCTTGCAGGCATTTCTCCAATCGCGCGCCGCATCCAGCATTACCAGGTCACGTGGAGATCCGCAGATGGCGAAGAACATGTCATACTGCTTGTTGATTTTCAGCTTCTCAAGCTTCGTTGTCAGGATGATCGGGGCGTGGAATGCAAGGCGATTGGCAAGCTGATTCCAGCGCGTCGTAGGATCTCCTTGTGGCGACATAATCTCGGCATGATCCACTTGAGCGATTATGTCCTCAAATTCGTAGAGCGGGCAACGAAACAGGTCGTTTGGGAAGATGTTTCTCTGCGAGAAGATCAGTATGCGCGGCTCTTGCGATTGTCTCTCCATGTGTGTGCCGTTCCCCGTCACCAAGTGTCTTGTGCTTGGTGGTTGGTGAGTGGTGGTTGGTGAGTGGTGAGTGGTAAGTGGTGAGTGGCGTGGACGAACTATCCTGCCAGTCCAGAACTAGGTTCACATGCTTTGTGAGGCCTCACCCCGCAGACCGCGCTTGACGAAGGCGCTGCCCTCTATCTGGCAAGCAGAGGCCAACTGCGGTCCTGATCGGACGCTATGGTTGCAGGCAAAGGCCATTGAATATTGAACGCTGGGTCGTCAAAACGTGCACCGAGAGCGGCGCCTGGAGAGTAGACTTGCGAAGCCATATAATGCATTTCGGTATCATCTTCGAGAGTCTGGTACCCATGAGCGCAGTGTTCCGGCACATAGAGCATCCGGCCATTCTCTGCACTCAGTTCCGCTCCGAACCATTTGCCATAGGTTCGAGACTCCGCCCTAAGGTCGAGTGCAACGTCGAAGATAGATCCTCTGGTGCAGCGAACCAGTTTGGCCTCGAGTGCCGGTTCAACCTGAAAGTGCATTCCGCGCACCGTGCCCTTGTGTTTGCTGAATCCCATATTTGCCTGCACGGGCAGGAACGATATTTCGTGCTCGGCGAATTCCTTTAAGCACCAGGCACGAAAGAACCGACCCCTGTGATCCACATGGAATGTCGGCTCGATCAACCACACGTTGGCGATGGTGGTTTCAGTAAATTGCATGCTGCCGTTCTACCTCGCTGAGCTTTGAAACATCGGAAGTTGTGCGCGCGAGCGTGGTGCATCGCCAATCTGAAATACGGATGCATAGCGAACTTGCCAGTCGCGCCGTCGACCGTTAAACGGTTCCAGACCCCAATATTCCATTGGCCAGCCGCGCCTGATGGATGTGTCGGAGTCGTGAATCTCTCTGATCAGATCATTGACCGGCTTCCACCCCATTTTGAGTGCGACGCTTGTCCGTACGTCCAAGTCAATCCCCGATACAAACAGATATCCGCCTGGCTCGACCAACTTGCCGATCTTGCGGAGGCAACTTTCGGCCTCTGGCGGTCTCATATGGCAAAGAAACCGGTTGGCAATGACGATTTTTTGTTGGCCAATCGCGCCTTGAAGCTTTGGATCGCCAGCGTCCGCACAGAGCCAAGTGATTCCCTGCTTCAGCCATGGGCGGACATGGGCCTCATGACCACGCACCTCGAAGATCGCGTCGATTTCCTCTTTCGTCATGCGCTCAAGGATCCACGCGTTCTGATCTCTGGAGGTATTCCAACTTACCTCTCCTCTGGCTTTGACAGCTTCTTCGTCCGGGGAAGCCACAGCATCGGAAGTGGCAAGCGAATAGACTCCCTTTGCCGCGAACTGCACGATCTCCTGAGAGATGTCAATCGCATGTATGCTGAGTTCCAAGTCCGGCCGCGAGGAGCGAATCGCCCAGACCATGGAGTACACCTCCGCGCCCTTGCTGCATGCCAGAACAGACATATCCAGGCGGGAACCTCGGGGCTTGCTGTCGATTAGGCGCCGAATCAGTTCCAGTTCGGCCCGATTTCGAAGAAAGAACGTACCAAAGTATTGCTTCCGATCCGCTTGACGACAGACCAGATGATGCAGATGTGTAGCAAATGCCCGCGCCGGTGGCAGGCCGCGCCAGGCAACAGGAAGATGCTTCCACAGTCGCCGTTCCTGAAACAAGAGAGCCCCACGGCATTTTTTACAAAAGCCTGAGGCCAGAGACGATGCTAGAGAGCTTGCATCTGATTTTGCCATGAACCGAGCCTGCGTATTGCGTTTGAACAAGGGCAACTCCTGATTCGGCGCAAAAGGTCTGCGACTGAGCTCCACATATCGCTATAAGGTGATGATCCCGTCACCACCATTCTTCTGAGCTCTCGACTTACCACGGTCTTGGAGACTATCTAATGCTTGATCTACGTAATGGTTCGGCCTTGTCTTTCCCAGTGTGGCACTCTGTTTCACAAGTCCGCGCATCTTCCAGAGCTCTAATTGATCGGCCAGTCTCTTACGCAAGCGCCCCTTGTTGAGGCGCCACGAAGCGTCCATCAGATGAACGCCAAAGTCGCCGAAACAGTTCCACCTATTCACATCGCATACATCATCTGGAAAGAGGACCATCACCGACTTAGCAAGTTCTGGATTCTCGGCCAGGGTCCGTGACACCAGGCCAGGACCGGTCGTATACAGGATGTAGAATTCCGACTTTGATAACATTGGCAACTTTCGCATCATGGGCGACACCCAGGTAGGCTCTCTTTGAGCCCGCAGGCAGTTCTCTATAATTGCCTCAATAAAAGGATGTCCTGCTGCAGAACCGAATGCGTAATTGCCAATCTCCCAGTCCATGTTGCGTTCTGTGCGAAGAAAGTGGCTGAAACTCAGCCCTTCAAATGGAAACACACATCCATACTCCAGGAGGCTGGAAAGGCTCGACACCAACATGACGTCCAAGTCACAGTAGAAGCCGCCGTACCGGTAGATCGCGAGGTAACGGAAGAAGTCGTATCGCTGGATACGATACCGAAAAGAATCAAAGGCCACCCGATATTGAGGGAACTCCTGGTCGATGAATCGCTCTACTGCTTGATCGTTAAAGAACAGGTACTCATAGTCCGGATGCAACAGGCGAATGTTCGTCACCATTGCTCGAGTCCGCAGAGATTCCGGAACCACTTTACCTGTCTGGATGATGCGCCTTGGGATTGGTGTTCGCACTGAATTCATATTCTCACACTGCCGTGCGAGTTCGCGCACGGTATCTCTGGATTCGCGGCTCGCGGCCGACGTTCATTCAGCACCGCATCCAGTCATCCACGGGGATCACTTTTCCCTAGGCTTCCTTAGACACATGGCAGCCGCGCAACATTACATATCCTAAGGAGCCTCTGCATAAGTTGTCCACCAGCATTTAGCTTGGATAAAGTTGAATGAGGGTGGGGAACGCGATGCGACAGATGACTTTGGCAAGCCAGGCAAGTTTTGAGAAGTACGCGCGGAAGAGCCGT
>Ga0224530_1000841_pt1 | contig 18346 bp, 7 predicted proteins | sample CBST75metaG_FD_179873 | JGI IMG/M metagenome (GOLD analysis project Ga0224530, IMG submission 179873) | Peat soil microbial communities from Stordalen Mire, Sweden - C.B.S.T75 | ecosystem: Environmental > Terrestrial > Soil > Wetlands > Peat | place: Sweden: Norrbotten County, Stordalen Mire...
TCCTGGGAACCATCGCGCGATCGATGCCGCAATTCGGACTGCTGGTTATTCTCGTTCTGCTTCCGCTCGATGTTCTCTCCGGCTCGCTGACGCCACGCGAGAGTATGCCCATGTTTGTGCAGAAGATTATGCTCCTCGCCCCCACGACTCACTTCGTCATCATGGCCCAGGCAATTCTCTATCGCGGTGCGGGACTCAGCGTCGTATGGCCGCAGTTCCTGGCGGTCTTTGGCATCGGCCTTCTCTTTTTTGTAGCTGCACTGATCAGCTTCCGGCGTTCGATTGGCACGGTTCAGCCGTGAAGCAGGCAAATTCGCATGGTCTTTGCCTTAACCGTCTCAAATGTACTTTGCAAAGGATGATATGAATCGACTCATGCTTCTGGGTAGCACGCTCGCAACGGCCAGCATTCTCTCCGGCTGCATGGTGGGTCCGCACTACCAAAGGCCGTCCGTCACTGCGCCCCCTGTTTACCGGGATGCCGCGCCGGCCTCGGCGCCTGCGGAAAATGCTCCAGAGATTGCGTCCCCTTCATTGGGCGATCTGAAGTGGTCGGAGGTCTTCATGGATGAGCAGCTGAAGGCGCTCATCGCCGAAGCTCTCAGAAATAATTACGACCTGCGGATTGCCGCGCAGCGCGTGCTGGAGCAGCAGGCACGGGTCGGCGTTGCGCGGTCACAGTCTTTTCCTTCGGCGAACGCGGGCGGAGCCTACGACGCGATCGGTGTCCCGAAGAACGCGCTGGGCGCCGGAACCGCTTCCACCTTTCATGGGGGCGGATTGACGGCCGACGCCGCGTGGAACCTCGACTTCTGGGGGCTCTATCGCCGCCAGACCGAGGCGGAGCGTGCCGAACTTCTGGCCACGGAGTGGGGACGCCGGGCGACATTGAGCACCGTCGTCATCAATGTAACCTCCTCTTACATCCAGTTACGAAGCCTTGATTCAGAGTTGGAAATCACACGAAAGACTCTCGATGCGAGGCGAGAGTCTCTTCGCCTCATCACCCTTCGCGAGAGCGTCGGATCCGCAACCATGACGGATGTCCATCAGGCCCAGCAACTTCTCGACGGAACGGAAGCAGCTCTGCCAGGACTTGAGCGCCAGATGCGCCAGGAAGAAAATAACATCAGTCTTCTGCTTGGCCGTGATCCCGGTCCAATCTCCCGAGGAACGGCAGCACTTCTGCTGGCAGACCCTCAAGAGATACCCCCAGGCATTCCGTCTCAGTTGTTGGAGCGCCGGCCCGATATTCAAGAGGCGGAGGCAAAGATGATTGCAGCCAATGCTCGTATCGGTGTGGCGAGGGCACAGTTCTTTCCCCAGGTCAGCATCACAGGAATGGGTGGAACAGCTACCAGCCAATTCGACAAGCTATTCAATACGGATAGCCGCTTCTGGTTTGGAGCAGTCAGTATAACCCAACCGCTCTTCACCGGCGGAAAGCTGAAGAACAATCTGCATCTGACCGAGGAGACCCAGAACGAGACGGTGATTGCCTATCGGCAATCGATCTCCGCTGCCTTTAGAGACGTTTCCAATGCCCTGATTGCCTGTCACAAATCAAGGGAGAACCGTATTGCGCAGGAACAGGAGACTAGAGAGGCGAAGGAAATCCGCGACCTGGCTCTTACCCGTTATAACAATGGACGAACGGGTTATCTGGAGGTTCTTGGAAGCGACATGACTTTGCTTTCCGAGGAAATGTCCTTGGCGAACTCTCGCCAACAAGAGGCGCTTTCATTTGTACAGCTTTACAGCGCCCTTGGTGGAGGCTGGAAATAGCGCCTTTCACGGCTCCCGATTGGAAGTGTAAAGCTTGGTCCGGAAAAGGTATTTAACGAGATGACAGCGCCTGATCCGAGTCACGCGGTGGAGAAGCCCCCCTAGAGGTGAACTCCGGAACCACCAGCGCAGCAAAGACTCTTCCGCCGGCTAAAGCATCTCCAATCCCCGATCAGTCACTTCCAGACCGGCCTCAAGAACCTGCGAATACGGCGATTCTGAATAGCGTCGTGTTCGGATAATAAAAGGAAAGAATCTCGCTGAAGCTTGCGCCTGTGGCTGCCATGCCGATCGCGCCATGCTGGCACATTCCCACACCGTGGCCCAAGCTGTGGCCTTCTAGACGCCAGCCTGAGATGTCCTCAGTGGCTGCAAAATCACTGCCTGGGATCGCGCTCCAGCCCCACTGACGCGCACCGGTAATTCGCTGACGCTCGTCGCCGGGCCGGAGCGCCTGGCCGCTGTTGCCAATTCTACTTCGCCAAGTGAATGGATGCTTCAGGCACCAGGCGCAGGACACGGGGAAATAAGGATAGCCCTCGCCGGACTCCATGCCGACTTCGCGCAGACTGCGCGTATGGCCACCGCAGCGGCTGGAGTACATGGCCGCCAGCGGTTTGCCGCGATACTCGAGCACCAGCCCCCGCGTGGCCTGGACGGCGCTGGAAACCCGGCTCATGAGAGCGGGTGGAGACTTCAGGAACTGGCAATGGGTGGTATCACAAAAGTCGAAGTCCAGGTGCCTTTGGCCGGCGGCCAGAAAGGAGCGGGTGGCGACGGCCTGCGCTTTCAGCGCTTCGATGGGGGCGGTTTCATCCATCTCCGAAGCCACAATGGAAGCCACCGCTGTTTCGCGATCCATGACTGCAACGGCGACGAGTTCCCCGTTATGAGCCTCGATGGTCAGCCGGGCCGAATAGACGCGGTGGAATCTACCGGGCACTGTGAGCCGGAAGGAAACGGCTCCGCCATTTCTGGCGGTAGCGGTCCAACTGGCAGCGGATCGGGAACCGACAACCACACGTTCGCCCTCGGCACGGAAGAGCAACTGGCGATGATCCGGTTCACCGTTCAACACCAGCGCCGAAGCGGCCGCCGCGCCTTTGGCGACCACGGAGAGGACTTGCCCGTCCACCGGTTCGAGTTGCAGTTCGCGGGGATGGAATAAACCCAGGACGCCAAAGCGAAGTTCCTGCTGCGCCTCGGCGAGCGGAACGGCCACAAGAAGCAGCAGGAACATCGACCATACGCAAGCGCTGTGAAGGATGCGGATCTTGGCGGAACAATCACTGGGCATCGAGTCGCTCATCGCCTACCCGCTCCGTCACCTGCGCCGAGAGAGCGCAACATTGCGCCAGCTACGTTTGCACTGGCAGCACCGGTTACGCCATGCACACGCACGAGAAGCAGGAGCCGAGGCTGCGCGGCTGGATACAGCACAACGGTCAAACCATCCGCGGCCGCGCGCGGCGTGTGCGAGCAAACCGCCGTTCCGGTTTTGGCCAGGGCCGCATCCCTGCCCAGAGCCGCGTCGACTCCGCGCGCTGTTCCATGCTCCGCCGAGCCGAGCAGGCCCTTGACGATCCTGCCCTGAAGAACTGAGTGCTGTTCCTTTTCGATGGCGAGATAGGCTCTGGCCAGCGCCAGTGGCGTCTCTTTCCAGGCCGTTCCCAAGCCCAGAAGATTTTCGCCGCTTGCATTTGCCGCGGGCCCGGTGAGCCCATAGCGGGCAAAGGTCTGTGCCGCGCGCTTGCGATCCAGGCCACTTGCAAGGTCAAGAAAATAAGTATTGCAGGACTGTACGAGTGCTTCCTCCAGTCCGAGGTTTCCGTGCCCCGCAGGAAGCCAGCAGCGGGTGCGGGCGCCCAGGCAGCGCACTATGGGAAACTGGCCTCCGTACTGTTCTCCGTAGGCGATGGCGAGGAACGGCTTGACCAGGGAGCCGGGAGCGATCGCCAGTTGCGCGGGCCATCGCTCAGCGAGCACGTTGCCTGATGCATCCAGCAGCAACCAGGAGACTTCGGGGCCAGCAAAGTTGCGATCGAGAACGGCCTTTGCCGCTTGAGAAAACTGCGCATCGCGCGCAGCTTGGGCTGAGGCTTGGCACGCGAGAAAGAGCAGAAAAATCACAACAATGGCAGATCTTTGCGCGCTCCATGCGCCTTTTGCCAGCCTGAATTGCTTCGCAGTCAACGACTCCATTGATAAGTAACCGTCTGCGTCACTTTGGCGCCGAGATCCCTTTCTTCAATCTGCTCCGACTCGACTTTGGAGAAGACGCGGCTGAAGCTCGCCACATTTCCGGAAAAGAATGCCGGAGCCTGGCCGTCGACGGACGCCTTTCGCTGATCGCTCGCACCGCGATGTCCGGCGAGGTCCAATTGCGCCATCAGCCGGCGGAAGTTTCCCTGCTCCTGCGTATGGTGGAAGAGGGCGGCATAAGTCACGCTGCCGTTCTGATCGTCCGGAGCGGCTTTCTGACGGCGCGCGAGCAGGCGTTCCAGAAGGAGAGAATCGTTGGCCAGCAGCAGTTGCCTGCCGTTCACAGCGAGGTAGAGAGGCACGGCGCCATCGAGGGCCAGATACTCGCCGGACGCGCTGGATCGCTTCTGCCATCGCACGCCGAGTTTCCCGGCGGTCAAGCCGGACGGCAGGGCCGAGGTTAACGCCATGCGCACCGCGTCCTCATCCCAGTTTTGTGGCGCGGAGAGAGCCATCGCCGTTTGCAGCGAGACAAAGACGCTCTCCCGCGGAGCGCGCGTGGAGAAGACTTCCAAGGATGCGTCGGGCGGCTGCGCAACCAGCAGCGCGCGCAGGGGCGCGTAAGCATCCAACTGTTTGGCTACAATTGGAGCCTGATCAATGCGTACATCGAGTTGCGCCGCGCTGCCGGCATTTTCAGCCGATGCCGCCGCGGGAGCGGCTGTAGACGAAGCAGCCGCGCTCTCGGGCCGTGACTCCAGCAGGTTTTCGCGCAGAGCTTCGAGCACACTCTCCGGGGCAGGCGAGGCTTGCGCGGCATAGAAAGCCGCGTCTTCGGGAGCAAGAGCAGCGATGGAGCGGACATCGCCCTGTGAGACGGCTGTCAGTCCGGCGCGACGCAGCAGGACGCGCTCCTCGCGGTAAGTCTGACTGGTTCGATACAAGTCGCTTACAGCCGAGGCATACTGCTTCATTTCGATGATGTTCCGCTGGACCCAATAGCTGCGGAAATACGGCGAGGAAACGATCATTTCGAGATTCAGAACCATGCGCAGATCGCCGCGCTCGACCGCTGCCTGCTTGACAGCTTCAGCAAACCAGCCCTCGTTGGCCAGACTGTGTAAAGAGGCTGTGGCAAGGCGGTCAAGCACGCCCGCCACCAAATCTTCGCGGGTGCTGAGAATCAGCCAGCCATCCTTGGCGGCAAAGGCCGCGGTGCGCGACGACGCCGCGTCCGTATGCACGTAGAACGGGTTTCCCGCTTCACTGCGCTGCTCAAACTTGCTCCGCGTCTGCCAGAGCGGAGTGCTTTCGATCTGCTGTTGATTGAGGCGCGTGACGTAGACAAACTCGAGATTGCCGATGTCGTAAAGGCCCAGGCAACTCTGCTTGCCCGCAACTGTTTCCAGCAGATTGGCATCAGCTGGAAGTCCCGCCGCGGCAGAGAACTCGTTCTGTGCCTGGGAGAGGCGCGTGAAGAGGCGCGAGGTGCTGAAGTCTGCATGGTTGTCGCTGGCGAGCCAGGCGCGCTTCTCCTCGGAGGTATTCCAGTCGTGCAGCAGGGATCCGAAGTCGCGGGCCTCGATGGAGAGCAACGCTCCCTCGGGCAGCAACGACGGCAATTCGGGCTGTGGCTTGAGAGCCCGCTCCAATGCGCCCACGGCAAAGACCACTGCGCAGCTCAGTAGCAGCACACCCGCTGAAATCCAGAGGCGTCGTTTCATTCCGCATCCTCCTCGGTCCTGGCCACCTTCCTGGGAGTGAACGGCATCCCTGGCAGCAATCGTGGACGCACCACCCGGTCCTGATCCAGCTCGGCGTGTATCTTCGGGGCACGTGCTTCGTTTTCTACGATGCGGGCCACATCTGTCTCCAGCCGCTTCTTTTCTTCTTCAAAAGCGCGCAGCCGCTGTGAGTCCTTTTCCGAACTCTGCGCGCTTTGCACAAGCCGCAGAGCCTCATCGCTCTCATGCCGCTTCTCTCTGGCGTGAATTGCAAACCAAGTGAGTTTGGCCGCATCCTCTGGCTTCAGTCCAGAGAGAGTGGAATTGACCTGCTTGTTGAAATCGCTTTCGTATTCATCCGAGCCGTAGTATCCCCCGTAGCGCTGGCCGTAGAAGCTTCCGCTGTTTTTCAGAATCGGCTCGGCAGCCACAAGGGCGCGGGCATCCTGACCGGCGGCAAAGGCCGCCGACAGATACTGGAGGCGCAACTCCGAATTGCCGGGCCTGGCGGCGATGGCGGAGCGAAGGATGAGTTCCCTTTCCTTGTCACCGACCGCACAAGTTGCCGCAGCCCTGCGGGCTTCCACAAAGAAGGGCTTGTTGACCTCGTCCGCACCGGGGCAGCGGTCGCGCGTCAGCAACTGCAACTCCGCGCTGCCGGAATCGGATTTTGTGCCGCCATGGTCCTTCAGCGCTCTGGCCGCGGCCACCCGCTCCGCATACTTTGCCTTGGGATCGGCGGCCACCGCGGTCAGCGTTTCAAGCGCCTGCGGCGATTGCGGGCTGACGGCCAGCATAGCGACCGCTAGCCGGACCTTGTAGCTTGCATTCCAGGGAAATGCCTCGGCCAGCGGCTGCAAGAAGGGCAGCGCCTCAGCGAAGCGGCCGCGCGTCTCCAGAAGGTTGGCCGCCGAATCCGTATCGGCCCAGGTGTTATCGCTGACCAGCGCCAGACGCTTCAACAGGGCCACGGCACCGGGTACATCGCCTTCATCCAGATCGATAGCCGCGAGACCCAAAAAATTGGGAGCGGTTAGCTCACGCGCATCGAGAGCCCGTTGGTAAGAAAAGCGCATCACAATGCGCTTTGACGGCTCGCGCAATACGCGAACGGCATTCTGCAGGTCGCTTGCTGGGGGAGACGCTTCGGGACGTTTCTTCCACTGTTCAATCAACTGCGGCAGACGGCCTTCCGCCTCGGAGAGACGCAGTTCAGGACCAAGCCACTGCGAAGTGCTTCGTCTCCCTTCGTGGACGCGCGCAAATTCCGCATCGGCCTCGACGAACTTTTTCTCGTCGAGCAGCGCATCTACCAAACGAAACTCGGCAAGTTCAAGTTCATAATTGACCTCTCCCGGACTGACTTGATCCTTGCGCCTATCGAGTTCCAAAACGCGCGCATAAATTTGGCTCATCTGGTCCTGGTGAATCAAGTGCTGCTTCTGTGTCCAGTTACTCTGCCAGTCATTTTGCAGGAGCGAACTGAGCACGCCCCCCGGATCGCTGGCGGAAACGGTAATCTCGATCAGCCACGCCACCGAGTCGCCATGAGCGTGATAGCCGGCCTCCAGCAACGGCTCGACGCGATAATCGCCATTGCGCGCCAGATAGACGCGCAGCATCGCATCCACGGGCTGGCTGATGGCCGCGTACTGTCCCTGTGCCGCGGCATCCGTTAACACCTGCGTAAAGTCGCCCCAGAAACTTTCCGGCACGCGGCGGGCATCCATCTCTTCGGCCAGTCGCTGAACAGCCAACTGCCAAGCGGAGAGCGCGTCCGCCTGCCTGCCCTGCTTCCACTCGATCATGGCGATCCGATCCAGCACGGCAGGTTGATCGCGCTTGAGGTCAAGCGAATGCTGGTAGTCGGCCAGCGCGGCCTCAGTCCGGGCGGAGCCGGCATAGTACTCCGCAAGCTGCGCATAGGCGCTGGCGCTCTCCGGGGTGTGCTCCAGCTCTGCTTCCAAATAGCTTTCAGCCTGCTCATCCTTTTCCTCGTCGAGATATTCGCCGTAGCGCGAACCGTAGTAGAACCAGACTTCACCCGCCAATTGCTGCTCACGGTCAACCGGGTGCGCGAGGCGTTCCGCGATGGTTGGATCGCCGCCGAGCGCGCCTTCAAAGCTGGCACGCACTAACGGCGTATGCTCGCGTAGATATAGGCCCGTCAGCCCGGTGTAGGCCTTCTTCCACACTGGGGACAACCCGCCAGAACGCGCGGCAATTCCGGCGAAAGCCTGATCGGACTTGCCGTTGGCCACTAAGAACTGCGCGGCGCTGTCCGCGATAGCCTTTCGCGGTCCCACCGCGCCGGTTGCTCTTTCGACTAGTTCCTGCGGCCGCGCGGCCAGCAACAGCTTGTAATAGCGCGGCTGCTCGCTTCCGCCAACCTGATTCCACGGCCGCAACTTTTCCATTACGCGCAGCTCCGCGGTGGAATCTCCCAGCGCACGATAGACTTCCACGGCTTTCTGCCAGACCCGCGGCTGCTGTTTGGCCGGAAGCGTGGCGGCGAGATTCTCCAACCTGGCACCAACGCCCTCCAATTGCACCCGCCGCTGCTGCAGTTGCAGCCAATCTTGCAGCCCGTTGCGATTGGAATCGCCCTTCTTTTCGGCGAACTCCCATTGCAGATCGGCTTCCATATCCACCAGCCCCGCCGCCTGCATTGCGGGCAAATAGACTTCGCGCAATTCGGCTTCATCGGCGGCTCCGGCGCGCTTGCCCTGCAACCACGCGCCAAACTGCGCTTTCTCTTCCGGCGTGCCGTATTCGCCCATGACCGCAGCCGTGGACTGCAAGGCCTGCGCAAAGCCGGACTTTGCCAGCCTGGCGCGCTCGGCAATCCGCTGCCGACGCCAATCCTCGTTGGTGATGGCGCCGAAGCCTTCTTTCACCACCTGCTCCGCCACCGCGGAGAGAGGCACATTCTCCGCCTGCTGCCGGGCGATTGCGAGGCACGTGAAGGCGGCATCACTCTGGCGCAGCCGCGCCATGATCCGCGCATAGAGCACTGCGCCGGATTGATTTTCCGCATTCACCAGCAGATCGGCGCCAGCGGCACCCACGCCCTGCTCGGCAAATTTGCGCGCTTCGTCGAGCAGCCCCCATTGCTCGAGCCGCGTCGCGACCTCAAAATCATTTTTCGCCTGTTGCGGGCGGCCGATAATCCAGGCTTCTTCAAGTGCCTTCACCGCCTCCGCATTGCGGCCTTGTCGCGCGCGCGCTTCGGCTGCTTTCACCATCCATTGCGGATCGCGGTAGCTCAGCTTGTAAAGCTGTTCGTAGTCGGCGACGGCATTATCCAGCCGGTGGAGACGTTCTTCCAGATCGGCTTTCGACACATACAAATCCTTCTGTTCCGGCCGCACGCGAATCGCCTTGCCGTAGGCTTCGATGGCCGCCGGATAATCCTCCAGGGACGTCTCCAGGCGAGCCAGCACAATGCTCCAGCGAGCGTCACGCGGCGAAGCATCGACCGTCTTGCGATAGAAGCCGAGAAGCTTTTCGCGCTGCCCATGCGCGCCAGCCACGAGCGCTGCTTCCTGAACCACCGCGGCATCTCCTGGATAGGCATTGACTAATTCAATGTATTGATCCGCCGCATCGCTCCAGTTGCCAAGAATGGTAGCTGCCGCGATTGCTCCGCGGCGCAACTGAGCTATCCGCACCGTTTTTTCGCCGCGTTCCATGGAGGCAGTCTGAACGGCGGTCAACTCTGCCCGGTAAAAAGCCGCAAGTCCCACCTGATCGCCGGAGCGCGCATAGTTGTCGGCCAATGCTGCTTCGGTCTCCGCATCGAGCGGCTTTTGACTGAGCAGCGATTCCAGAAACTTTTTCGAGCGCGGATATTCGCCCAGTTCCGTCAGCTTGCGCGCGGCCTCTAGTTGCAGTTGCCGCTTCAGATCGGGATAGGCAGCCTCCGCCGACTCCAGCAGAACAGCGATGGCACGCGGCTTCTGCTGATGATTCCAATCGAAGTCCACCGTCGCGCGCACCACGCCGAGCACCTTCGTGTTCTCGCGGTAGATCGACTCGATTTCCGTCGCCGCCACCGCCGGATTGTGCCGCTCCTCGAGGCTCACGAGTTGATAACGCAGCTCCAAATTGCGAACCGGATCGACAGTAAGCGCGATCTGCCTAGCCAGCGCCTGCTGCTCCACCTCCGGCAAGCTGTGATTGCGAGCGGCCTCGGTGAGCGCATCGAGTACTTCAAAGGAGTCAGTCTGCGCCACGGCCTGCTTCAGTTCCTGTGCGATCTCCGCGTTGCGATGCTGGACCGAGAGCACGGTGATGCGCAGCTCGATGGCCGAGCCGGTGGGTGCGGCGGACCTCAGCAGTCCTGCCGTTTCAGTCTCAACTGCGGCGCGCAACTCCGTACGGCGCGCCAGCGCCTGCAGCCGGGCACGGCTCTCCTCGGAAGGCTTTTCGCCAAGCGAACTCGCAACATATTCTTTGACCGCGCCGGGCAAATTGCCCTGGCTTTCCTCAATCGCTCCCGCCTCGTAGCCGAAGAGCGACGGCTCCGCCAGCCGTTCGCGGCCCTTGTGCAACTGGGCCAGCGCAGAGGTGAAATCGAAGTAATCCCAAAAGACCGTGGCCGATTGCAGATAGCCTTCGGCTTCGCCTGGATGCACCTCCGCCATGCGCGTCCAGAAGGGCGCGGCCTCGGCAAAGCGGCCGCGGTCGGCGTAGATGTCGCCGATTCGCGCCAGCGTATCCAGATTGTCCGGCCTAGCGCTCAGCAGCCGCTTTTCAATCTCGACGGCGTTGCCGGTATCTTCGGGATGGAAGTAAGCGAGGGAGCGATAGAGCGACGAGGCCTGCCGGCCGAGTGCTTCATCGGCGGGATACTCCGCAGCCAAGGCATCCGCCGCACCAACACTCTCTTCAAAGCGCGATTGCCACAGGCACGACTCCACCCAGAAGCGCTCCGCCGCCGGGTTGGATTTGGCCAGGGCGTTCCAGTCGCCTTTGTCGATCTCCGGAGTCTGCTGGCGCAGCGTCTCCAGCGCCGCATCCAGCCTGCCTGTTCTGCTCAGCAATTCAAACAACTGATCGCGCAGAGCGGGAGACTCGGACCAGTGCTCCCAGAGCAGCTTTTCCGCCTCATCCCACTGCTTGTGCCCGCGGTATTGCGCCAGGAGATTGCGAACAAAAGTCAGATCGTGCGGAAAGCGGTCATGGGCATAGAGATCGACTTCCAAGGCAAGCCGCGTATCAGGCGCGGGAGCTTCGCTCAGGTACTTTTCCAGCTCGGTTCCCGAAAAAATACCGGTCACCTTGTGCGAAAGTGCAGCATAATCCGCATTGCGTCTCTGGTGCAGGTAGAAGCGGGCCAACTTGGCATACCAGCCGACGCCGAAGCTGCTGTTCTGGAACTGGTCGATAGCCCGTTGGTAAACATCCTCCTCGTGCGCATTCAAGCGGTTCTGTTCCAGAAACTCCGCCAGCTTTTCATAGAGCCCCGGATCCTGCGGATTGTGGTCCAGCTCTCCGCGCAGAACGACGAGCGCATCGGGCAATCGCTGCATCGCCACCAGCCGCGAAAGATACCGGTCGAGCACGCGCGCATAATCGGCGGAGCGGACCTTTCCCGCAGCCTGTTGAGCGACGGGTTTGCTGTAAGCCGCGCCCTCCGCGCCCAGCGGAACGCCATCCGCCCTGGCTGCCAGTTCCTTCAACAGACTGGCGTAAAGAGCGAACTCCTTCTCTGTCTGATTGGTCCGGCTGTAGACGTCGGCCACAGCGAGCGCCACTTCCACACGGCGCGCGTCGACCGGAAATTGCGCCAGAAACGCTGTTCCCTCGCGAATCACCGCATCGTTTTCGCCGTAGGCCGCATAGGCGTCCATCAGCCGCGCGTGCAGTTCCGCCCGCTCCTGCGATTGGGGAAAGCGCTGGTCAATATCCGCCAGCAATTCGGCGGCTTTGGCGCGATGGATGTATGGCACCGCAAGCTGATCCTGGCTGGAATACTCGCTGGCAGGCTGCTGGGAATTGAAAAACAGCGAAAGAATGCCGTTCAGGTAGCCCGGCCCGCGGTCCATTCTGGCGATGTTTTTGTAGAGCGCCAGATTACCCCCGCCCAGGCGCAGCGGCTGTTCCGGGGCGGTCAGCAGAATGCGCGTCAGCCCGGCGAGTCCCTTCAGTTCGGCATCGGGAGTCTGTTTGTTGGCGGCCAGCGCATAGTAGTATCGCGCGGCCTCGGGGAAATCCTGCACGCCCTCCAAAAGCCGGCCCAGCGTATAGAGTTCGTCGGCACGCCAGGCGGCGGCGCGCGCATCCTTGCGCTCGCGGTACGCGACCAGCACGGCCTTGGCGGCCTCCAGTTGACCTTGCTGCTGGAAGATGTAGAAGAGCTTGGCCGCATCTTTCAGCGCTTCGGGTCCACCTTCGGGCTGCGCCGCCAGGCTGGCCCGCAGGGCATCGCGAGTCTTGAGCGTCTGGTGACCGCTGGCCAGCATTTCGCAATAACTCTTCACTAACTCCGCCGGCCACAGCGGCTGAAAGCTGCGATCAAAAACAGCCAGCCCATCCCTTGCCGAGCCGCGTCCCGCCGCGACCTGAGCTTCAGCCCGGACTGGGAACAAGGCATCACCAGGAAAGGCCTTTCGATAGCGGGCAATCAAATCGGAGGCAGCGGAAAAGTCCTTGCCGACCAGATAGAAAGCCAGTTCACGCTCGTAGACGGCGCCTTCCTGGGGATAACGGCGCTCCCATCCGGCATACTCCCGCTGCGCGGCGGCGCGGCCGAGGGCATAGCGGTCCACGACTTCCAGCGTCCGCTCCCAGGCCTTCCACGAGCGCTCGGAGCTGGCAGCCGTCCAGCGCTCCTGCAGGCTCGCCGCAGCCTGGCCAACCGATTCGAGAGCAGCCAGTTCTTCCTGCGCTTTCAAGCGGCGCTCATAGAAATCCGCTAGATCAAGATTCGCGGCGGCCTTGTCGTCGGCTCGTTCCGCCCAGCTCTTCCAGTCGCGCTCCGCAGCGTCGAAGTCCAGCGCCTGCTCGTCTTCCAGGGCGCGCAGCGAGTAGAGCACCGCGCTCTTCTGATTGGCACTGATCAGAGCCGCCAACGCCGGGCGTGTTTCGCGCGGAGAGCGCCGAAAGAGCACCTCTCCTCCGGGCAGCTTCATCAACCGGTAAAGCGCCTTCTCCACGCCCGAGCCGGATTCGGCATTCTCAAGCCAGCGGGCAATTCCGTTGCCCGCGCCCAGCAGCAACCCAGGGCTTTGCCAAACCACCAGCGACGCCGATGCCGTGAGCGCCGCCGCCGTCAAAGCAACCGCGCCCAAGCCGATTCTGAGGCCGGAGGCATACGCTTCAGCCACGGAGACAAGCTTCTTGAAAATCTCGCGCTCAAGGAACCACTTCAATTCGCACCTCCGCGCTTCCCAGGTTGTGCGCCATGTCTTCCGCTGTCACTGCCAGCACATATTCACCCGGAGGCAAAGCCGGCGGCAGGCCGATCTGGCCCGTACTCGCCCCCTGCTCGCGATCCCAGCGCAGGCTGACTGGAGCCAGCCCTTCCACGCGCGCGGTCAGGGTTCGCGTGCTCTCCGACGCGCTGACCCTGAGTGGGATCGTCTCGCCCGCGCGGAATCGCTTCCGGTCGAGCCGCACCTTGACCGTGGGCGGCGTCGAGGCAATCACAAAGCTTTTCGACTCACGATAAACCTGTCCATTCGCATCGCGCAGGACCAGCCGCACCGGATAGCTGCCGTCCTTCATATCCGTGGGCGCGAGAAAGCGGGTTTGCCAGACATCTTCGCCGGGCAGATAGCGCAGCGGCTTTTCCAGGCCGAAGGGAAACAGAGCAATCACCGAAACGATGGCCTTGTCGGTATGCACGCGCAGGACCGGGTCTCCGGGACGAATGACGCGCGGCCTGAGCAGCGCGCGGGGAGCTGCCAGAAACGAGGTGTAGGGAGTGACAAACTTGTAGCGGCGCGCGAGGCGAATGATCTCGTTGATCGCAGCTTCGGTTTCTCCGTCACGTTCGATCTGATCGAGCAATGCCTGTACCCGCGCGCCCGCCCACAGCCTCGGCAACTGATCGTGTTCGAGAGCTACCGCAGGGAAATCAGCTTTACCCTTCGTCCTCAGCGCGTGCCCATCCTGCTGGCCGTCCACACTGAAGCTCACATTTTTCTGTGGCTTGGTGTACTGGCCCACCCAGCGCGCCTCGCCGCCGTCAAAAACCGCATCCTCCAGCGAATAAACCTTGTCCACCGCAGACAGCGGAGCCACGGTCAGCCGCAGATCCCCAATCGGAGTCCGGCCCACCTTGCCGAGAAAAGCAGCCAGCTTGAAATCCACCGGCTCGGTGGAGAGCACCTGTTCCATGACGCCGCCATTGCGGCTCAACATACGCAGCAAGGGAAGATTCGCGTCGTCACCTACTGCAAAAACATCGGTCTTCGGACGGCGGCTGGCGGGCATCTGCTTCCACTTTGCCGCGTACCAACTCGCCAGCTTGCCGCTCTGGATCACGCCGCGCGTCGCCTCGCCATCGGTCAGTAGCACCAGCGCCGCGCCCGGCGCATCGCCACCGCTGAACTGGCCTAGCCCGGCATCCAATGCCTTCTGCAAATCGGTTCCGCCGCGCAGATGGCTCTGGCGCAGCCAGTTCATCGCGGCCGTTACCTGGGCGAACTCCGCTTTTACAGGAGCGGGTTTGAAACTCTCGACTCTGGTGTTGTAGAGCAACAGATTGAAGTTGTCCTGCGGTCCCAGGCTTTCCAGCAGTTTGGCCGCGGCCGCATAACTGCGCTCCAGCTTATCCCACTGCATGGAGAGCGAAGTATCCATCAGCACGACGATTGTGCGACTTCCCTGCCCCCCGGCAGGACTGGCGGCCTGCGGCGCTGAGAGTTGCGCCAGCGCCTCAAAAAAGCCCGGCTCGGGGGACGACTTCCGCTTGTCCTTCGGGTTAAACGGCGCGGTTTCGGGGTCAATTCCAGCGCCGACAGTAACGGCCGGATTGGGATCGCGGAAGGCAATCACTTCCAGAGCGTTGCCCTGCTCGTTGATCGTCCACGAAGTGGCAAAGTCTTCGGACAGGTTGATATTCGAGGCATCGACCGTGCCCCGGACCGTATGCTCGTCCTGCTGATCGATGTGGAAGGAAAGCTGATGGCCCTGAAGGGCGAAATCCTTCAGCCGTCCGGCGGAGTGCAACTGAAAGTGAATGGTGAGCTTCTGCACCGTCTGTCCGGTGTAGGCATCCGGCTTGAGCGGCAGCAGGAAGTAACTCTTGCGCGCCGCGACGGGAATGTGTTCGTGATATTCGATCTCCAGTCGCTTGGTGCCGTAGGCCGGTATGGGAACGATGTGCGCGCTGAAGATGGAATTGCGCCGCGCGTTGTCCTCGGTGCGCTCGCCCTGCTCCAGCAGGCCGGGATCGATAGCCTGACTCTTCAACTGCTGATAGATCGCCTTGGCCCGCTTGCGCTCCAGAATGACGGCGGGAATGCGCACCGGACCATCCCAGACGGCAAAGTCGGAGACCGTGGTGCCGCCGGGCAGCGCAAAGAGATAGTTGCCCTCCTGCGGGGTGGCGGTGTGGTTGGTGAAGACCTGCCGCACCCAGACGCGGGCGTCGCCGTTGTCGATGGCTATCTCCACGTCCATCGAGGTCAGCGACAGGATCGCCGGATCGGGCGCCTGTTTATCCAGTGGAACCAACACGCCGCTGTCCGCAACTGCCGCCATCGACATCAGGAGCAACAGCGCCAACAACCAACCGCTTCGTCTCATCGCGTTCCTCATTGCGGCGAAAATGAATTGCTACTTACTCGCGACCCGCTCATGTTGTTAATCCCGCTAACACCGTTCACCGCGCCAACTCCGCCTTATAGCTTGTCTTCGGAAATCTTCACCAGCCCGTTTTCCGTGCCCACGTACACCGTACCATTGCGAATGGCCAGGGCTGTGACATTCAATGAGGGTAAACCTGCGGTCACTGTCTTCCATCGCATGCCCGTGGCATCGCCAACCAGTAATCCCTGTCCCAGCGTTCCCGCCAAAACGATTCGTCCGTCGGCCGCCATCGCCGTTGGATTCACCACGACGCCCGGGCGCGTAGCCTCGGTCGGAGTCACGCTGCCGTCGGCCGCCAAGCGCAGCACGCCCGCGCCATAGGTGCCCACCAGCCACTCGTTACCGACCTGGGCCAGCTCGGTAATCCAGTTATGTTTCAGGCCGGAGGTGGCCGTGGTGAGATTCCTGCGCACCGAGTCACCGGTCAGCAGCGAAAGGCCGCCCAGTGTTCCGGCCACAAGCTGGTCTCCGCTGGCGCCGAGTGCGTAGACATGGTTATTGACCAGTCCTTGAAAGGCATAGATGCTGTGCGCGCCGCTGGCATCCAAAAAGGTGATTCCCGCCGGAGTGGCCAAGGCCATGCCGTCGCCGTAGAGCGCCACGTCGGTCACGTGATTGGCAATCAGCCCGGCATCGCGCTCCAGAACCTGCTTCTGCCGTCCGTTGCGGTCGAACATCACGAGGCCATTGGCTGTGGCCACGGCAACCGTGCCATGCCGGGTGTCTTCCACAATCCGGTTCACGCAGAAGACGTGCTCGTTCTCCACGTGCTCCACTTCGCCGCCTGCCGCCGGCAGAATATCCAGCCCGCGATCGAAATAGCCCACCCAGAGCCGCCCATCGGAGGCTACCAGCAGCGCGGAGATGTCCCGGTCGGTCAGTTGCGCGCCGCCGCCGCCCAGCGTCCTGCGCCATTGGCCATCGGCCTCCTGGCGCAGCAGCCCGCTGGAGGCCAGAGCATATCGGCTTCCTGCCGCTGTGAGAAACTGCTCCACGGTGATGGGCGTGGGCTGACCGCCCAGGGATTTTGCCCCCAAGGAATGCTTTCCGTGCATTCCATCCGGGTTCTGACCTGAATTTTCAGCGCCGGCGAGAGTAACAATGGGCCTTCTTGCGTTGGTGTCGTTCTCCGGCCCGGAGAGCGGAACGCGCATCACCCCAGCTTCCATCTGCCCCACCAGCAGCGAGTCTCCATCGACGAGCAGCGCGTGGGCATATCGTCCCTTGGCCAGCACCCGCGCAATCTTTCCCTCGCGCACCTCGGCCACGCCCATCGGCGTGCCAACGTAGGCGAGCCCTTCTGCAAGTGCAATCTGTTCCACCCGCCGGTCGGGCAGTCCCTGCTCTTCGCCGAGGCGCTCGGTTTGACCGCCGCGCCAATGCAGGAGTCCGTCGTTCAGTGTGCCCACCCACAATTCGGCTTCGTTGCCGGCCAGCGCCGTCACGTACACGTTATCCGTGGTGGTGTGGAATCTCTTAAGCGTCTTGCCGTCATAGACCAGCAGACCCAGTTTCGCGGTGCCTATCAGCAACCGCCCGGAGGCCAGTGACAGCAAGGCTGTGACGGTCCGCGCCTCTTCCTGACGGGCGCGAATCTGCCGGAAACTCTGGCCATCGAAGGCCAGCACTCCCTCGCCGAGGGTGGCGATCAGCAACTCCGGCTGGCGGGCGCCATTCGGCATCCCCACCACCATCTCTCCCAAAGGAGCCGCGGGCAAATCCATCCCGATCCGGTAGATATGCTCCGGCGTTCCGTCGGCCGCGTAAGCATACAGCCCTGCCGGTCCCGCCAGATAGATCTTCCCCTGATATAAGGCCGCGCTCTTGAAGACCGCCGGTGCCGAAATCCCTTCAAACCCGGGATTCGGCTGCGCGCCCAGCGTTTGCTCTTCGACGTCGAACCGGTTCATCAGCGCGACATCGCGATTGGCGCCCCCCAACGCGCGCTCTACGTGCCAAACCACCAATCCAACGACCACCAGGCACAAGGACGCAACCGCTAATATGACAGTCGTCACAGTCCGCCGGCGAAGTTTCATGGTGAATTCTCTATCCCAGGCTGAATCGGACTGACAATATCGCAAAAACTCGTCTAACGCAAATCGTCCTCGCCAGTGAAACTAGACGATATTCGCGACGACTCTGGACTTTACCTGATGATCGACCGCGCTGTTCCAAGGTTATGGCTGAGTGTGTGGCTAGAAAGGCTATGGCGCAACTTTAGTAAGATTACCCTTGGCAGAGCCGGGGATCTCCCGTTGGATTAGAACCGTCTCCAAGTACGTCGGCTACTCGACGGCACAGATGACGATGCGGTATTCTCATCTAGTGCTGAGAGTTAATCAGGCAGCGGTGGATGCCATGGACGCTTTCTACGCAAGTGGAGTCAGAACCGAAGCTAACACCAAAACTGACACCAGCACACAGGCTGGTTTTCCACAGCCGTGTAAGTAATTGAAAACAAATCGGAGAGGTGGCAGAGCCCGGTTGAATGCACCTGACTCGAAATCAGACATAGTCGCAAGGCTATCGGGAGTTCGAATCTCCCCCTCTCCGCCATACATTGATTCTATTGACTTTATCTTCCTTGGTGTCCACAATGGTATCCATAAAGCGCTAAATTGGCGCTTTTGGAGTCCCCACCATGGCAAAAGTCGTTTCCAGCTACGGTCCTACCCAGCGCGTCAACATCCTCAAAAAGATCAAGGTGGATGGCGCTTGGAATTTCTACCCTGCCGTCGTCGAATCCAATGGAAAATTGAAGGACAAGGTCCGCATTAAGGGCGCGGTCGAAGTCCACCCCGAGGGAACGT
>Ga0224530_1000847_pt1 | contig 18276 bp, 17 predicted proteins | sample CBST75metaG_FD_179873 | JGI IMG/M metagenome (GOLD analysis project Ga0224530, IMG submission 179873) | Peat soil microbial communities from Stordalen Mire, Sweden - C.B.S.T75 | ecosystem: Environmental > Terrestrial > Soil > Wetlands > Peat | place: Sweden: Norrbotten County, Stordalen Mire...
GCCATCCTGAACCGTATCTTCACCCAACTTGCACCCTCTGCTTCCGGCTATTTGCCTGCACGTATCAGGTTCGACACTATTTACGGATAAGTTCTTATTGTCGCCGCCTCCCGCTGGGAGGCACGCGGAAACCTGCCAGCTCGAATGGCTTACTGAACCCGATTCTGCAACAAGGAATGTTGAATGTTCATGCGATTGCGCTGGGGCCTTGGGGCAGCTTGCGGCGCAAACTGCCGTCGAGGCGATACACTCACTTCATGCAGCCTCGCACCTTAGCCCGCGTGAGTTTGACCGCGCTGCTCGGCACTCCGGTGACCGATGCGCAGGGCCATGTGCGCGGGCGGCTGAAGGATATTGCCGTGGCCACCGGCCCGGATGCGGGCAAAGTGGCCGGGCTGGTGCTGAAGACGCGCGCCGGCCTGTGCATTGTGCCCTCGCAGGACGTGATGGAGACGCCCGCCGGCACGCTTGAACTGCGCTCGTCGGGGACGCCGGTTCCGCTCAAGGACGACGGCAACTACCTCTATCTGGCGCAGGATCTGGTTGACCGGCAGATTATCGATGTTCATGGCCGCAAGGTGGTCCGCGTCAACGATGTGGACCTGGAGTGGATGGGCAAGGGCGCGGCGCACCTGCTGCGCGTGGCCGAGGTCGAGGTGGGGCTGCGCGGGGCCTTCCGCAGAGTCTTCAAGGGGATGCTGCCGCGGGCAACGCTGGAGACGCTCTCACGCAAGTTCGCAGCGCACGGCATTCCGTGGCAGTTTGTGGACGTGATCGAAGTGGACCCGGCGCGGCGCGTCAAGCTGCGCATTGAGTACGAACGGCTGGCCGAGATGCACCCCTCGGACCTGGCCGAGATTTTGGAAGACCTGGCGCCGGCCGAGCGCGAAGCTGTCTTTACCTCGCTGGACGAAGAGGTGGCAGCCGAGACTCTGGAAGAGGTGGAACCGAAGCTACAAAAGGCCCTGCTGGAAAAGCTGGACGAAGAAAAGATCGCCGACATTGTGGAAGAGATGGACCCCGGCGCGGCTGCCGATCTGCTGGCCGAGCTGCCCGAGGAGCAGTCCGACGCCATTCTGGAAGAAATGGAGCCGGAAGAGCGGCAGGAGGTGGAGGATCTGCTCGAGTTCGACGAGGACTCGGCCGCCGGCTGCATGACCACCGACTTCGTTTACCTGGGAATGGAGGCGACCGTGTCCCAGGCGGTGCAGGCCCTGCGCAGCTTCGACGGCGACCCAGAGAGCGTTACGGCGGTCTACCTGCTGGATGAAAAACGGGTGCTGCGCGGAGCGATCTCGCTGGCGCGGCTGGTGATGGCGCAGCCGGAGACGCGGCTGGCTGTGCTGGCCGAGACGCGCGTGCTCTCTTGCCCCGCCGACCTGCACCAGAACGACCTGGCCGAGCTGTTCGACAAGTACAATCTGCACGCGCTGCCGGTGGTGGACGCTCAGGGCCGCATGGTGGGCGAGGCGCAAGCCGACCACGTGATCGCCTTCCTGCGCGAAAAGCTCTGAGGCCTGCCGCAGGGCGCAGAGCCATCAAGAAAGCTCCCAATCAGGCAATTCTGAGCGGAATAGCGCATTTATATTCCGGCAATGCGGCTAATCTAGAAGAAAATCGCGGGAATTATGCGAATTTGTGAAAGAATTCAGAGATGATGCAGTTTCCCAAAATCATTCAGGGCGGCATGGGCGTGGGCGTCTCGAATTGGCGCTTGGCCAATGCTGTCTCAAAGCTCGGCCAGCTCGGCGTGGTTTCCGGCACGGCGCTCGACGCACTTTTTGTGCGGCGGCTCGCCGATGGCGACGAGGGTGGCTACATGCGCCGGGGACTGGATGCTTTTCCGTTTCCAGAGATGGCCAAGCGGATTTGGCAGGAGTACTTCGTTCCCGGCGGCAAAGCTCCCGAAGCGCCGTATCCGGCCATACCGATGCACCAGCGGCGTGATCCGCGCAAGCTGATCGAGCTGTGCATGGTGAGCAACTTCGTCGAGGTCTTTTTGGCGAAGGACGGCCACAAGAACGACGTGGGCATCAATTTTCTTGAGAAAGTGCAGATGCCCCACCTGTCTTCGATTTACGGAGCGATGCTGGCCGGGGTGGGCTATGTGCTGATGGGCGCGGGCATTCCGCTGCACATTCCGGGGGTGCTGGACGCCTTTGCGATGCATCATCCGGCGGAGTACAAGCTGAGCGTGGTGGGCGCGGTGCAAGGGCAGGGCGAGGACGCGATGATGCGTTTCAATCCGGCCGACTATGCCGAGGTTGCGCTTCCGGCGCTCTACCGGCCAAGGTTTCTGGCCATCGTCTCGTCGAACACGCTGGCCACCACCATGCTGAGGCGCGCCAACGGTCGCGTGGACGGTTTTGTGATCGAAACCCCGATTGCAGGCGGGCACAATGCGCCGCCGCGGGGCAAGCTGCAACTGAATGCCGCCGGAGAACCGGTTTACGGAGAACGGGATCGGGTCAACCTCGAAGATATGCGGGCGCTGGGCGTCCCCTTCTGGCTGGCGGGCGGGTATGGGAACGCTGGCAAGGTGCGCGAGGCACTGGATCAGGGCGCCGCGGGCGTTCAGGTTGGGACCGCGTTCGCGTTTACCAGGGAATCGGGCCTGGAGAGCGGTCTGAAAAAGACGCTATTGGCTCAGGCGGTGGCCGGTACAGGCGAAGTGTTTACCGATCCGCTGGCCTCGCCCACGGGTTTTCCATTCAAGGTGGCGCAGTTGCAAGGTTCGTATTCCGATCCGGAGGTTGCCGAGGCGCGCATACGGGTTTGCGATCTGGGCTATCTGCGGGAGCCCTACGCAACCGGAGAAGGCAAGATTGGCTATCGCTGCGCAGCCGAGCCGGTGGCCAACTACGTGGCCAAGGGCGGCAAGGTCGAGGAGACGGTGGGAAGAAAGTGCCTGTGCAATGCGCTGATGTCGAACGTCGGCTATGCACAGATTCGCAAGGCGCAACCGATAGAGCCGGCCCTGGTGACCATAGGCGACGACCTGAATACGGTGGCGCGGTTCCTGGCTCCGGAGCGCACAACCTATAGCGCCGCGGATGTGGTTGAGTCGCTGCTGAGCCTGAGCGCGGATGCGACTGTAGCCGTGGCCGAACCGGCTCCGGTTGCCGAGCCGTTCTTTAGCCCCCAACCGATTCTGGCTACCGCTTAGAGCGTTTTCGGTCTCATTGTTTACGGTTGAGACGGATCGTTGTTGTCTCCCACCCTTGAATCAAAAAGCGATTCAAGGATGGGGCACCCAGAGTTTTGTTAACACTTGAACCGAAAACGTTCTAGTGTGGTGTCTCCAAAGTTCTTGGCATAAATCGGGCATATCAAACCGCAGATCCTTCGACTACGCAGGTCGCAAAAAGACGCGACCTGCTCCGCTCAGGATGACAGCAATTATGAAGCGAATTCAGAGACACGGCTCAGGCAGCCGGCACGGGCGCGGTTCCCGGTCCGCCTGTGCGAAGCACCTTTGGAACTCGTGCGGCGGGCGTGGGCAGGGCAGGGAAGGCCGCGTGCGGCTCGGTCTGGTACCAGTAGGCCGTCGTATAGAAATTGTCGGAGCGGTGGTTGGCGTGGCCGTGCTCCATGGTGACGCGAATCGACTTTTCAAAGGTGATGGGGCTCTCGATGTGCCAGCGATAGAGGCAATAGCGGCCGCCCAGCCGCTCCGGGTCAACGATGTGCGGCGCGCCATTGTGCAGGTAGCCGAAGGGCTGGCCGCCAAAGTCCCAGGCTCCGTTGTAGTAGTCCTCGGTTCCGGTGCCGTTGATGGTGGGCATCGGGTCGCCGTCGATGAAGATCATGTCGTCGCCCTCGCCGAACCAGCCATCCCGATTTTGCTGGACGGCATGGGTCACCCCCAGAAAATGCCCCTTGCCCGCAGCCTCGAGGAAGACGTAATTGTCAGAGCCGCTCAGGTTTTTTCGGTCGTTGATGCCGGGACTGCCGTTGCTCGTCCAGTTGTCGGTCCATCCCTTGCAGGGCGCGGCCTGGCGATATTGGGCATGGAAGCGGCCCAGATCGCCGGGCAGGCTGGGCAATTCGATGTAATCGACGGCGAAGTAGAGATTGCCGGTGCGGATTTGGCCTTCGTTGGTCAGCGTGAGGCGGGCCGAGCTTGCGAACGGCATCTGGAAGTAGGCGTTGAGCGCCTTGACGGGCGCCACGGCTACCAGCGCCGACTGGTAAACGAAATATTCGCCCAGGCCCAGGCCGAAGAAGTCGCCGATGGGAACCTCGACCGAAGGCATGCTCTCGCCGTCCCACCAGGCGCGCAGGACGAGATTCTTCAGGTGCATCGGATCACGCGAATTGATGGTGAACCAGAGGTGGGTGACCACTCCGGCGCCGGTGGCTTCAAGCAGCGTTGCCGTCTCTCCGGGCTCGACGGGAACCCAGTCGTCATTGCCCCCCGTCCGGTCCCAGCTTGAGGAGCGCCGGGTCTTGTAACTGCGCAGGCGGGCCATCGCAAAGAGTTCCTCGGGCGCGGCCGACTGCGCTTCGGCTGGCGGCGCGCCGGCGCGTGTTTTTGCGGGCGCGGCGGTGGCTCCCGCGGCGTTCAGGCCAAGCAGCGCGGCTGCGGAGACCATGGATCCCAGCAGCTTGCGCCGCGCGGGTAAATCTTCATTGGAGCCGGATGGATGCATACGTGTCTTCTCCCAGGTTGAAAAGCCGTGACAACGTAGTGTAATCCTGCGCGGCGGCAGTTGGGGCTTGGCAATGGCAGGGAGAAGGCTCTATTTGCCTTTGCGCGTGGGGAAGCCGAACTATCGCTTGCGCTCCTTGAGGTTGTGGCTGTCGGCGGCCTTCAGAGTCATGCCGTAGAGGGCCTTGAACTGCTCGATCTGCTTCAGCGTGCGCTCGGAGAATGGAGCTTTGCCCTCGAAGGCGTGCAGGACGATGCCCTCCAGCAGATTGCCAAGGGTCATATCCTTTTGCTCGGCGACGGCCTTGAGCACCTTCAACATGCGTTTTTCAAGGCGGACGCCGGTCTGGACGCGTTCGACTTCAACGGGTTCTCTATCTTTCTGTTCCGGGGGCATTGTTTTCCTCCTGCTATGTGTACCAATGTACCACGGTATCAAACTTTGGGCAAAAGGGATCAAAACCGCCTTGCGGAAGCTGGATCGGAGGCTGGGCTTCGCGTCTTTGCCCCTCGCCTGATATGGTCAGTGAGGAAACTTATGAATCCTCCTTAGGAAACCTCGGGCATGTGGAAGCGCTGGCGAATCCGGATAATGCTGTTCCTGGCCGTTCTTGGCCCTGGATTCATCACCGCTAATGTAGACAACGATTCCGGCGGCATCCTCACCTATTCCCAGGCCGGTGCGCAGTACGGCTACGCCCTGCTGTGGACCATCATTCCCATCACCATTGCGCTGATCGTGGTGCAGGAGATGTGCGCCCGCATGGGCGTGGTCACCGGCAAGGGGCTGAGCGACCTGATCCGCGAGGAGTTTGGCCTGCGGCTCACTTTTGTGCTGATGGTGATGCTGGTGGTGGTCAACTACACCAACGTGGTCACGGAGTTCATCGGCATCGCCGGATCGATGCACCTGTTCCATGTTTCCAAGTTCATTTCAGTGCCCACTTGCGCGGCGCTGGTCTGGTACATGGTGGTCAAAGGCAGCTACAAGAGCACTGAGAAGATCTTTATCGTCGCCTCGCTGGTCTATATCTGCTACATCTTCGCCGGCGTGCTCTCGCAGCCCAGTTGGCACGACGCGCTGCTGGCCACGGTTCGGCTTCCGGCAAAGTCGGTGTGGAGCGACAAGGCCTACATGTACATGGCCATTGGCGTGGTTGGCACCACCATCGCCCCGTGGATGCAGTTCTATCTGCAATCGTCGATTGTGGAGAAGGGCATTCGCGTGAAGGATTACGCGGCCTCGCGGCTGGATGTGATTGTCGGCAGCCTCTTCACCGACATCGTGGCCTGGTTCATCATTGTGGCCTGCGCGGCTACGCTCTTCGTGCATGGCATGGGGACGATTCAGGTGGCCTCGGACGCGGCCGAGGCGATGCGCCCCTTGGCTGGCGACTATGCCTTCATCCTCTTCGCCTTCGGCCTCTTCAACGCCTCGATCTTTTCGGCTTCCATTCTGCCCATCTCGACGGCTTACACGGTCTGCGAGGGCTTGGGCTTCGAGTCGGGCGTGGACAAGCACTTCAAGGAAGCGCCGTTTTTCTATTGGCTCTACTCGCTGCTCATCGTGGGCGGGGCGCTCACCGTGCTGCTGCTGCCGGACGCGCAACTGATCAACGTGGCGATTCTTTCGCAGGTGCTGAACGGCGTTCTGCTGCCGGTGGTCATTATTGCCATGCTGATGCTCATCAACCGCCCCGACCTGATGGGCGAGCACAAGAACTCGCGGCTGTGGAATGTGATCGCCTGGGGCACCAGCATCATCGTCATCGGCATGACGCTGGTCATGCTGTGGGGGCTGATGCCGGGGCACTAGTTTTGACCATTATTGATCTCCCCAAGACCCACAATTCCATAAAGCTGTCATCCTGAGCGAGCGCAGCGAGTCGAAGGACCTGCGGTTGCTTTTCGTCAGAAAAATGGCAAAGGAGGATCGTGTGCGGGAGCGGTTTTTCCGCTATCATCTTTGCATGGAACTGATCTTCGAGGTACGCGAGGCGGAAGAGGGCGGCTATGTGGCGCGGGCGCTGGGGCAGGCGATCTTTACGGAAGCTGAAACCTGGGCTGAGTTGCGCGACAACGTGCTGGAAGTGACGAGCCTCCACTTTGACGATGCGGCGGAAGGTCCTAAACTCATCCAATTGCATTTTGTAAAGGATGAACTGATTGCGGTCGAGGCTGCATGAAACTGCCGCGCGGGGTATCGGCCGACAGGTTGATTCGCGCTTTGGAGAAGCTCGGAAATTGCTCCTGAATAGACGGCAAACAGCAAACTGGACCGTTACTCACCTCCTGTATCTGGAGACCGTCGCCTCTCCTCCCCCTATGCCTATTTTTCTCTCCACAGCGACTTTTCCATAGCTTTTTCTTCTTTATAGCTCTTGGCAAAAGAGGCCGCTTGGGCTAGAATCCTCCTGCGCAGAAAATGATCTTTTGTTCGTTTATCTGTTGCCGTTCGTTAGCTTCTTGAATCCATTAGCTATGAATGTGTGGAAGGGGGTAGTTGAAGCATGCTCGGAAACCTGTTGTGGAAATCGGTACTCCTGTCCTGTCTCCTTGCTATCGTAATCGGCGCTCCGGCCTTACAAGCCATCGGTCAGTCGAGTCTGTCCGGCTCATCTGACCACGCCCCTGTAGCGCCAAACGCAAAGTTTGAAGTAGCCTCCATAAAAGAGACAAATCCTGACCAAAAGTTTATGATAATCAATGCGCTGTTGACATATCCTGGAGCGAGAGTGGCAGCTCGGGGGGCGACCCTCGGGTATCTCCTCATGGAAGCCTACAGACTCCCGCGAGCTCAAATCGTTGGCGGTCCCAATTGGATCGACAAAACGCGGTTTGATATTGATGCAAAGCCTCCAGAAGACGTGGCATCCCGATACGCACACCTTACAGGCAGTATCAAAACTCCTCCGCCTGACGAGATAAGGCAGATGCTGCGCAACCTGTTGACGGAGCGCTTTCAGCTGAAGCTACATCTTCAGCAACAGCAAGGGCGAATCTATGCGCTTGTGAGGAGCGGTGGACCTTTGCATCTAAATCCGAGCAAGGACAAGAACGGATTTCCTTGGGCTGGGGGCGTCGACGGAGCGCCTGGTGACGGTGGTCTTCAAGGCATGAATATCTCTATGTCCGCTCTGGCCAGCCGTATGTCGAGCTGGTTATCGAGGCCGGTAGTTGATCGGACGGGTTTGTCCGGGGCATACGATTTTGAAGTCGTGGTCCATACCAGCCCGGATGACGTCTCATCTGAGCTGGGGGTAAACGACAACCTCTTTGAATCCCTCAAGGAATTAGGACTACAGCTGAAACAAAGCACAGGCTTGATTCAAACGCTGGTCATCGACCAGGCATCCTTGCCCACCCCCAACTAGCATCGATTGGCAGACCCAAAAAAGGAGCGCTTCACCTATGACGATCAAACGCAACCTGCCGGGTGCCACAGGCCCGGATTCTTGGACTTGGGAAGGATTGCAATCTCCCAACCACTTATTGGGGTACGCGGCTAATGCCCGTGGCGTTCCCAGAATACAGCCGGAGTAACAATGGGATATAACTCAGCAAGCGCAAGCAAATCTTTATCTCCGGTAACAAGATAGTGGGCTTTTGCGACGCGCAGAGTTCCCAAAACCAGTTGATCGGCCTCGTCCCGCAATCTTTCATCCAAGTCGGCGCAAGGCTCGACGATCTCGGCCAAAAACAGGAAGCTGTCCGCAAGATTGCGGATTTCAGAGGGAGTCAGCGAGATGCGGGGCAGCCGCGGCAGCACCCGAACCACCTCGTCCAGAATGTATCGCGACAGAACGACATCAACTCCGCCCTGACGCCAGGCGCCCAGGATGCGCCCTGGAATACTCCCCGGATACGCGAGTCCCGACACCAGGACGTTGGTGTCCAAAACGACACGCACTCCCGCCATCAGCGGCGCCGTCCCTGCGCGACCGCCGCATCAATCTCGGCCATGCCCAAGTCGACCGGCACGTCCGCATACGCCTCGGCAACGCGGCTGCTTAATTGGTCAAATCGATCGCGCATAGTGCGGATGCGCACAAAGAGGCCGGCGTCCACGAGAGCGGCAACCGGCTTGCCATCCTTGTTCACCACGATACTGTCATTCCGATACTGCACCTGGTTGAGCATCTCACCCAGGTTCTGGCGAAAACTGACTGCGCTCACCTCGGTAACCATTGCGGCCTCCTGGCACTATGACCAACATGACCATTATGATTGATATGGTAGGAATCTGTATACCCCTGCTCTGCCAGTCAGGCCTCTTGCAGCCTCTTGAGCTGTATCCGCCCGGCAGGAATCTGCGCAAGCTCGTACTGAGCCTGCTGCGTAATCCAGCTTTCCGCGCTGCCGCCAAAAACTTGCGAAAGCCGTATGGCCATCTCAGTCGAGATGCTCGTTCCCGAACTCCGGATTTTTTGGCCAGGGAAGAATATCCCTCTGCCAAGCCGCATGCCAGATTCGTTCACTCCACCGTTGGCGTTTGCCGAAAATAATCCCCCGTTGGCGCAAACTGGCAGATAGAGCAGAGGGAAGAGCGGTACTCCTCACCGGCTGAAGTGGATACCCCCTACCCCCCCTCCAATATCTTCAGGCCCGTCCTGAATTTTGCATAATATTTTCAAGGAAGCGGCACGGCTGCGCCTAATGTACTCACAACAAGACAGTTATTTGCGAAGTCCGCATGGAATCATGCAAGTCGTCAACCGGGAATCTGCGTGATTTAGCTCACGCTGGCGCGCCGGGCGCAGTCTCTACAGCAGTTTGCCGGCGGCGAGGTCGCGGATGAGGCCGCGGTCGGCGGCCAGAAAGTCGTAGCCGGGCAGGTCTTCGAGCTTCACCCAGCGAAACTGATGATAGATGTGGTTGACGATTTCGCCGGAGAACTCATTCACGGCAAAAAACTGCAAATCGACGGCGCCGCCATGGCGGTAGTTGTGGCGGATGCGCGTGACGGGGGGGCCGATGGTGGCTTTGATGCCGAGTTCTTCGTCCAACTCGCGAGCCAGCGCCTGCTCGGCGGTTTCCCCGGCCTCGATTTTGCCGCCCGGAAACTCCCACTGCATGGCCATCGGCTGGTCTGGGCGGCGCTGGCCGATCAGGACTTGGCCGCCGCGCACGATGAGGCCCGCCGCCACGAAGCGGAGGGCAGGGCTGGCCGGCCGGGAGTTGGAGTTTGGCTGGGCGTCTTCCACCTCTCTAGTGTAAACGCACCAAAAGGGATGCAGATTGTGAAGGGGGTTGCGCGGGAGCGAAACCAAGCGATGCGGCGGGTCGTGAGCGCCGCTCTATTCTCCCGCGACCGCCGCGTGAACGCCCTCGGCAGAGGCCGGGCGGAAGTAGCCCCAGCCGTTTTTTGCGGCCGCCACAAGCAGCGCGGGGGAGGGATTGACCGGGAAGGGGCAGCGCGCGATTTTGAGCATCGCTAGGTCGTGGATGGAGTTGCCGAAGGCCGCGTCGGGGACGGCCAGCCCCACGCGGGCGAGCGTGGCTGCCTTGCCCTCGTCGGTGGGCACGTCGATGATTTCGTGGGAAATGACGCCTTGGACCACGCGGACCTCGGCGGCCAGCACGCGGTCTTCAGGAATGTCGAACTGGCGCACGCCCTCGGCGACGACCCACTTGTTGGTCGAACTGACGGCCCAGATGTCAACGCCGGCCCGGCGCAGCGTGGCCACGAGCGAGAGCATCTCAGGAAAGACGCGGCTGGGCACGAACTTCCGCACATACTCGGCAGCGGCGGCGCGCAGTTCCTGCTCGCGCAGGCCGTCGTAGATTTGCACCATCTCGCCGCATATCTCCAACTCGCTCACCTTGCCCGCCTGGTAGGCCCGGTGGCGATTGTCGATCCAGTGGCTGGTGGAGCGCGAGACCAAGCCCTGTTCGAGGGACCAGATCATGAAGCCATGGCCGGAGTCGCCGCTCCACAGCGTTCCATCGCAATCGAAGACTGCAACCTTGGGATTGCTATCCAGAACCAGCCGCTCGAACTGCTGGGCGGTCCATTTGGGGATTTCTATCTGCGTCGGTGTCAAACGTGCCTCAATCCTGATTAAAAAATCATCCAACTCTATTCTCATCCAAGAGGGCCTGTTATTGCACGTTAGGTTTGGAGAAGCATCTGAAGGGGCATTTGGGCGGAGGGATTGCGGGCAAGGGGTAATGATGTTGAGTCCGTGATGAACGAGGTTCGGCAACTTGCCTGGCGGCGGTGAGGAGAGCTTCAAGGCGCGGATAATCGGGAGTGTGGATCCGGAGCGCAATCTTCCGCTGTTGAAGGACTACCAGGCGTACCTGCGCGTGGAGAAGGGGCTGCGTCCGCTGACTTGCGAGGCGTATGACGGCGACCTGAAGACCTTTGCCGAGTTCATCGAGGGCCGTCATGGCGTGCTATTGACGGCGGTGCAGGAAGATGTGGCGGCTTTTCTGGAACATTTGCGCAACCACGGCATCGACTCTCGTTCGTCGGCGCGCAAGCTGAGCTGCCTGCGCGGCTTCTACAAGTGGCTGCTGCTGGACCGGCGCATCCATCACGATCCAACGGTAAATATCGAATCGCCCAAGGCGTGGAAGGTGCTGCCCAAGTCGCTGGCCGAGCCGGAGGTGGCGGAGATGCTGGAGCGGGCCGCGATGGCCGCCTCACATCCGCAGGCGCAGGCCACGGCGCTGCGTGATCGAGCGATTCTGGAACTGCTTTACGCGGGCGGACTGCGCGTCTCAGAGGTGACGGCGCTCTCGACCGGCGATCTGGCGCTAGACGCGGGCCGGGTGCATGTGCGCGGCAAGGGCGACAAGGAACGCATTGTGCCGCTGGGGCGTATGGCCGTTGAGGCTCTGGAGACTTATCTGCGCGAGGGACGGCCGCACCTGGCGCGCATCAGCTCGGCGAAGAAAACTGCGGCGGTGCGGAAAGAGACGCCGGGCCAGGACAGGGTGCGGCTGTTTCTGTCACTGCGCGGGATGCCGCTCACGCGGCAATGGATCTGGCACCTGGTGAAGACGGCGGATGGCGCGGCCAGCCCGCACCGGCTGCGCCATAGCTGCGCCACCCACATGGTGGAGCACGGCGCCGACCTGCGCAGCGTGCAACTGCTGCTGGGCCACGCCGACATCTCAACCACCCAGGTTTATACCCACCTGGCGCTGGGACGGCTGAAGACCGTGCATCGCGAGCATCATCCACGCGGGGCGCGGCGGCCAGCGGAGGTTGAGGCAAGCCCTGAACCGCGCGGCGGGCTGTACCTGGTTCCGCGCGCGCATCCGAGTGAGGAGACGGCATGAGCGCAACGGCCGCTCCGGCGATTGCCACGCCGCTCGATGCGCTGGTTGGCGAATATTTGCGTGTGCTGACCAACGAGCGCGGCGCCTCGGCGCACACCCTGCGCGCTTACCGGCGCGAGTTGCACAACTTTGCCGCCTATGAGGCCGAACACTACGGCCCCGAGCAGAGCGTGGAGCGCATTGAGCACACCGACATTCGCGCCTACCTGGGCACGCTGTATGACCGCGGTTTGTCAAAAGCATCCGCGGCGCGGGCTCTGGCGGCTATTCGCAGCTGGTTCAAGTGGCTGGCGCGGGCCGGTTATCTGGAACAGAATGCGGCTTCGCTGGTGGCTACGCCGCGGCTGCCCAAGCACCTGCCGCGCGTGCCCTCCATTGAGCAGATGAACCGGGTGGTGGATTCGGTGGGCGAAGACGCCGCAAGCTGGCCGGCGCGGGATACGGCGATTCTGGAATTGCTTTATGGCTGCGGCATCCGCAATGCGGAGTTGACGGGGCTGAACCTGGAAGACATTCACTGGGCCAACGAAGCGATTCTGGTGCGCGGCAAGGGCCAAAAGCAGCGTTATGTTCCGTTGGCCGACGCCGCTGCGCAGGCGATCAGGAAGTATCTTGCGGAGCGGTCGGCGCTGCTGGCCGCGAACGGCAAGGCAAAGGGAGGCGCGACGCCGGCGTTGTTCGTCAATTTGCAACTGCGCGGGCTGAACAAACTGGGAGGCCAGGCGCGCCTGACCACCCGCAGCGTGGGTCGCATCGTCAAGCGCATCGCCGTTTTGCGCGGCCTCTCAGCCGACGTGCATCCGCACACGCTGCGCCACGCCTTCGGCACGCATCTGCTGGAGGAAGGCGCCGACCTGCGCGCCATCCAGGAACTACTCGGCCACGAGCGGCTCTCAACCACGCAGCGGTATACGCAACTGACCACGGCGCAGTTGGAAGCGGTGTATGACAGGACGCATCCGAGAGCGCGTTAGGGAGCGCGTTAGCGCAACTCCAGCACCGGGATACCGCTTGCCCAGAGGCTCTTGTCGAGCGGGATGCGAATGCCTTTGCCGCTTGGATGGAAGGCGAGCGGTTTGCCGTTGCTGACCAGCCTTGCCTGGTGTACCGGGCGGTTAATAGGGCTGACGATCACTTCCGTTGCTGTTTCATCCATCACAAAGACAAAAGTGCTGGCGGCGTGCGCGGTGGTGCGGTACGCCTGCTGACCCTGGATGGGGCCGTAGGTGCTGCCATAGATGGCTGCCGCATTGTGCCGGCTCCAGGCGCCCACCGCATTGAGGCGCTCCGCAAATTCGGGCTGTATCTGGCCGTCCGGCTGCGGACCTACGTCCAGCAGAAGATTGCCGCCGCGGCTGATAACCTCAATCAGCGCGCGGATGATCGCATCGGGTGACTTGAAGTTGCGGTCCTTGGGCCGGTAAGCCCAGGAGTCGTTGATGGTCATGCACGACTCCCAGGGCTGGAACTCCTCGGGCCGGGGCACGGTGATGGCCATCTTGTCGGCTGCGCTGTGGTCGGGACTGTCGAGCCGGACGCCTTTGACCGGGATCGCCTTGGGAATGAACTGCTCGGGAGTGGCAAAGTCGCCCGGAACGCCAAGCCGGTTGTTTACCAAGGCCGCCGGTTGCAGGCGGTGGACTTCGTCGACGAATCGCTGGCCGTCGTAGCGCTGCTGAGTGCTGGCGTCGTCTGAGTCGAACCACAATGTTGCCACCGGGCCGTAGTGAGTAAGCAACTCGTGGAGTTGCAGGCCCATGTATTCCAGATAAAGCGGCCACTCGGGACGCTCCGGCTCACCGCGATAGTTTGTGGCGGAGAGCTTGGAGGTATCGCGAAAGGCAGGGTGGTTCATGTCCGGGGGCGAATAGTAAAAGCCGAGGGGCATAGCGTCCGCATGGCAGGCATCTGACAATTGCCGCACGATGTCTTTGCCGTAGGGCGTGCGTGTGATCTTGTAACTCGTGTAGTCGGAATCGAACATGCAGAAGCCGTCATGGTGCTTGGTGGTGAAGACCGTGTAGTGCTGCCCGGCTGAGCGGGCGAGCGCAATCCAGGCGTGAGGATCGAAGCGGGTTGGGTTGAAGCGCGCGGGCAGCGCACGGTACTCGGCTTCAGTGATTTCGCCGTTAGGCGCCAGGATGGGCCAGGAAGCTTCGACACCGGCCACCGAGTACGGACCCCAGTGGATGAACATGCCAAATTTGGCGTCCTGGTACCAACTCATGCGGTCGGCGCTGCCTGTGAGTGCGCGGAGCATGTGTGTACGGCTCGCCAGAGGCGCGACGGCCGCCGCCCGTAGGAAGTCTCTTCGATTCCAGCGCAAGATTCTGTTCCTCCTTAGTGAAAGAAATATTTTTAGAGCCGGAAGCGATAAAAATGTGTGGAACGCGAAGCGCTAGAAGCTGATTTTCCTCTGTGGGAACCACGTGAGCTGGATGGTGGTGGTGGTGACGGTATTTTGGGCGGCGGGGTAGACGGGGGTTCCCGTGGGATAGATGGGAGCCTTCCAGTGCTCGAAGGCGAAGTTGCCATTGAGCTCGAAGTCCTTGCCGATGCGCTTGACGGCCTGGAAGTTGATGTCGTTCAGGGTGGTGCCGCCGGGGATGAAATCCTTGGCCGCTTTCTGGTTGCGCACACCCACCTGGAGCCATTCGTTTGCGCTCAGGTGATAGGTAATCCATCCCTGGCCGCCCTTGTCCTCGCGTCCGATCCAGTCGCCGAAGAGAGAACCCTGGTTGGTGTAGCCCTGCTTCTGGACGCCCTCGTAGTACATGAACTGGCCGCCGGTGCTGCGCGTGATGGGCGGATCGGTGTTGACCGCCTCGGCGCGCACGTCGAGCTTTGGAATGCCGGGCACATGGGAGAGATAAAGGCCGGGCCGCCAGGAGGAACGGCTGGGAGCGTCAATCGGGGAAACATCGTCATGCACTTCCGAGTCAGAGTAGAGCGTGAGCCAGTTGCGGACGAAGGGAAGCCGGTAGGTGAAGTCGAACGAGCCGAAGCGCGCGCCGGGATCGGTGCGGCCGCCCTTGATTGTAATGTCGGGGGCGGCGAAGCTGAAGAAACTGCGCAGGAAGCTCTCGATGGTGATGGGCACGTGCCCCTGCCCTCCCCAGATCACGGTGCGCTCAAAGCCGAATTCCAGATCCCGTGTGGGCTTGAAACTGATTTTTTCAAGGTGGACCCAGGGGTCGCCCGGATTGACCACATTCATCGTATTGGGCACCCCGGGCGTCGCAGACGGCACATAGGTGTGCCCTCTGAGCGGGCCGATCAGAAATTCATAACGGAAGGGGCCGGTGAGCCGGGAGAGCCCTGGGATCTGGAGCGGCTCGATGCGGTTGATGTGGAAAGCGTAGACGTTTTCGGCGTTGTTGGAGTAAGACATGGCGGCGCCCTGGGCAGGGCCCAGCCATTCGTCCACTTTGCCGAAGGAGAAAACATGGTTGAGGTATTGCACGGAGGCGTAAGCCTCCATCACACGCCCTTGGGTGGTGGTTGCGATGGGGCTCAGCGGTATGGTTGGCTGGTTATAGGGCAGGCCGGTGATGGGGTTGATGAAGGTGATATTGTCAACATTGCTTGAGAGTTCCTGGGCCAATGCGGTCGAGTAGCCGGTGGCCGAGGGCGCACCCTGAAACTCGCCGCGCACATAGACCACGAACCGGCCCGCGGACGCGTAGCCGCTGCCGCCGGTGTAGTTATTGAAGCCGTTGGCGTAGGGGCGGCCATAGTCGTTGACGATCGTTGAACCGAGATGATAGCTGTCGCGCAGGGGCGTGCCGCTGATGCCGCGCGCCACGGAGTAGACCGACTCGACACGCGAGTTGCCCTGATGGGCCAGGCAGGGACCCTGGGTGTCGGCTTGCAGCAGGCGATTGAGCGCCAAGTAGATATCCTGCGCCTCGTCCGCGCCGGGCTTTCCATCCTCAGCCGCGTCCTGGATGTCGGCTCCGGTCTCTTCGAGTATGTGGCTCAAGCTGGCGCGCGTCCATGGGCGGATGCCCAGGAAGGCTGTATCTCCGTAGCCCAGCGAGTAAAGGCGCAGCACGGCCGGATAGACCCAACTGTCGACCGGAATGAACGGAGAACCCAGATTGGACGGCGCACAGACGGATGCCGGAGTGCCGGCATCGCGTCCCAACTGCACGGCGCCCTGCGGCGCGGCATCCTTGGGCGTTCCGGGCTGTTCAGCCGCGAGCGGGCTGGCGGTTACAAGGATAAGTCCTGCCAACGTGATCGCATATTGGAGGACAGGAGCGATGGCCACACGTCTGCTCACATTCATACCCCTCACTTTACCACTCGTCCATTCCAGTGTGGTGTCTCCGAAGTTTCTTGCATATGTCGAGCGCCGGAAACGCAGGTCCTTCGAAGCCGTTTGGCGCAAAGAGCGCGCCAAACTCCGCTCAGGATGACAGCTTTGTTTTTTCAACATCCTTCAGACTCAGGCCACCAGGATCGGCAAGGCTACCTTTTGCCTTCAGAGAGCCTGGATCTTTCGGCGGCTTCAATGGCCGCATTCAGTTCCTCGCTGAAGCCGCTGGAGATATCGAGTTTGAACTTCTCGCGGAAGAGCCCTTTGGCGGCAAGGTACTTTTCCATGTTCAGGATGGGGTCTTCAGGCTCCCAAGGCTCGATTTCATCGGGATTGCGCTTCTTGCGGGAATCGGTGAGAGAGCGGCCGTGCAGGCGAAAAGCCTTGCACTCGATGAGCGTGGGCCCGTTGCCTTTGCGGGCGTGAGCAATGGCTTCAGAGGCCACGCGATAGACGGCCACAACGTCATTGCCGTCCACGGGAATGACGGGGAATCCGCAGGCCTGGGCCTTTGAGGCGAGGTTCTTGACCCTGGTTTGTGCGTTCGGGGTGGCCGGCTCGGTCCGCAGGCCACTTTGGCAGACGAAAATCATGGGCAAACCGTGGACACCGGCGAGCTTCATTGCCTGACGCCAGGAGTCTGGCGAGGCGGGCCCGTCGCCGCAGAATGCCACAGCGATTTTGCCATTGTTTTTTGCCTTGTTGGTCCGGGCCGCGCCGGTGGCGATGTTGGATGGCGCGGCGATGTTGGACGAGGGAGCGATGGCGTCGGCGGGGCGGGCGAACAGCCTGTCAAGCGGCTGGCCCTGGAGGAAGGCGGTGATGAAACAGGGACGCGAAGAAACGAGGGTGTCTTCGAGGCCGAGGTCGATGGCCGCGCCGACCGCTGCCGCCTCCCGACCTACGGCGGGGTGGTAGTTGCCGGTGAACTTGCCCTGTTTGAAGAGGAGGCGCGCGCGTTCCTCGATCATGCGGCACCTGAGCATGGCAGAGTAAAGCTGGAGCAGCTTTTCGTTGGAGATGAGCGAGAAGCCGTTCTTGTGGGCGGGCGCCGCGGCACTTTGCTGTTTGCTTATGGTCGTCATCGACGCTGTGACCTCATCGGCTGCTGCGATTGTAAACGGAGATCGAAGCCGGCGAGACGATCCCTTGAGGAAAGCGAAGAAGTCGCCTGTGGCGGCGCAGGGTGTCACGCCTAGGTCATTGACCGTTTGATTTCGTACATCGAGTTCATGCTTTCCCAGGTCTCAGAATCGAGACCTGGGGCACCCAAGTTGGTACAACTTCAAGCGGTCAGAGAGCTAGGTTGAGTAGTCGGCGTTGATGTGGATGTACTCGTGGGTCAGGTCGGTGGTCCAGAAGAGGCAGTTGCCGGGGCCCTGGTGGAGCTGGATGGCGATGGCGAACTCGGGCTGCTGGATGTAGGCGTGGGCGGCGGTTTCGTCAAACTCCGGAGCGCGGCCACCGTCGCGGCAAATGGGCAGGTCTCCGAAGCGGATGTCGATGCGCTCGGGATCGATTTGTGCGCCGGAGTAGCCGATGGCGGCGATGATGCGTCCCCAGTTGGGGCCGGCGCCGGCCCAGGCGGTCTTGACCAGCGGTGAGTGGGCAATGGCCTTGGCCACTTTGAGCGCGTCGGCGTCAGTGACCGCTCCCTCGATGTGCAATTCGACCACATGGGTGACGCCTTCGCCGTCGGCCACGATCTGGCGGGCCAGCGAGGTGCAGATTTGGGTCAATGCTGCGGCAAAGGCTGCATTGCCTGGGCCGACGACGGCTCCGCTGACGCCGGAGGCGAGCAGCAGCACGGTGTCGTTGGTGGAGGTGTCGCCGTCCACCGAGATGCGGTTGAAGCTGACCTCGATGGCCGGGCGCAGATAGCCGTCGAGCACTTCCGGCTCCACGGCGGCGTCGGTGAGCACGTAGACCAGCATGGTGGCGTGGGGGATGAGCTGTGGGTGAATCATGCCGGAGCCTTTGCAGAGGGCGGCAATGCGGACTTCTCGAGTTTCTC
>Ga0224530_1000850_pt1 | contig 18254 bp, 18 predicted proteins | sample CBST75metaG_FD_179873 | JGI IMG/M metagenome (GOLD analysis project Ga0224530, IMG submission 179873) | Peat soil microbial communities from Stordalen Mire, Sweden - C.B.S.T75 | ecosystem: Environmental > Terrestrial > Soil > Wetlands > Peat | place: Sweden: Norrbotten County, Stordalen Mire...
CAGGCTCAACCGTCGCACCATGGAACCGGACTTGATGGTTCGCCTGCTGCGCGCCTGCATCTGCACACAAACCATCACTTACAAACAGCTTGTCGCCTTGCCGGAACTAGCTTGATATTCATCTTTAGGAATTGGTGTAGACCGAGAGCACGATGCTAAGTGTCTTTTTCATCAAGAAAAAGACACCTTGCACGCCGCTTAAAAAGTCTATATGTATTCCGAAAATGCTCTAAAGCCCTGACCCAGCCGTGCCCTTTCAAAACATGAACTTGTGGGTAGTTTCTTAAGCAGAACCAGATTCTTGTGAGATGCGCTGCGGCGGAAGGGGATGCGCTGCGGCGCGGGGTGTGTCCGGAGCAGGAGATTTTGCATGCCCGCAAGCGGATTTCGGATTACCGGCAAGGGAACCATTTCATAGAATCCTGCGTATTAACACAACATGGAATGCGTGGGTACATTAAGCTGGAACGGGATGGGGCTGGGGTTTCTTCCAACCGAGCCGTTGCGGTGCGATGCGGAGGTCCGGAAACAGACAGCCGTGGCTGCAAGGCCGCGCCCGATTCCCGACGGCAAAGAAGTTGAGCCAGTTGCCCGGCCGGCGCGCAGGGAGGCAGTTTCTCTGGAGATTGACTGGTCCCAAATCGTCCGCCGCTGCATGAACGGCGATTCCAGCGCATGGGCCGAACTGGTCCGCGAGCAGCACCGGCGCGTCTACGGGCTCTGTTACCGGTTTACCGGCAACCCGGCGGACGCCGAGGACCTGACGCAGGACGTTTTTCTGAAGATTTATTCGAATCTGGGCAGTTTTGACCTGAACCGCGGCAGCCTGCAGGTATGGATTACAACCATGACGCGCAACCTGCTGGTGGACAACTTCCGGCGGACGCGCAACCAGCGGGCGACGGGTTCTCTGGACGACGGCTGGGATGAAGCAGAGAACATGAAGCCGGTGGACCGGCTCGTTTCCCGCGGGCTTTCGCCGCACGAGGCGGCGGCCAGCAAGGAACTGGCCAAGATGGTGCAGGATGCGCTGGCGCAGGTCTCGGTGGATTTGCGCGAGGCCGTGATTCTGCGCGACCTGCAAGATATGGACTACAAGGAGATTGCCCAGGTGCTGAGCATTCCCGAAGGAACGGTGAAAAGCCGCATCAGCAGAGGCCGCGCGGAACTTGCAAGGCTTCTGGAACGTAATAAACGGGAGGTGATGTAATCATGACCGAGCGCACAAACATTCCGGCCTCCCCCGCCTGCGGGCAGTGGGAAGCACTTTTGGCGGACGCGCTGGACGGGTTGCTGAAACCTGAGGATGAGGCGGTCTTTGCCGCCCACATGACCACCTGCCCGGCCTGCTCGGCGCTGTTTGAAGAAGCGCGCCGGGGGCGCGAGTGGCTGGAATTCCTCTCGCCCGAGCCGGAAGTGCCGGCCGGGCTTTTGGACAAGATACTGGCGAAAACCGGGCCCGGACAGGAAGCCAGCTACGGGTTGATGAGTGGCGGCGCGAAGGTTGCGCCGGTCCGGCCGGTTACCATCCCCGCATGGCAGCGTCCGGGCCTGATGGGGCACATCCGGCGCTTTGCCGAGCCCCGCCTGATGATGACGGCGGCGATGGCCTTCTTTTCCATCACGATGACGCTGAACCTGACCGGCGTGCGGCTGAGCGATCTGAAACTGTCTAACCTGCGGCCGAATATGGTGCGCTCGTTCATGGAGCGGCGGCTGACGATGGCTTCAACGCCGATCATTCGTTATTACGACCACTCGCGGCTGGTGCGCGAGGTGCAGATGAAGGTGCAGGAACTGCGCCCGGCGGCACAGGGCGAAGGCGAAGAAAACCGGGTGAAACCGCAGGAACCAGCGCCCGGCGAGTCAAAACACGCTCCGGAGCGCCAGAAGAACGGCGCTCCGGCAGATTCTCCGCAGCAGTCAGCCAGTCCGGCTGCCGCACCGACTTTTAACGATACAGAATTCATGGAAACTTCCCTGACGTTTCAGGGCCGATCCTTCACCTCCGCTGCCAAGACCTGGCGCCGGGGGCCCGAACCCGCGCACTCCGTCGGCTCCGCGAAGGAAAAATGGGAAAGGAGCACAGCATGGACTGCGTAAATCACATTGGAGTCAGCTCGACAGCCTTTTGCCAGAATTGCGGCCAGGCGCTCTGTTCCAACTGCGTGCGCACGGCGGCGGGAGGGCAGGTTCTCTGCGAGCCCTGCTGGACGGCGTGGCAGAGCTATCAACAACCCTTCATTGCGCCTGTTGCGAGCGGGCCGAACCCAGGGGCGGCAGCGGCGCTGGGACTGATTCCCGGCGTGGGCGCTATGTACAACGGCCAGTTTCTGAAGGCATTTATTCACGTAATCATCTTTGCGGCGCTGATCAGCCTGACCGAGTACCACGGAATCTTCGGACTGTTCATTGCCGCGTGGATTCTCTACCAGTCGTTTGAGGCGTACCACACCGCGAAGGCGCTGCGCGAGGGCCAGCCGCCGCCCGATCCGTTCGGACTGAACGAGGTGGGCAGCTGGCTTAACCTGGGCACGCGGCCGCAGAATCCGGGCCAGCCCGGAGCCGGTCAAGGGCCAGTGAATCCAGGCTTCAACACTCCTGCTTCGACCGGGCAGGGAACGGCCGGAACGGCAATGGAGAGCTATGAGCCCCCGGTTGCGGGATACAAGGCTTATCCCTCGGCCGGCCAAGGTCCGTTCACGCCGCCGGCGGGTGGCTTTACCGATCCCGCCGCGCCTCCACCGGCCTATATCGGCTGGCAGCGCAATGCGCCGGTGGGCGCCGTTGTGCTGATCGCGCTGGGCACGCTGTTTCTGCTGGCGCAGTTGGACATCTTCCAGGGCCGTCTTCTGGAATTTGCCTGGCCAGTACTGCTGATTGGCCTGGGTATCTGGCTGATTGTCCGCCGTCTTGGAGATTGGCAAGGAGGTTCCAAATGAACCGTTATATGATGATTCGCCGCTTGCGCGGCCCCGCATTTCTTCTACTGGTTGGCGTGCTTGCCCTGCTGAACCAGGCTGACATTCTCGGCTGGGGCAAGAGTTGGCCGTTCTTTCTGATTCTGGCCGGCATGCTTGTTCTGGCAGAGCGCGCGGCGCTGGCCTCCGTGGGCGGCTATCCGCCTTATCCGGGCACATCTTATCCAGGCGCACCGCAACCGGGCGCACCTCAGCCGGGCGCAACCGATCCGAGGGCGGCAACAGGCGTTCCAGCATACCCAGGGCAACCGACAGCATTCGTCGCGCCTGAGCACAAGGACTCCGAAGGAGGACAATCATGAGCAGCATACCTCCAACTACGCCTCCGGGAGGCGCGCAGCCTCCGTTTCAGCCTTACGATCCGAAGACCCAGTGGCGGGTCTACCGCGAACAGCAAAAGGCCGCCTGGCGAGCGCAGCGGGACGCCTGGAAGGCACAGCAGCACGCGATGAGGGCCAACTATGTTGGCGCCTATGGCCCGCGCGTTCCCTCGGTTGTCGGTCCGGTGATTCTGATTGGCGTGGGAATCATGGCCCTGCTGCTGGTGATGGGCCGCGTGGATGCCAGCAATTTCTGGAGCTGGTATGGCCACTGGTGGCCTCTGCTGCTGATTGCAGCCGGGGTGGGCCTGCTGGCCGAATGGGCGCTGGACCTGCGCCGGGGAGTTCCGGTGCGGCGCGGCGGCAGCTTTGTGGGCATCATTATCCTGCTGGCCATTCTGGGTTTCTGCGCCTCGGGATGGAATCACATGGGACCGTGGTTTTCCGATTGGGGCGACCATGGCGACTTCTTCAACACCTTCGGCCTGCCGGCGCACGAGACTGACCAGACGGTGCTGAGCCAACAGGTTCCCGCGAACGCGACCATCGACATCGAGAATCCTCGCGGCGATGTGAGCATCACGGCAAGCGACAGCTCCACGGTCGAGGTGCAGGCGCACGAATTGGCCTACACCAGCTCCGACACGGACGCGAAGAAGATTTTCGACGCCGAAGCGGCGCAGATCAAGGTCAGCGGCAGCGCCGTGATCGTCAAGTCCGAGGGAAACTCAAGCGGGCGGCTGAACCTGACCGTGGCCGTACCCAAAACGGCGCGGGTGACGGTGAACTCGGGGCGGGGCGACGTGACGGCGTCCGGTCTGGGCGCGGGCGTCAGCGTCACAACGTCGCATGGCAATATCGACCTGAATACGGTGACCGGGCCGGTGCAGGGACACTTCAGCAGCGACAAGGGCGACTTTTCCGCTCATCAGGTGGCAGGAGACGTCATCGTCGACGGCCACTGCAACGACCTGACACTGACCGATGTCCAAGGCAAGATCGCGCTCAATGGCGAGTTCTGGGGGGATGTGTACATCAAGAACATCTCCGGGCCGGTTAACCTGCACACCTCGGTGACCGAGTTGCAACTGGCGGCTCTGCCCGGCGACCTGAGCCTGAACTCGAGCGATCTGCGCCTGAATGAGGCCAAAGGGCAGGTACACGTGGTGACGCACTCCAAGGACATCGACCTCAGCCAGATCTACGGGGACAGCTACGTAGAGGACCGCGACGGCCGCATATCGGTTGAGCCCGCGGGCAACTACGGAGTGGAGGCGAAGAACAGCAAAGGCGATGTCGAGGTGACGCTGCCTCCCAACGCTTCTGCAAGTGTGAACGGCCGCACACATAATGGCGACATCACGACGGAGTATGGCCTGGCCGTGGGCGGCGAAGAGAACAAGACTGTTACGGGTCGAATCGGCTCCGGCGCAGTGAAGATCGTGCTGAGCGCGGAGAACGGCGACGTGAACATCAAGAAAGGCTCGGGCTTTGCGGCAGAGCCGAGCACGCCAGCCGCGAAAGCTCCGGCACTGTCCAAGGCGCCTCACCTGAAGGCTCCAAAGGCGCCGCCGGAGGCGGTAACGCAGTGAACAGTGGTCAGTGAACAGTGGTCAGTGAATAGTGCCGGCGCGGGAGGAATCAATCTTCCGCGCCGGTTTTGTCTTGGGGAGGATGCGCGGGAAATGCGAGTGCCGTTTCAGTTTCAGACTGCGACGCGGCGGACGCGGGAGCCGATGCGGGTGAAGACTTCCCAGGGAATCGTTCCCGTGACTTTGGCGTGGTCGAAGGCGGTGATGGTTTCGTTGCCTTGCGTTCCCAGGATCACCACCTCGTCGCCGGTTCCGACGCCCGGAATGCCAGTCACGTCCACCACGGCCTGGTCCATGCTGACGCGGCCGACAAGCGGCGCGCGAACACCGCGGACGAGCAGGCTGAAGTGGTTGCCGAGGCGGCGGTCAAGGCCGTCGGCATAGCCCACGGCGATCAGCGCCAGCCGCATCGGCTCGGTGGCGGTGAAGGTTCCGTTGTAGCCCACCACCGCTCCGGCGGGAATTGAGCGAAGACAGGCCACACGCGTCTTCCACTGGAGCACAGGCCGGAGATGGGCGCGGGCAGCCGTCAGGGAGGCCGGCTCCTGAGACTCGAATCCGGGGTCAAACTCAGGCGCCAGGCCATAAAGGGCCAAGCCCGGACGCAGCATCGCCTTCATGCCGTGACGGGCAGCGAGAGCTGCAATCGGGCCGGTCTGGCCCGCCAGCAGAGCGGCGGAAGCGCCGACGTTGAGCCACTCCGGAAAAACCCCGGCGAACTCCACTTTTTCCAGGGCCTCATCCACGCGGGCCAGTTGCGCATTGGTTACCGCGCCGTCCGCCTCGTCAGCGGCGAAGAGGTGAGTCATCACGGCCTCCAGACGGAGAGGCGAACCCGGAACAAAGCGCGCCAACACCGAGGCAAGCTGATCGGGGCCAACACCCTGGCGGCTCATGCCGGTGTCAATTTCCAGATGCACGGGAACCGAACCGGAGGCTGCGCCAGCCGCGCGCGCAGCGCCTTCCAACTCGTCCAACTGCCAGGGCTCCCAAGCCACGGCTGTCAGGCGATGGCGCACGACAGCTTCTCCCTGGCCGGGAAACGCGCCGCTGATCACCAGAATCCTGGATTCAGGGCAAACAGCGCGCGCCGCGACGCCTTCGTCAACGTCGGTGACGCCCAGCCAGCGGGCTCCGGCGCGCACCACGGCGGGAGCGCAAAGGCTGAGCGAGTGGCCGTAGGCATCGGCCTTGACGATGGCCAGCAACTCCGCCTCGGAGGCGGCCAGCGTGAGAAGAAAGCGGTAATTGTCTTCAAGAAAACGGGTATGAATTTCAACCCAACAGGGGCGCATTGGCATCAAGGGGTCCACGCATCAGTTTAACGCGTGCAGGCGCCGGCACTATCCGAGCAGCGCAAAGGCAACCACGGTCTCGCTGTTCGACGCAATCTCTTCGAGCAGTTCCGTCTCAAGATCGAAGGGAACCGTCATTTCACAGGCGGCGACATCCTCTTCGCTGGCGCCGAGAAAGCAGAGTTCGCAGTGGGCCAGCGCGTTGCCGTCTCCCATGCGGACCGGGGGACCGAAGATGCGGCAGGTAAGGGGCCGCCAGGCATAGAGGTCGCAATGGCCGGCTTCGGGGTCGAGGGCCGGGCAGGGCGCCTCGTTGGCAAAGGCCTCAAAGCGCTCGCGGTCAAAGTTGGAAGTACCCAGCACGCCCGTCTGCGGATCGCCGGGAAAGCTCGCCTCATGTTCGACAACCCACATCTGCGCGCGATGCTCGATCTCGGCTGCAAGAGCGGGCTCCGAGGCCCGCAGCATATCCATGCCGGCACGCAGGCGCAGCACGTCGAGCGGATTCACGACGAAGGCCCCATGGCAACACTGGGTACAGCCCTGGCAGCAGACCAGCCGCTCACCAGCGCGCTGCGACGCCTCAGTGAACGCCTCGTCCATGATTTGCACCAATAAAGAGTCACCTGTGGGCAAACGCATATTGGCAAGAATAGCGGACTTCCCTATGCTTCGTCGCCACTAAATTTTTTGCCATGTACACCATAAGTCACTTTTTGAGTAACATTTTCACTTTGGGCCTGGAGCGGCTGGTCAGCCCAAAATTTCTATTGACTGCGCCGTCTCAGGCGCGGATGGGACGCTCGGCCGCGCCGCGCAGGCGTTCCACTTCAGGCGGAGTCTGGAGGGGCGTGTCTTCCGCCGGAAAGCGCGGCGGGGCGGCAGCGGCCAGAGCGCGCAAGGCGGCGAGAGTCTCGACGGGCTGCAACTGCTCGCCGAAGACCTTGCCGAAGTGCCGTGCCGTCTGGTGGGCCAGGGCTTCGAGAGTGGGCAGTTCGGCCGGGCTGTGGGGTTCCTTTTGCAGGCTGGTGACCGGGTGATCGGGAATGCCGCAGGGGATGATCAGCTCGAAGTCTCCGAGGTCGGTCGAGACGTTGAAGGCGAAGCCGTGCGAAGTGATGCCGCGGGAGACATGGATGCCGATGGCGCAGATCTTGCGTCCTGGCGCTGGCGCTGCGCGCGGCGGCTCTTTGGACGAGGTTTGTGGCTGAGAAATGCCGCACCAGACGCCGGTGAGGCCGGGGAGCCGGCCGGCACGCACGCCGTAGTCGGCGCAGAGGCGGATCAGAGCCTCTTCCATGCCATGCACAAACTCCTTCGGTCCCATGCGCCCGCCGCGCGGGTTGCGCAGATCGAAGATGGGGTAGCCGACCAACTGGCCGGGACCGTGATAAGTCACGTCGCCGCCGCGGTTGATCTCGTGGACGGTGACGCCGCGGCTGGCCAGCAGTTCGTCAGAGGCGAGAATGTTCGAGCGATGCGCGTGACGGCCCAGGGTAATTACCGGCGGATGCTCGAGGAGCAGGAGAACGTTCGCAAGGCGGCCCTCGGCGACAAGCGCGGCAATTTCCGCCTGAAGGCGCAGCCCTTCGCCGTACTCCACGCGGCCGAGATAGAGCGACTGAATCATCGTTAGTTTGATTGTAGCGAGGATGAAGGTAACTTGATTTGCTCGACTCTCATCGCAAGGAACAAAATCGGCGGTAAACTGAAAGCGCAAAGGGAAGAAGCCGCCATGAGGCCATCCGAGGTGTTGCCGCAGCATCGGGAGACGATCCGCCAGCTAGTGCTTGAGGCTGGCATGAAGAATCCGCGCGTCTTCGGCTCCGTGCTTCACGGCGACGACGAAGACGGCAGCGACCTGGACCTGTTGGTGGACCCTGCGCCCAGAGCCAGCCTGCTGATGATGGTGAGGCTTCAATCCCAACTGGAACAAGCCACTGGAATCAAGATCGACCTCCGCACCCCTGCCGAGCTACACTCCCGCATTCGCTGCAAGGTCCTCTCCGAGGCCGCTTCTCTGTGAACAAGCACGAATTCCGCGCCAAGGACTATCTTCTCCACATGCTGGAGGCGACGGATCGCGTCTTTCAATACACGGCGAATGTGAGCGAGGCAGAATTCTCCGCCAATTCGTTGCTACAAGATGCGGTGATTCGCAACATTGAGATCATCGGCGAGGCCGCCAGGAATCTGCTTGAAGCTGCCCCCGAGTTTGCCGCCAAGTATCCATCGATTCCCTTCGCTCAAATCTACGGCATGAGAAATCGTGTTGCGCACGGCTGCTTTGCCGTCAGCACGGAGATGATTTGGGATTCCGTGCAAGTGGACTTGCCAGAGTTGCGTGAGCAAATTGCGATGGTGCTCGGGGAACTGGGAGAAAATAGCTGAGCAAGCCCCCCTTAGATATTATTGGCTTGTGTTCTGTTTATGAGGAACGAGTATGCAAGAGAAAGAGTTACAAGAAAAGGTAAGCCGTGCTGAACCAAGTTTCCTTTATCACTACACGACGCTAAACGGTCTGCTCGGGATTATGGAGGAGGGCAAATTGTGGGCAACGCATATACGGTACCTCAATGATGCCTCTGAGTTTAGAGTCCTGAGTGACACCTTTTTCGATCATGCGAGTGATGCTGTTGATAAAAGAAGGGACGCGTCCCTAATGAACGAGTGGAGCCGACGGATTCGTCGGCCGGAGATTTATACGGCCTCGTTCTCCGCTGTGAAAACTGGAGATGATTTGAGCCAATGGAGAGCATACGGCGGACAACATACAGGCGTAAGTTTGGGATTCAGGCCTCAGTACTTAAGGGATGTGTGCCGACATTTTCTCAAAGGCAATCAAGGCTGGATTGGAGCAGACAAAGATTCTCTGATCGAGTGTGCGTATTACAAGCAGAAGCAATTTCCAGAAGTCGACCCGGAGATCCTAGCGAATATCAAACGAAATCTGGCAACAGGTGATCGATCCGAGCAAATCATATCACTTGCGCTTTACGGAGCGTCTTTGAAGCATGAGGGCTTTCGTGCTGAAAGTGAATGGAGGATTGCGCTGGTTCGCGAAAATGGCTTCCCTTTTACTGATCTCAAATTTCGTCAGTTGAAATCCTTGATCGCACCTTACGTCCCGATTCCCCTAAAACTGGATGGTTGCCCAATCCAGATTCTTCGCGTTGTCGTTGGACCGGCACCCCATATGGATGAGGCTGTAGATGCCGTCAAGTTCTTGCTTGCTAAGAACAACGTTCCTGTCTCTGAAGTCGTTCCCTCCAAAATCCCCTACCGCAACTGGTAAAACCACGAATCCCGTGCGAGCGAATAGCGAGCGATTGGCCCCACCGCAGGTGGTCACCGCGCATTTTCGATCTGGCGGGAGATCCAGCGGCTGAGACTTATGCCCTCGACCGACGCGCGCAGAACCGCCTTGCGATGCAGTTCCGGCTCGGTGCGGACCAGAATCTTGCCGTTGAAGGGGCGATCCGGCTGCTGGCCATTCTCCACGCAGAGTTCCAGATAGCTGTCGATGCTTTCGCGAAAGGCGCGGGCCAGTTCCGTGGCCGTTCTTCCCTCAAAATGAATGACGTCCCGCAGACCGGCGACCGTGCCGGAAAATGTCTTGTCTTCCGGATCGAAGTCGATGGGGCCGGCGACATAACTTTTGTATTCCATCATGGTTTCACCCCCGCATTGATGAGAAACTGGCGAACGGCATCTACCGCGCCTTTCTTGGTTTCCGGCCGTGGATGCGGACGGTGAAAGATGGCGGTCACACCGTTCAATCTGGCCGCCACTCGGCTGCCCGCGCGTTCCGTTACCTCGCCGCCCAAGGCGCGAATCAGCGATTCAATCGCAGCCCAGCGTATATCCGCTTTGGTTGGGCGAGCGAAGATGGCGATCAATGTAGCTTGTTGCGCCTTGTTCATGGCAAAGGGAACCGAACCTTTCCGGTTTCGCAACATCAGGAAAATGATAGCACAAAGCGCTATCGTTCGATCAGAAGCAGTCTCGGCGACGGGTAAAATCGGAAATACGGTAGACTAGAGCCTGGCAGGAGGACCGGGCGGTCGCTGCCGGAGGCTCGGGAAACCGGGACCGCCGGGGGAGGAAAGTCCGAACTCCAGAGGGCAGTGTGCCGGATAACGTCCGGGACGCGGGTTTCAAAGCCCGTGTACGGCCAGTGCCACAGAAAAGATACCGCCCCGGCTACCCCTCTTCTTTCGGGTTGAGGGCAACCCTGAAGCAGCTTGCTGCTTCAGCGCCGGGGTAAGGGTGAAAAGGTGCGGCAAGAGCGCACCGCCCAGTCTGTGAAGGCTGGGGCAGGGTAAACCCCACACGGAGCAAGACCAAATAGGGAGGGAAGCGCGAGCCAAGAGCCAGGCTCCCGCTGCGCATCTGCCCGATGCGCCCAGGCGGCTTGAGCACTTGCCGAAACCTCCGGGTAGGTCGCTGATGAGTGTCCGCGGCAACGCGGCGCCTAGAGGAATGACCGCACTACGACAGAATTCGGCTTACAGGTCCTTTTGCCGATGATTCTGCTACGCCAAGACAGCCCCGGCCGGGAGAGCGTTTCCGGCCGGGGCTGGCCATTTTTGAGCGGCGCTAGCCGCGCTGCGCGCGTGTTGGCGGGGTTAGCGGTGTTAGTCCTGGCTGTTTGCACTCCCGGGTGTTTCGCGCTAACCCCGCGAACTCCGCTAGCACCGCTAACCCCGCTCATCCTTTACCATCAGTACATGCTACGAGTGAAATTGCTGGAGACGGGGGCGCGGGTTCCTGTGGTCGCCCACAAGGGCGAGGACCTGGGCTATGACGTGTTTGCGCTGGCGGATGCCGTGCTGGCTCCGCGCAGTACGGTCAAGGTGCGGACAGGGATCGCCGTGGAGGCGCGGCGCCCGCAGACCGGCGAGCCGCTAGGGCTGCTGGTGCGGGACCGCTCATCGATGGCGGCGCGGGGGATTGCAACCACCGCCGGTGTGATCGACGCCGGCTACCGGGGCGAGATCCTGGTGCTGATGACCAACCTGGGTGAAACCGCCGTCGAACTGAAGGCCGGCGAGAAGATTGCCCAAATGATTCCAGTTCCGGTGCTGACCGGGGACGTGGTGACCGTGGAGAGCCTGGAAGAGTCGGCGCGCGCGGAAAAGGGATTTGGGAGCTCGGGCCGCTAGCCACCTGCCACGTGCGGTGGGGCCAACCGCTCGCTATTCGCTCGCAGGAGTTTCGTTGCGCCTCAAGTCTGGTGAAAATCCAGACCTGGAAAAGCCATTCATTTTCGGTTGCTAAGACGGGAGCCTTCCGGGACCCGGTGTTCCTACCGGGGCTAAAGAGGCTGCGGAAAATGATCTGTTTCCAGGCGAGAAGTGCGAAAAACATCCCGCGGGAGCTAAACAAGCTGCGGAACATCTCATCCGCGGAGGCAGGAAGCGTCTGCGGCAAGACTGGTAGGTCAGGGCTTCAGCCCTGACTGCCTAGAAGCCCGCTAAAACACGAGTCTCCTTAGCCCCTGAAGGACATCTCGCAGGGACTGAATGGCATTTATGAGATGGCTCCCAGCCACTCCGGCAGGATGAGCCGCTTGGTCTGTCTTCGTCAGCCCAAATTCATGTGTGGGCTAGAGCGTTTTCGACTCACATGTTGACGTTGCAAAAGTGTGCAAGGTGGCTTTTTCTTAAGGAAAAATCCACTCCGCTGCTCGGTTTCTGTAAAGAGCAGAATCGAAAACGCTGTATTCACCGGACGTTCGGCAACTTTTCGGGAGCATGTGTGGGAAAAAGCTTTTCAACTTTCCCAGGTCTCAAAAGCGAGACCTGTGCCACCCACCCGCCTTTCCTATATCGTTTTCCATTTGCCGACGATTCGACCGAAGTACACGAACGCTTGTGAGATCTGAAGACGCCGTTAGAGCGAAAGAGTGAAACTTGCACGGCCAGTATTCCGATCCACCAACGCGTCATTGACGCCTTATTCTCGCTTGCGCAGCCCGTCAAGGAACACCTGCACAAGTACACTTCTTCGCTCCAGCGAGCCGGTTCCCTGATCGAACATCCAGGCAAGGCCGTTTACGAAAGTAAAGATATCGGCAACCGTGACGTCTGCACGGATCGACCCGTTTTCCTGAGCCATCTTTAAAAGCGCCTCAAGTTCCTCACGGACGGCTGAGCAGGAAGAGTGCAAGGCGGAGTTGCTATCTTTAAGGGTCTTTATGAGCGAAGAGGCAACCCCTTTGTAGACCGTTACTCCTCTCAAATAGTCGCGAACGCATCTCCCCAAAGCCTCACCGGAATTTTCAAATGTTCGCGCTTGTCGAACCTCCTCAGCGAATTTACTCAGTCTCTCTCGAAGCAATGTCTCCAGGAGAGCCTCGCGAGATGGAAAATGGCGGTACAAAGTTCCCATGCCAATCCCCGCCTTTCTGGCAATATCGCGCAAAGAGGCATCAGCCCCAAATTGTTCAATTGCCTCACCGGCGATCCTCAAGATACGGTTGTGATTCTGTTCGGCGTCAGATCGTCGGGGACGGATCGGCGCTGGATGCGCACGCTTTGCCATATAAACCTGCTCCTTGACAAGCGGAGCACCGCTCCGTATTCTGGCTGTAGTAACCGGAGCACTGCTCCAGATACCACTATAGCGGAACTACAGTAGGTGTATCCCGGAAGCACACCCGCCAAGTGGCTTTTTCCTCAACGGGGTCCCCGGCGAGCGATCTTTGCTCGCTGGGGTGGAAGAAAAAGCCACACGGGATACTTTCTACAAGGCTATATCTACTGTAGTTTCGCTCTATACCCCAGGCATTCGAGTGTGTGGGAAGTCTGGTCGTGTTTCCGGGAGGATTTTCTGTTTGCCGTCCGTTCGCAGCCTGGGCAATGCGGCCAAGACGGTAAACGCGCGCCGCCACGGAGGACGGAATGAGAAAGCATGTTGTGTTTTTTTTCACGGGAACGGGAAACAGCTTGAAGGTGTCAAAGGACATCGCATCGGCTCTCGGCGATTGCGAACTTCTTCCCATGGGCGCCTGGACACAATTCGACCTTGCCGCGGGATACGAGACAATCGGTTTTGTCTTTCCTACGTACTATCGCGGAATTCCTAAGAGAGTCAGGGAGTTTGTCAGCAGACTCAATCTTCAGCACAACAAGAATGCCTACTACTACGCTGTTACAACGATGGGAAGGTATGACGGCAATGCACTGCGCCAGATCATGGCCCTGCTAAAGAGAAAGGGAATTGCTCTTCACTATGCCAAGGCGCTCGACATGTATTCGAATTACGTGATTTCTTACGACATGCGCGAAACCGTAGACGAGGAAGCGAAACAGTCGGAGATCGATTTCCAGCCGATTCTTCGGGACATTATGGATAGAAAGACCAATCAGGTTCCCCGGCTCAAGCTGTTACAGGAACTGGCCTACCGGGCTTTGATTCAGTTCGCACCGGAGATGGATAAGTTCTATAGCGTTTCGGGCGATTGCATTCATTGTGGAATTTGCGAAGCTGTTTGCCCAGTGGGCAACATCTTCCTGGATGGGAAGGGACGGCCTCAGTTTCAACATCACTGCGAACAATGTGTCGCCTGCATCCAGTTCTGTCCCAAAAAGGCAATCAACTACAAGGACAAGACACAAGGCAGAAGAAGATACAAGAATCCGGAAATCACATATACCGAGTTGGCAGAGCTATACCGTAAGGCAAGGTCTTTGAGTGGGAGTTCCTTATCCGAACCGTTCTCACCGCGCGAGAAACATTCAATAGGCCGGCTGATAGCGATCCCGCTCGCGAACGCGATCTGGAAGATCTTTCAGATGTAGGCGCGTGCAGCGCCGGGTGGCCACGCTCTCATCGCAAATCTCTTCCAGCGCGCCGGGAACATCGAATCGGTTCAATGCGTAGGTAAATGCAGAACAGGCAAGGAGAGCAGGCCATGAGCAGCCAAACGTATCCCAACCCGCAAGCGGTTTTTTACCAGCATTATCAGATGGTGTGCCGCGATGAGATCGTAGGCATCATGCTGGCTCTGTTCCTGGGCGGCTTCGGCGCGCACCACTTCTATCTGCGCCGCACCGGGCTGGGAATTCTTTACTTGCTCTTCTTCTGGACGCCTTTTCCCTGGATTCTTGGCTTCATCGAGTGCTTCTTCATGCCCGGCCGTGTGCGGGAATTCAACGCCATCCAGGCCGCCGGAATTGCCGCCGTGCTGGGAATTCAGTCGCCAGGATGGAGCCAGCCGTGGTATTGCGCGGCCAACGTGCCGCCAGCCGCGCAGCCCGGCGCTCTGGTGGCCTGCGCTCGTTGCGGACGGACGAATGCTGAGGGCGCGCGCTTCTGCTCCGGCTGCGGCGCGCCGCTGGCCTAGCTCAGTATGCCGGTATTCATAGCCGCGCGCCTTTCGCTCCTAAAAAAGTTTGCCGGACAGAACCGGTCGTGGAGACTCGATTCTGTCCGGCAAGCCGATCGGCTGTTTTCTAGATTCTGACTAGGATCGATGGCCCATTTCTAGAAGGACAAGTGAAGCGCCAACTGCGCGCTGCGCGGGCCTCCGCCGCCCAAATACGGGTTGCCGCTGCCCACGTCCGGCGTAGCTGTGGTCTGCATGAACTGCGCTCCGCTGGTGCTTGGATCTGCGCCCGCCACCAGGCGGCTCCCGTCCGTGTGGCTGTTCCCGAAGACGTCGATGCCGAAGCCAGGCAACAGCGGATTGCTGAAGTTGGCATGATTGAGAATGTTGAAGAAATCGCAGCGAAGCTCCACGCTCATCGTTTCGGTCAGGTGGGTGGTCTTGGTCAGCGAGAAATCGAAATTGGCGTAGTTTGTCGAACTGAAGGCGTTGCGGCCTTCGCTGCCCGGATGCGCATCAATGCACTCTCCGTAAGTTTCGCTGGTCGAGTCGGTGTCCACCGTACAAGGCGCGGCGAAGGCAGCCAGGTTGAGCAGATTGGTTCCGTGCGCTCCTTCATAGGGATTGCCTATGATGTCAGGCCGTCCAAAATACTCGCCACTGCCGTTGTAATTGCCACCGAGCTTGTTTTCAAACAGATAATTGACGGTGTAGGGCTGGCCGGTGGCAAAGTTGAACATGCCATCGAGCGCCCAGCCGTTGGCGATCCTTTTGGCATGCGCGAACTTGGGAAGGTTGTAAGTCCAGTACCACTGCACGCGCTGCCGCACGTCGAAGTTGGAACTGGCGCGTTCGGCGCCAGGATTGAAGCTGTTGTCGGGCATTGCCGCGTCGGGAACGAAGTCCAGCCCGTCGCTTGCATTGTCAATCGAATGCGACCAGGTGTAGTTCAGCGTGGAGGTAACTCCGCGCCATTCCTGCACCTTCAACGTCGCCTGCGCCGAATTGTAGCTGGAAGCCGCCTCGGTTTCAATCTGGTTCACATAATAGAGCGGAATGTCTGTATAGGAGCCGACCGAGTAAGTCGGGAAGCATTGCTGACCGTAACTGATGATCTGGCTGTTTCCGCAACTGTCCGTGCTGCCGGCGACATTATTGACCTGATTGAGATCGCGGAAGCGGAAGAGGTGACGCCCTTGCGAGCCTACGTATCCAAGCTGGAGTGCGACCTTCTTTGCAATTTGCGATTCGATGTTGAGGTTGTAAGCGCCATACCGTGGCGTCGTTAATTTCTGGTCCACCGTGAAGACGCTGCTGGGCGTGTAGTCGCCAAAAATCGGAGTGCCCGCGGTAATTGTAGAGACCACCGGCGAGGCAAAGCCAATGCCATTGAATGCCGGCCCGGCCTCTCCGGGGTTGGTGTTGTACGCCTGGTTGCCCACGAAAAAGTCTTGCGACGCGCTGTCGTAGAAAAGGCCGCCGCCAGCTCTGATCACCAGCTTGCCATTGCCCAGCAGGTCGTCGGCCACGCTGACGCGCGGCGCGATGTTCTTCCAGTCCTTCGGATACAGCGACGAGGGTCCGCCCGCAGCGCCCACCGTCTCCAGTCCGCCAGTCTTCACGTTGAAGATGCTGAAGGCGTTGTTTTTGGCGCCGATGACGCCAAAGTAATCCCAGCGCAAGCCATAGTCGAGGGTAATACGCGGGCTCAGCCGCCAGGAGTCCAGCACGTAGGCCCCGCTGTTGTTCTGGTAGGAGTAGCGCGTGCCGTCGCCGTCGGCGGAACTGGAATGACCTCCGTCCATCGTGCCAGCCAGAAAATCGTCCAGCGTGTCGAAAGTCAGTTTGCCGCGATGTCCGGAATCGATAAAGCTGTTAATGAACGTGCGCCGCCACTCGATACCCGCCTTGTAACTATGCCGGCCCTGGGTCAGCGAAACATTTCCGAAGAGCTGATAGTTGGTATCAACGCGGCCGCGCGAGTCGCTGGCGGTCGAGCCGATGGGGCTATAGGCGCCCACGTCGATGGTCGGCAACCCCAGATCGCGCGGGCTGTAGTCCGGAGGAAGCGTGTTCAGGCCAAACGCATCGTTGGGATTCAGGCTGTTATCCCCAGGCAGGAACTGCTGCAGGAAGCGATTGTAGCCGCCGCGAACCTCGAAGATCAGGTTCGACCTCGGAACAGAAGTATAGGAGAGCGAAACAAGATTTACATGGGTAGGCGTTGAAGTGTTGTATCCCGGCGCGCTGCTGCCCGTGTAGAGCATGCCCAGGGGGAAGCTCTGCATGCCGTGGCTGTAAAAGTAGCGTCCCGCCACGAGGTCGCCGGGACTGAACAAGTGCACATGCTGATCGGCCTTGATGATTACGTTGTCGCTGTTATTGCTAAAGGGCGTGGTGAAGGTTTCGCTGCCGTCGCCGCTGGCCGGCAATGTTCCCCACGGCTTGCTGTCGAGCAGGCTCTGGATCACCGGATTGATCGTGCCACCCGCAGTTTGAAAGGCGGTGATGTCGGCCAGTGTAGGCACCGTGCCTAACTGCGGCAAGCCGCCATTCTCTCTTTGCCCCTCATAGGCAACAAACCAGAATGACTTGTCTATTACGATGGGGCCGGCAGCCGAACCGCCAAATTGATGATTGGTGAAGGAGTTCTTGGGCTGGGCCGTGGTGTTGAAGTAGTTGCGCGCGCTCATTGATCCGTTGCGGTAGTATTCAAACGCGCTGCCATGGATATGATTCGTGCCGCTCTTGGTGACGATGTTGACGGTCGCTCCCGCGCTGCGGCCAAACTCAGCCTCTGAGTTGCCGGTCACGGGAATCTCGGCCAGCGCGTCAACCGGAAGAATGGTTGAGGGACAACCCCACACGCCAGCCTGATTGACGGCCGGCAGGTTGCGGTAGCCGTCGTTCATGTCGGTGCCGTCGAGCAGATAGTTATTCGAGCGGCCGCGATTGCCATTCAGGCTGAACAGTCCATAGGAGCCGGCCGATTCGGTCGATCCCACGGGATCGCTGGCGGATCCTGGAACCAGTTCCAGCAGCTTGGTAAAGTCGCGTCCGTTCACCGGCAGCTCGGCAACCTGAACGGCTTCGATCGTGCCGCCCGTAGTGTTGGAAGCGGTTTCCACCAGTGGCACATCGGCGTTTACCTGGACCACTTCCTGAACCGTCCCGGTGGCCAGCTTGGCGTCGGCACGCGTCGGCGACCCCACACTCACTGGAATCTGCGTCAGCGTAGTAGTGCGGAAGCCCTGCATCTCGACCGTGATGCTATAGGTGCCGAGTGGCAGTTCCGAGGCCACATATTCACCCCGATCATTGGCTGTGACTGTGCGCGACAAGCCAGTTTCGGAGCTGAAGACCTTTACCTGCGCCCCAGCCACAGCCGCTCCGGTGGAGTCCGTAATAGTGCCCTGGATGCTTCCCTTGTAGGTCTGCGCCACGGCAGCAGACGCGCAGAAGTAGGCTAGACAAACAAATAGAACGGCAATCATGCCTGAAAAGGCGATTGGGCGGCTTCTCATGTGGCTGGGCTCCTTAGAATGTCCGAGGAATTATTGAATCATAACACTGACAATGCGATTCCCAGATAAGGATGGTATAAGGAAATCTGGCTATCTACTTGACGCCACCGGCCCCAAGCAGTAGTGTTTTGGGTTGTGAGTGAGGATTATCCCAGGACGCTGCTGGAGTTGGAAAAGCGGTTTTCCAGCGAGGAAGCGTGCATCGAGTAC
>Ga0224530_1000853_pt1 | contig 18225 bp, 11 predicted proteins | sample CBST75metaG_FD_179873 | JGI IMG/M metagenome (GOLD analysis project Ga0224530, IMG submission 179873) | Peat soil microbial communities from Stordalen Mire, Sweden - C.B.S.T75 | ecosystem: Environmental > Terrestrial > Soil > Wetlands > Peat | place: Sweden: Norrbotten County, Stordalen Mire...
CGTGGCCGAAAAGCAGGTTTCTTGCCAAAGACTCGGTTCAAACCCGCTGGTCAACGATCAAAATGCCGGGCCAGAGGAGAAAATCCCCTTTTCCACCTGCCGGTTGGGGGATTTTGCAAGAGGCTCGTTGGATTAGACATTCTACGAGACGACTTGGGAGGCGGGGTCATTTGCCGATGCAGAAAGTGGAGAAGATAAGGTTCAGAATGTTGTCTGAAGTGGTTTGTCCGGTGAGGGAATCCAGAGCCCAGAGGGTGCGGTAAAGGTCCAGCAGAATCATTTCGTGCGGAATCGAGCTTGCATTGGCCTGAGCGGCGTCTGCCAAGGCCGCCAGAGCCGTTGTGACGGCCTGGTGATGGCGCAGGCTGGTCAACATGCCCGGCTCCGATGCGGCTCCGCCCGTGGCCAGGGCCAGGATGCGCTCGCGCAGCTCCGGAATGCCTTCGCCGGTGAGCGCAGATGTGGCGACAGCGGGCAATCCAGCGCAGTCCGGCATCGGGCGACCGGCATCGGCCACTAAGTCACTCTTGTTCACGGCTACCAACGCTGGACGACCCTCCAGCGCGGCAAGCAGACGGTGCTCCTCTTCGTTGAGCGGCTCGGTCGAGTCCAGAACCACCAGGACCAAAGCGGCGTCGGCCAAAGCTTCGCGGCTGCGGGCAATGCCCAACTGCTCCACCTCTCCCACGGCTTCACGCAGGCCGGCGGTATCCACCAATTCCAACGGAATGCCGTCCAGGGAGATCCGCTCGCTGACGGTGTCGCGCGTGGTGCCGGGGGTTGCAGTCACAATGGCCCGGTCACGCTCAAGGAGGGAATTGAAGAGCGAGCTCTTGCCGGCGTTGGGACGGCCCACAATGGCCAGCGTCAGCCCATCGTGCACAATCCGGCCGCGCGCGTACGAGCTTTCCAGGGCGGTGAGCGGCGGTGTGAGGGCGTTAATGCGGCGGGCGATTTCGGCCTGCGGCGTCACGTCCACATCGTCTTCCGCAAAATCGATCCCCGCCTCGAGCAGCGCGATCAGCTCCACCAGCCCCTGCTTCACCGGCTGCACGCGGCGGCTGAGCGCGCCGCCCATCTGGCTGGCGGCTTGGCGCGCTTGGGTGAGCGTCTGTGCGTCGATCAGGTCGCGCACGGCTTCGGCCTGGGTCAGGTCGAGCCGGCCGGCCAAAAAGGCGCGCTGTGTGAACTCGCCGGGCTCAGCCAACCGCGCGCCCAACTCCAAAGCGCGGCGCAGCAGCAACTCCAGCACCACCGGCGAACCGTGCCCTGCAATTTCCACCAGATCTTCCGCAGTGTACGAGTGGGGCGCTTGAAAGAAAGTGACGAGCGCCTCGTCGATGCGGCCAGGGCTCCGCCCCGGCTTCGCCTCATCCAGCACATCGGCCAGCCGCGCGTTGGCGTGTTCGAGCGGATGGCGCAGGCGAACCAGTTGTACGGCGATGGAGGCAGCCAGCGGTCCGCTCAGGCGCACAATCCCGATGCCTCCCCGGCCAGGCGGCGTGGAGATGGCGGCGATGGTGTCGGCGACTTCGCCTTCGGTGGTCTCTGGATTTGTCTCGAGCTCTTCCATGCGAATGCATCCATTGTAGGCACACGGGCTGCATCCACCGATAGGGATGCGCATCGAGCCAGCCTGGACAAAGCTATAATTCATGCCGAAGCGGACAGAGCGGTTTCCACACCGTTGTGGCTCCTCCCCGCGCCGCGCATCACTCACATAAAGGTTGAGATCACTTGAAAGTTCAGTGGGACAATGGGCGCAAGCGGGGCGGCTCCAAAGCGGACTCTGGCGTAAGACCCTTTTGGATGATTGGGTTGACGTTACTGTTTCTGTCTGCCGCAGTGGGATCGGCGCAGCAGAAGGCGCAACCAGTCTGGCATGGCATTTTACGCAACGCCGCGGGCGCGCCAATTCCCGCTGCAACGGTGCGCCTTGGTGCCAGTGGTGCACAGGCCCAAGCGGTTACTGACGCGGACGGGCATTTCCAGCTTCAACCCCTGGCTGAGGGCCGCTATCGGCTCGCCGTTCAGACTGAAGGCCGCACCGTCGACTACGCCCAGCCCATCGAACTTGCCGCTGCGCCACCTGCCGTTGTGCTCACCCTCTCCGGCCGCGGAGAACTTACCGTCGCTGTTCTCCAGGGCCAGACCGCGACCGGTGGGGAACAGTTGTCGAGCCAGGCGGTGAGTGAGCTGCCGCTGAACAAGCGCGACTTCAGCAGTCTGTTGTTGCTGGCCGCCGGCACCATGACCGACTCTAACGGCGCCACCAACTTCACCGCCCAATTCGCCATCAACGGTCAACGCGGTGTGGAGGCTACCTTTGCCATGGACGGCGCCGACATCAGCGATCCGGAGATGGGTGGCGCCACCTTCTCGAACTTCAACGTCGACGCAGTCGAAAGTATCGACTCCAGCTCCGGCTGGATGCCGGCCGAGATTGGCCGCGGAGCCGCGGGCTTTACCAACATCCATACGCGATCCGGCGCCAGCGGGTTTCACGGATCTCTCTTTGAGTTCGTGCGCAACTCGGCTTTTGATGCGCGCAATTACTTTGATCACGCGACGCCAGCTTATCCCGGCCGGATTCCGCCCTTTCGCCGCAACGAGTTCGGCTTCACCAATGGCGGTCCGGTCTTCATTCCCCACATCTACGACGGTCGCAATCGAACCTTCTATTTCACCCAGTACCAGGGTTTTCGCCAAGTGCTTGGCACTACGCAGGTGCTGCCCGTGCCCGCGGCAGATCAGCGGGGCAGCGTCGGAAACACCTGCGGGATTACCTTTACCACCGTCGCGAATGTGGCATACGCGTGCGACACGGTCAATTATCCTGATCCGAACGACCCCAAAAAGACAATCTCCGACACTCTGGCCGTTCCCGTCAATTCAGATATCGCGGCAATCCTTGCGCGCTACCCCCTGCCAAACCTGCCTACCGGATCATATGGCGCCAATACCTATGCAACTGCATCCAAAGTCGCTACCAACGCGAACCAGTTCTCACTGCGTCTGGATCATAAATTCTCCAGCAAGGATCAGTTCTTTGCGCGCTTCAATCTCGATAACCTTACCGGGCCCACCACCAACCCCGACCAGACAGCGATCGACCCTTCCTTCGGCGTGCAATACATTGATCGCCAACGCAATGTTTTCGGCGACTACACGCGCACCGTCTCGCCGCGCCTCATCCTAGAATCGTCCATCAGCATCACACGTTCTACGCCGGGATTTCCCACGCCCAACCACACCGATCCAGCGGTTAAATTCAGCGACGGATTGTTTGAGGCCTTCAACTCAACAGCCGGCTCGGTAATGCAGGCCTACGGCAACCTCTTCCAGGGACGGCAGAACGTCACCTTCAACGTGGCGCGTCACTCCGTCAAAGCGGGAGTCGAGCTGCGCATCAATCGTGATACCACTTACTTCGGCACCAGCCCCAATGGCGAATACGACTTTGGCGGCGGCGCAGCCTACTATTCCGGAAGCCAGACGATCTCTTCCAAGAGCGGCACGCACGACGTGAGTTATGGAGGCAAACTGCCGGATACGCTCAGCAGTTTCCTCGCCGGCAGCCCCTTTGCCTATAGCGTAGGCATCGCGCCTCCTGAAGTTTCCAGCGGCCAGCATATGGGCCCAGCAGCCATCACCCGCAACAATGTCAACGTCTACGTGCAAGACACCTGGAAGGCCACCAGCCGTTTTACTCTCGACTATGGCGTCCGCTGGGAACTCTACACGCCCATCACGGAACGCGCTCACCGCACCGCGGGCTTTTTGAACGTCAACGGCACGCAGGAATATGTTGTGAACCCTCAGCCAGGCTATCGTACTGACTGGAAGGGATGGGGCCCGCGTGTGCAGGCCACGGGGCAAGTTACCAGCAAGTTGTTCGCCCACGCCGGAGGTGGTGTCACCATCATTCCACCCAATATCTGGCAGGATAACTTTCTCACCGGATCTACGCCCTTTGCCATCTATCCGCGCCGGCTTTCCGCAGCGAACGCGCCCATCCCCTATGGTTTCCAGATTACTCCCGATCAAGCTCCCAAGGTCTACACTCCCGAGGGGGCCAATATTCTTGCCGGGGGGCGCACCAAATCCATCGCGCCCAACACAGTGATGGATGTTGACCGGTATGAGAAAGATATGGCCTCCATTACCGACAGCCCGGTCAGCGCGCTCAACCTGAGCGGCATCGACCGATCTTTCAGCAACGCCCGCCTCTACACCTGGACAGCCGGGTTGGAACGAAAGTTCGGCAATCTAACCGCGGACGTGAGTTATGTGGGCACAGCCGGCGTCAAGCTGCCGCGCTATGGCTTCCCCAATGCCTATCCCGGCGCCACTCCGGCCTTTGCGCCTCATACGCAATTCGACAGCGACGGTAATGTCATTGGCGGCTTCGGCGTTGAAAATGTGATCTTCGCCGACGCGCACTCCACCTATCATGCACTGCAAACCTCGCTCTCCGGAACGGTAGGTCACGGCGGTCCCGGCATTCAGGCGAGTTATACCTGGGGTAAATCGATCGATAACACCAGCCTGGTTCTTGGCGGCACAGGATCCACCGGCGCCGTATCCTCGGGCCTTTCGCAGAACCCCTACGACACTCATCCCGACAAAGGCCCGTCGGCGTTCGACGTTGCCCACGGTTTTGGCCTCAGCGTTGCCCAGGACCTGCATCTGGAGAGCGTCGACTTTCTGCGCCCCATCGGCAGGAAAGTCACCGATGGCTGGGAACTGCTGAGCATTTCCAGCATCAACTCGGGCTCGCCCTTTACTGTCTTCAGCGGGATTCAGCAAACCGGCGCCGGGTCGAATGGCGTGGACCGTCCCGACCAGATCGCGAAGCCGCATCTTTCCACTGCCCGCAAGGACCGTCAGGATTACTTCGGCGACGGCTCAAACAACGCCGCGGACTTCTTTTCAATTCCGATTCATGTTGCCGACGGCACCGGTCCGAACCAGGGCGTTTTTGGCACGCTGGGCCGCAACTCTTTTCGTGGGCCGGCCTTCTATAACTTCGACTTTGCACTCATCAAGGACACGCCATTCGGCAAGCGCAAGAGCGGGGCCGAGCGCGTGGACCTGCAATTCCGTTCGGAGTTCTTCAACCTCTTCAACATCGTCACCATGGGTTTGCCCGCCAACATCCTCAACGGTTCCGGCTTTGGAGAGATCAGCAAGACCGCCGGTAACTCGCGCCAGATCCAGCTTTCGCTCAAGGTGATTTATTAGCTGGGTGTCGCGCCGTACCACAGGAACTCGGCACAGCTCTTGCCGGGAACATTGTGCCGGACCCATTCATATTGCATTCCCATAGAAAGGTGTGTATGCTTCCATATATTGGTTTGCCATAGGAGGAAGAATGGGCGGAAAAACCGATGTCTGGCAGGGAACCCTGGCGCTGATGACTTTGAAGACTCTGGAAACCATGGGGCCGCAGCACGGTTACGGGCTGGCGCGGCGCATTGAGCAGACCAGCGGCGACCAGTTGCAGTTGAATTACGGCACGCTCTATCCGGCGCTTCTGAAGCTGGAGCAGGAGGGGTATATCCGTTCGCGCTGGGGCACCTCGGAAAACAACCGCAAAGCCAAGTTCTATGAGTTGACCAAGGCTGGTGAGCGCCAGGTGAAGAAGGCCGCGGCGGAGTGGGAGCAGGCGACGGAGATTCTGGCGCGCTTCCTCACTCCGGCCGAGGAGGCGTGATGCGCAAGCTCAGAGCACTGCTGATACGGTTGCGTGACCTGCTGAGTTTTCATCGCGGTGAAGACGACTTCGCGGACGAACTGGAAAGCCACATAGCGATGCATACGGAAGACGGTATCCGCGCCGGGCTCAGTCCGGAAGAGGCGCGCAGGCAGGCGTTGATCCGCCTGGGCGGAGCGGAGCAGACGCGGCAGGCTTATCGCGAGCGCCTCGGCCTGCCATGGCTGGAGAATCTCCAGCTGGACGCGCGCTATGCTCTTCGCCGGTTGCGCAGTTCGCCTGGCTTCACCATCACGGCGGTTCTTACGCTCGGACTCGCTATCGGCGCCAATACGGCGATCTTCAGCCTGGTTCACGCGATCCTGCTCCGCCAATTGCCATTTGACGATCCGTCGCGAGTCTTCAGCGTGGAAAACGGAATCGACGCCGGCCTCGGCTTCAATATGAGCTCGAAGAGTGTCACCGCATCGTTCAACGATGCGGCAGCATCCTTCAAGACGATCGGGAACGCAACCATGTACTCCAGCAGTGGAGTGAACGTCGAACTGGGCGAAGGAAGCGCCAGGCGTTTGAAGGCAGCGGAAACTGGCGCGCACTTTCTCGATGTCCTGGGTGTAACTCCGCGCCTCGGACGCGGTTTTGCGCCCGATGAGGATATGCCGGGCAAAGACCACATTGCACTGATCAGCGACCGCCTCTGGCGCAGTGGATTCCACGCCGACCCCGCCGCGCTCGGGAAGACCATCAAGGCCAATGGCTTCTATTTCGCGATTGTGGGAGTTCTGCCACCGCAAATGGATTTTCCGGCCAACGTCGATCTATGGACTCCCACAGTCTTCGACCAACACACCTCGCTGCGCGAAGCGGGAGCATATATGACGACCTTACTGGTCCGCGCACGAGCGAACAACTCCGCGGCCGCGGTTCGGGCGGAACTGACTGCGCGCGCCGCAAACAACAGCGGCCAGGGCGCTGCCCACGCGAGCGAGCTTCCGCCGGAAGCAAGGCCCATCGTGACCCCGATTGCCGCGGAACTTACGAAGTCGATTCGGGCCTCCCTGCTGATGCTCTCCCTTGCAGTTCTGTTCCTGCTGGCCATTGCCTGCTCCAACGTCGCTGGCCTGGCGCTGGCGCGAACCGCCGCGCGCCGCCGCGAATTTGCGGTTCGGACAGCGCTGGGAGCCACCCGCCGGCGCATCATTGCGCAACAGCTCGTCGAGTCGCTGTTCGTCGGCATGGCGGGCGGAGCGGCAGGTGTTCTCTCTGCCCATGGCGCGCTCCGGCTGCTCTATCTATTCAGGCCGGCCGCGTTGGATGCCTTCCAGCGCCCTGCGATTGATGCTTCAGTCCTCGTCTTCACAGCTTCGATCGCCATCGCTACCGGGCTGGCGTTCGGAATGGCGCCGGCGTGGCTTGCCGGCGATGCGGACCCCGGCGATGCGTTGAAAAGTGGAACGAGCCAGTCTTCGATGCGGGGGGCCCGGCTGCGCAAAATGCTGGTAGCGGGGGAGATGGGAATCGCCTTCGTTCTGTTGGCGGGAGCCGGCCTTCTGCTGCGCACCATGGCCAACATGGACAAGGTGCCTCTGGGGTACGACACCAAGGGAATCCTGAGCTTCTCAGTAGCTCTCCATGGCGAGCCGTACATCTCAAAGCAGGCAACTACCCCGGCGATTTCGGCCTTCTGTAAAGGCGTGCTCGATCAACTGGCTCGCATCCCGGGAGTTACCGCAGTGGGCGCGATAAGCAGCCCTCCGCTCGATACGAGGGCCGATATGCTTCTCCCGGTGATTGCCGCGGACGGAGCACAACGGAGCGCAGGCGGAGCGCCTCGGGTTGCCAGCAGCGGCTACTTTGGCACGATGGGCATTCCTGTCATCGAAGGCCGAGGTTTTTCCAATCAAGATAATCGCACGAACCCAAGAGTCGTCATCGTCACCAAAGATCTGGCCGACAAACTCTGGCCGGGCCAAAGTCCCATCGGCCGTCCTATCCGGTGTTTCTGGTACTGCGACGGTTCCCCGACGGTGATCGGAGTTGTATCTCCAAATCGTCGATATGGGCCGCGCGACGATGTCGCTTCCGAATTCTATTTCCCCACAACGCAGCAGGACTGGACGTACTTTACCTTTGTGCTTCGCACCAGCGGAAATCCCGCTCAGCTAGCCTCTTCGGCGCGCCGTGCAGTGGCCGCGGTGGATCCCTCGCAACCTGTTTACGACCTTGAAACGATGCGGGACCGCCTCGACAATAACGAGTCGCTGCTGCGATTTGAACTCTTCGCCCTGAGTGTCTTCGCGGGACTGTCGGTTCTGCTGGTATTGATCGGCCTCTACGGTGTCGTCTCCTACACGGTTACCCAGCAAACCCGCGAGATTGGAATTCGCATCGCTCTTGGCGCCCGGCGCGGAACTGTCCTGATCTCCCTGGTCCGCGAGAGCGCGCTCATTACGCTGGCTGGAGAAGCGTTGGGCTTTGCTGCTTCGCTTGTAGCGATGCGACTGCTCGCCACGGTCCTCTTCGGCATAACTCCCTATGATCCGGAGACGCTGATCGTTGTGGGGCTGCTCTTTCTTTTGGTTGCAGTGGCGGCCACATATCTGCCCGCGCGCCGAGCTGCTTCGATCGACCCCATGCAGGCGCTTCGAACCGAATAGGTAGAGGAGAAAAATGCGGAAGCTCAGAGCACTATGGATGCGGCTATGCGGCCTGTTAGGCGCAAGGCGGGATGACGACTTTGCCGCTGAACTTGAGAGCCACGTGGCGATGCACACGGAAGATGGCATCCGAGCCGGGTTAAGCCCGGAAGAGGCGCGGCGTCAGGCGTTGGTTCGCCTGGGTGGAGTGGAGCAGACACGGCAGGCCTGGCGCGAGCGCCGCACGCTGCCCTGGGTTGAATCGCTGCTGCGGGATCTGAAATTCAGCCTGCGCACGCTGGGCAAACATCGCGGAGCTACGGCAATTGCGGTTCTTTCCATCGGCCTCGGGATGGGTGCCAACGCTACCATCTTCTCCATGGTGAGCCGCTTCGTGCTGCGGCCTGCGCCGGTGGGCGACCCTTCCATGCTGCTGGCTCTTCACACCACATACGACAAGGGGCAGTGCTGCGAAAACTTCTCCATGCCGGTCTATACCGATGTGCGCGATCAGGCGAAGTCATTCTCAGGCGTCGCCGCATACAACGAGTTGATTCCTGCTTCCATCGGTGGCAACGGAGAACCCGAGCGCGTGTGGGGGCAGGCCACCACGGTGAATTTCTTCGACGTGACCGAGCTTCACATGGTGCTGGGACGCGGATTCGCAAAGGACGAGGAGAACTCGTTTGTTGTGGTGCTTGGATCGCGACTATGGCGTCAGCGCTTTAACTCCGATCCAGCAATAGTGGGCAAGACCGTGGTGTTATCCGGGCGGCTGTACACGGTGGTGGGCGTGGCCCCCGCGGCGTTTCACGGCGTAGACCAGATTCTCAATGCCGAGTTCTGGGTGCCACTGGGCAACGCTTCGCAAATGGCAGCCAATCGTTCCGATCAGAGTTCCCGCGACTTCCATTGGCTGGCGGTGGTTGCGCGGATGAAGCCCGGCGTCACGCGCAACGTGGCCAGGGCGGAGCTCTCCACGCTGGCGCAGCGGTTTGCATTGAACTATCCGAAGACCGACAAGGGGAGCGGCTTTGTCTTCGAGCAGGCTGGTTCGCTGCCGCCCAGGGAACGAAGCGCCGTTCTGATTTTTCTGGCCGCACTGTCGGTGGTGGTGCTGCTGGTGCTTGCGATTGCCTGCGCCAATGTGGCCAATCTACTGTTTGCGCAGGCCGCGGCCCGTCAGCGCGATATGGCGGTTCGTCTCGCGGTGGGCGCCACGCGCGGGCGCCTGCAACGGCAGTTGCTTCTGGAGAGCACGCTGCTTGGCCTGGGTGGAGGAGTGCTGGGAGTAGCTCTTTCCGTGTGGGCCACGCGCGGGCTTTCCTCGTTCCATCTGCCCGCACCGGTTCCGCTGGATGTGCGCGTCGGCGTGGATTGGCGGGTGCTGCTCTTCGCGTTCGTGCTGAGTGTGGTCAGCGGGTTGTTGTTGGGCGTGGCGCCGGCCTGGGCCGCTGCACGCCCGATGCTGGCCAATGCACTTAAGGGCGAGGATGCGTTGGCTCGACCGGGACGCCGCTGGAGCCTGCGCAACCTGCTTATTGTGGGACAGGTCGGCATGGCGATGGTTCTGCTCTGCATGACTGGGCTGTTTCTGCGCAGCCTGCAAAGTGCGGCGAAGATCAACATCGGATTTCGCACCAAGGGTCTGCTCCTCCTGTCGGTCGATCCAGGCGTGCATGGTTACAGCGCGGAGCGCACGGTGGAATTCCTTCGCCAGTTGCGGGAGCGCACCGCGGCACTTCCCGGAGTGCAATCCGCGATCTCAACCGATGTGCCGCCGCTCAACGGAGGCAATCGCAGCGACGGCTTCCAGGCAGACGATGGGCCAACCGCTGGGAAGAGCAACACCATTGCCGAACTCTACATGGTGACACCCGGCTACTTCGAGACCATGGGCATTCCGCGCATCGCCGGTCGCGACTTCGGAGATGAAACCGCAACCGGGCCCAAGACGGCCATCGTCAACCGGGCTTTTGTGGAGCGTATCTTTGGCGGCGAGAATCCTATCGGCCGTCATGTCTCCGGCGGCGGCACAACCTACCAGATTATCGGTGTGGCAGGCAATGTGAAATCGCGCACACTCGGCGAAGAGCAGCGCGCAGTGCTTTATCGCTCCCTGCAGCAGAGCGTGGCCGGTGATTCGTCGTTCCTGGGTTACACGCTGGTGGTTCAGACGGCGGGGAATCCCATGACAGTCCAGGAAGCGGTGCGGCGGCAGATTCACGCGCTCGATCCCGGCATGGCCATCTTCAACGAAGAAACCATGGAGGAACACATCCGCGGCGCCTTCTTTCTGCCCCGGCTGGCAGCCACGCTTTTCGGCGTCTTCGGTTGTATCGGCCTGGTGCTGGCCACAGTGGGCCTCTACGGCGTCATGAGCTACTCCGTCAGCCGGCGTACGCGCGAAATCGGAATTCGCATCGCCATGGGTGCACAACCCGGCAGGGTCGAGCGCCTCGTCCTGCGCCAGGGCCTGGTGCTCACCCTGATCGCCATGGCGCTGGGTTGGCCGGCGGCGTGGATGTTATCCAAGCTGGCTTCCAGTTTTCTTTATGGCATTCAGCCGCATGATGCGTTGACCTTCGCGGTTGTGCCTCTGTTCTTGTCCGTTATAGCCCTTGTGGCGTGCTGGATTCCTGCCCGGCGCGCGGCTTCCGTCGATCCCATGCAGGCGCTACGTACGGAGTAACTGGAACCCGGCGGAGTTCCGCACAAACGAAAGCGCCAGAGACCGAAGTCCCTGGCGCTTCCTTATGGTGAACTCGCAGGTTACTTGAACCATCATCATCCCGTCCAGCCTGAGGATGAGTCTGCAGGTTTTCCCAACATACCTCATCTTCAAGCCGTGCCGGCGATGGAGTTTCGAGTTTCCTCGAATCTCGCATCCTTCAGTGGTACTGCGGATGAAGTCTCGGGTTGCCCCGCGCCTTCGCTCCCCAGGATCGCCTGTCGATGAGGACTTCGGGTCTCCCCGCATCCCGCATCTTCCGGCTGTGCCAAGGGTGAAACTCCGGGTTGCCCCGAACCTTCGTTCCCTCTGCATCGCATTCTGATGGGTGATCAGGTTGCCCCGAGCCCCGCACCTTCCTGCGTTGCCGCATCTACGTCTTCGAGCGTCCCCGAATCCTGCATCTACGGCTGGGTCGATGATGACTCCCCCACTGCACTCGAACTTTGCATCCTCTGGCCTGCGCGGGCCGCGGATGAATCTTCGTGTCCAATCGGGTTTTGCACATTCCCGCCTGACCCTGGATGCAATCTCAGTCTCTTCCCTGCCCTACTGTGCCGGATACGCCGGCTCGGTAAAGCGCGGGTTTCATCCAATTCCGCATCGTCCTGCCAGGCTGGAATTGCGTTTCCAATTCCCTACAGGGCCATCACTTGGAAAGGAGTGTGGACCGGTTCGATCTGTGGAAGCAAGTGCAAAACTGGACGAAATCTGTGGATTTCACCAAGGCTGGTGCATAAAACCGCGTAAGGCGGCAGATAGAGCAGTTACACACGGAAGTTTCCGTCCGCTCGCATGTTTCCACCACCTTGTGCGCCGACAGGTCGACCATTACCACCACGTCGCCGGGGCTGTAGCGCGACACACAGGACCCTCTCCACATCAGCGTGGAAGAGGTCGCCACCAATGGCCAGACGAGCACGCCAGTCGGTAGAGGTGCACTCCGCGCATGATGCCTTTCAAGGCTGCGCTCCGCCTCGTGCTCGCCGATCATTCCTACGTCCGGTACAGATCCGCAGTTGCAATCCTCATTACAGGTCAAGTGGATCACTTCTAAAAAGCAGCCCCGAGTTAGTCCCCGAAAGCGCCGAAGCAGCTCTGATAGTTCACGGTCCTTATAATATCCAGAAGAATCTCGGGGAGAGCCTCGATTTGCCGATCTGCCTTTCCAGGAGAGAAGATCGAGCTACCAGGTCTATATAAGTGAGAAGATCGGCAAACGATGCGAGTAAATCGGATTCTCGAAACAGGTTTCGGAATGGCTCTGGCCGCAGCCGCTGTCTGTCTGGCTCAGAGTACATTGCCGCCGCAAAACCAGCGACAGATCGCGCTCGCCCTCGAGCAGCAGGGCAAGAACACCGAGGCCGAGGCCGCCTGGCGCGCCTTTCTCAAGACCCACCCCGCCAGCCCCGAGCCCTACGCGCACCTTGGCCTGCTGGAAGCGCGGCAGGAACACTATCGGGAAGCCGTGCCGCTCTACCGCAAGGCCCTGGCGCTCAATCCCTCCTTTCCCGCTCTGCGCCTCAATCTCGGCCTCGCCTTGTTCAAGGCCGGCGAGATGCGGGAGGCCATCCAGACCTTCAAGCCGCTGCTCAAGAGTGAGCAACCTTCCTCACCCGAGGGTCAGCGCCTGTCCATCCTGCTGGGGATGGCCCACTATGGTTTGGGTGAATACGCTGAAGCCATCCCTTATCTGAAGCAGGCCGCCGCGGCCGACCCGCAGAATCTCGGGTTACGCCTGAGCCTCGCGCACAGTTGCCTGTGGTCAAAGCAATATCAATGCGTTCTGGATAGTTACCATGAGATCCTGCTGCTCAACGCCGAGTCAGCCGAGGCCGACATGCTGGCCGGCGAAGCCATGGATGAGATGAAGGACCATAACGGCGCCATCCAGCAGTTTCGCGCGGCGGTAAAGGCCAATTCCAAGGAACCGAATGTTCACTTCGGGCTGGGCTACCTGCTGTGGACCCAGCGCCAGTATGCCGAGGCGGCGGCCGAATTGCAGGCAGAGCTGGACAATGATCCGCATCACGTGCAGGCATTGCTGTATCTAGCCGACTCCGAGTTGCAGTTGAGCCATCCCGATGCCGCTCTGCCGCTCTGTGAGAAGGTTCTCCGCCTTGACCCTGGACTGGAACTGGCACATCTCGACTTGGGCATTCTCTATGCCGATGCCGGTCGCCAGGACGATGCGCTGCGCGAGATGCGGGAAGCGGCCAGACTGGCGCCGGAGGACGTGAATGTCCATTGGCGGCTGGGCAGGCTCTTGCGGGCCGCGGGCAAAAAGGACGAAGCAAAAACCGAGTTCGACAGGGCCAGCAGCATCACCAAGGCCGTCGACAACGCGCTGATCGAGAAGATGAAGCCCGGGCATGGTGGGAGCGGAACTGCGCCGAGTCCGGCAGTCGAGCCAGAGCACAAGCAGTAGAAAGGTTAGTTTCGCTGCGCGCGGCTCACGACGGCTTTTTCCAGTTCCATTAGCTCCGCCAGCGCCCTTTCGGGACAGATGTGGCGCGCCTCCAGCTTCTCCATCTCCGTCTCCAATTCCACAGAGGAGGCAATGGTCATGAAGCAGTAGAGGCAGCGGGTGTTATACGTTCCGTTCTCGTTCTGGCTGCGGCTATACATCGACCCTCGAAGTTTCTCCAAGATTCAACGATGCTAGCTGCGAGTGGATCTCACTGAAGTGACTTGCATCACCGAGCACTGTTCACTCAATTGTCGCTGCGGATGTGAGGAATGCGGGTTAGAAGACTCCCATCCAGTCTCTCCACGATGGCATGGCAGGTGCAAAGGATTGCTTCATCCGTGCCGTGCGCCACCAGAGACTGCGTTCCACGCCAGTCGCCGCGTTCAAGGAACGGGGAAAGAGCCTCCGCAAAACCGCGCGGCACGGATCCAGGGATCGCCAGTGATGAATGAGTTCAATCAAGAGAAGAGCCGGGAGCAGCGTAATCGCGACCGCCGGATCTATGACCGCTATGGGCTCGAGACCCCGCAGGGGCAGTTGAAGTACAACGGCGCCAAGACTCCCTGCCAGATCGTCGACGTCAGCCTGGGCGGATGCTGCATCCGTACCGCAACCTGTTTTCAGGCCGGAAACCTGGTTCATGTCGAAGTCGAGATACCGATCCATGGGATGCTGCTGCGCATGGAGGGCATTACCCAATGGACGACCCGGAACAACCTGATGGGCGTTCGCTTCATCCATCCCAGCCAAAGGTCCAAAAACCAACTTGCAGGCCTGCTCACCTGCCTGGTGGACGAGAGTGCTGCGGACGTGGTGGCGGCTGCAGTTGTAGCGGCCGCTTCTGCCCCGTCCGCGGAGCAGTCCCTGAACCTGGAGATTCCCAAAGCCCTCATTGAAAGTCTGAAACCATCGAAAGCTCCGTATGAAATTCCAGAGCCTCCCAGAGCTGCGGCTTCCCCATCGCACTCTGCGAGCCCTGCCTGTAGCGCTGAATGTGCCGAGGCAAAGTCGATAGAGGAGGAGCCTTCCATTCCGTCCGGTTCGGTTCGATCTCCTGCGGCCCTGCCAGTGCGATCAGATCCGCAGGAGAAGAGCCTCTCATGGGTCTATCGATCCTGACTCTTCCGGAATTCAGATCCTGCTCTTTGTCGCCGTCGTATGAACGCTAATTGGTTGGCGCGGGCGCAGGCGCAGGCTCAGGGGTTGGCGCAGGCGCTGCTGTCGGCTGGTCCTTGCCCATGCCGCGAATGTAGTGGATCAAACTCCACACTTCTTCGTCCTTGGCCCGGCCTGAAGCTTCGGCAGGCATCTTGTCCTTGCCGTTGCGAATGATCTTGAACAGGTCCTCGTCGGATTTGCCGGCCAGCGACTTCGCATCGGTCCAGTCCGCAAGCGCCAGGTTCATGTCCTTGGCCAGATCGGTCTTGCCGTTTCCGTTTTCTCCGTGGCAGATCAGGCAGTCCACGGCATAAATCTGCTTGGCGCGCGTCATGGATGCGGCGGTCGGTTTGCCTTGACTTCTGGCCCCGGCACCAGCTTCCTGCGACGTCAGTCCAGGTGTAGACGATACGGCAACTCCAAACAAGATCACCGCGGAAACAGACAACAACGGCTTCAACATGGCAGCCTCCTCATTTGCAGGTGTCGGGTTTCAGGCATCTTGCATATGAAAGATTTTTCTCGCCTGGATTATAGGCCAATTGATCGGTTGCGCGATGGCGAGATGCGATTGACCGGTTTGATTCCCGGCTCGTTCGACCGATTCGGTTCGGATTCCGTATGCCGGAATTGTCACCGGATTCAGGGACTCTGCCGCCAACCGCACGAAGCGTCGGGCGCAGTGGTCTTTCCGTCCAGGCGGAAGCACGAAGCGCCGTTGATGTCCGTGCTGAAGGTTCGGACCTTGGCCGCTTCGAGTTCCTCCAGCACTTCCCTGCGGGGGTGCCCGTAACGGTTATGCAGGCCGCAGGAAATGACGGCCCACTGCGGAGCCACGCGAGCCAGAAACTCCGGCCGGGTCGAGGTGATGCTGCCATGATGGCCAACTTTCAACAGTGTGCTGCGCAGCCCCGGCTCGGCCAGCATTGCCTCCTCCACCGGAGCCTCCGCATCGCCCTCCAGCAGAACCGAAGTGGCGCCAAAAGCCACATGCAGCACCAGCGAATCGTTGTTTCCCGGCTCAGCACCGGGCTGGTAGTCGGTCAAAGGCGCCAGAACGCTCACCTGCGTCTCGCCCAGCGGGAGCCGGTCGCCAGCGCGCAAAGTCTTCACTCGAACATGCAGTTCCGCAGCCCCGTTGAGAAACGCGTCGTAGGCTGCGACGTGAGGATTGTTGCCCACCCACAATTCGGCGGGATGGAAGTTGCGCAGCACGGAGGGCAGACCGCCCATGTGGTCGGAGTGGGCGTGGCTCAGGGCCACGACATCCAGGCGGCGGATGCCGCGCGACCACAGCGCCTCCGAGACCACCTGCTCGCCGATGTCGAACTCCTGCGGAGCCTGGCGCGGGCCGCCACCAAAGCCGCCACCATCCACCAGCAGGGTCTTGCCTTCGGGGGTGATCAGCAGCAGGGAATCGCCCTGGCCCACGTCGATAGCCTCCACCAGCAGCGCATTGCGGGGGTGCTGAACCGGCCGGGGAAGCACGACGGCCACCGCCGCCATCACCAGCGCCGCCCAGGCCGCGCGGCGTGCCCAGGGGCCTCTAGGGGCCAGCACGATGGCTGCGGCCAGCAGGACGCAAAAGGCCGCTGACTGATCGAGCAGCGGCGCGGGAATGCGAAAGTCGCCGTAAGGCAGCGAACCGAAGAGGCGGACCAGCCCGGTGCCGAAGTGGAGAAAGACGGCCACAACCGCGCCCGGAACCACGGCGGCCGCTGGCCACACCGCGAGCGCCAGCAGTGTGGCCAGCGCCGCAGGCATCAGGACCGCGAGTAGCGGCAGAATGAAGACGTTCACCGGCAGGGCGAAAACCGTGATGCGGTGAAAGTAGATGGCCATGGGCAGCGTCATGGCCATCTCCACGATGCAGGAGACCACCAGCAGTTCGCCAATGCGCAGCGACCAGCGCACCGTCCAGGGCAGGATGCGCCAACCGAACCGGCTGGCCAGCCGCCCGTTCCCGGCCGACTCCACGGCCGCGGCAAACATGCGCAGAACGACGCGAAATTGCGCCAGGTGCGGAGCCAGCTTGCCATCGATCGCTGTCAGACGTAGATCGCGCGTGGCCGTGAGATAGGGGTGAATCGTCCCTTGGAGCAGCGGCAGGGCAACGCCGCCGATGGAGACTACGGCCAGCAGTGTCATTTGTAGGCTGGATTCGAAGAGGCTGCGCGGACTCGGGGCCAGCAGGCAGAGCGCGGCAAAGCCGATGGTGTTCAACGGACTGCGTTCGCGGTAGACGAGCCGGGCCAGCAGGTAGAGAGTCACCATCCACAGCGAGCGTTGCACTGGTGTGGCAAAGCCCGTGAAGAGCGCATAGCCGAACGACGCGGCAATGGTGAGCAGTGTGGCTGGCACCCGCGGCAAGCGCAGGCGGCGCGCCATCCAGAAGAGACATCCGGCCACGATGGCCAGGTGAAAGCCGGAGACAACCAGCATGTGGAAGGAACCGGTGCGCTCAAAGCCCGCGCGCAGCGAGTGGGTCAGGTAAGTGCGGTCACCGGTCACCATGGCGGCCAGCATGATGGCGTCGTCCTGGCTGAGGCGCAATGGGGCGGGCAACTTGCGCATAGCCGCGGGCAGGGCCAACAGGCGCCCGCTCGACGTGTGCTGGAGCGCTGCGATGCGGCAAGCCAGGAAGAGGCCCTTCGCCTGCCCGATTCTCTCCACACGTTCGACAGGAACCGAGGCCGTCGCGGTGATTCCCTGATCGAGGAGAAACTCCTCGCGGCTCCAGGCGCCCGGATCGTGGTAGGTCTCCGGCAGCAGCGGACGGGCCACGACGCGGATGCGTTCTCCACACTGAAACGACGGTGAGGTTGCGTTTGGCGCTTGGTTTGCGGGCCAGCGAACGGCCAGCCGCACGCCTCCTTGCACCAGCGCCTGGGCATCGTCGGCGTCGGTGACCACTTCCATGTTTTCGACGCGCAGATCGACCAGCTGCGAAGGCCTTTGCTCCGCCGCGGGCACGCCCTGTTCGTTGTGATCAAGATTCTCTTCGAGTTCGTCCTTCACGGGACCGGTATCGACAACGGTGCCTTCGACGGTTCGCAACAGCCCGTCAGAAAGGGCCGCGAGTGCAGGCCCGGGCGCGGGATGCGGCTCCATCTCCGCGCACCATGCGCCCAGCATCAACCACAAAACGGTCAGCGGCAGCCAGACGATGCGTTGTGCGCCGAACGCAGCCACGGCGCACAACACGGCCACGGCCGCGAGCGCCAGGAGCATCAGGCTGGGCGGCATCCAGAGCCAGTGCGCGGCCGCAATTCCAGCGGCAAAGAGCCAGGCGGCATGAAAGAGAGGCACTACTCCCAGGCCGGCCGGGGCGGCGCCGGCGATGCCTGCGACCGAGTTCTGGGGATCGGTTTGCATCGCGTCTGAAAAAGTTGAAAGCTTGAGCCTCTTGCAAAATCCCCCAACCGGCAGGTGGAAAAGGGGATTTTCTCCTCTGGCCCGGCATTTTGATCGTTGACCAGCGGGTTTGAACCGAGTCTTTGGCAAGAAACCTGCT
>Ga0224530_1000854_pt1 | contig 18197 bp, 12 predicted proteins | sample CBST75metaG_FD_179873 | JGI IMG/M metagenome (GOLD analysis project Ga0224530, IMG submission 179873) | Peat soil microbial communities from Stordalen Mire, Sweden - C.B.S.T75 | ecosystem: Environmental > Terrestrial > Soil > Wetlands > Peat | place: Sweden: Norrbotten County, Stordalen Mire...
TACAAGCCGCGATGGCCCTGCTTGGCGCCGTTGATGAGGAACTCGTTTCCATGCCAGTTCTGAATGACAACATCGGATGAAAGCGCGGGGTTGAGCACCTCGTCCCAGCCCACCATCTGCTTGTGGTGTTTCGCCAGAATCGGTTGAACGCGGGTGTTGAAGTAGGCCTGTAACTCCTCCGTGGTCTTCATGCCGTGCGCCGCCATGAAGGCCTGAATCTGCGAATTGGCGCGCCAATGCTTGCCGTTGCTCTCATCGCCGCCGATGTGGATGAACGCGTCCGGGAAAAGGCCCGCCATCTCGGCAAAAAACGAGTCGAGGAAGTTGTAAGTGGATTCGCGGGTGGGGTCCAACGCTGCGTCCAGAACGCCAAACTCGCGCGCAATCGCGTTGGGGCCTGGAGCGCTACCCAGTTCCGGATAGCCGACGAGCCACGAGGCGGAGTGGCCGGGCATATCGAACTCGGGGACGACGCGGATGCCGCGTGCCGAGGCGTAGGCAACGATGTCGCGGACCTGCTGTTGTGTGTAGTAAAGGCCGTCGGAGCCTTGCTCGTGCAGTTTGGGGAATGTGCGGCTCTCGATGCGGAAGCCTTGGTCCTCAGTCAGGTGCCAGTGCAAAACGTTGAGCTTGACTGCGGCCATTCCGTCGAGCGTCCGGTAGATGACTGCGACGGGAAGGAAATGGCGGCCTGGATCGAGCATCAGACCACGCCAAGGGAAGCGGGGCGCGTCTTCAATGCGGACGGCGGGGAAAACGAAACTCGCGCCTGCGGGCTGAATCAGTTGCAGAAGCGTTTCCATGCCGCGCAGCGCGCCGATATCGGTCTTTGCGCGGAGCGTGGCGTGATGCTCGTCGATCTCGATTGTGTAGCTTTCATCTTCGCCAAGCGTGGGCGCGGCTTCAGTGGATGGAGTCAGCACATCCACGGTCAGCGTGGCGTCCGTGCCTTCGGCGGCGGGCATCTTTACCAGTGAGACACCAGTGCGCATCTCAAGACGGCCAATCAGACGCTCTGCGGCCTGGCTCAGGCGCGTGCCAGGGTTGCCCCGCAACGCGTAAGAGAAAGAACTGCCAATCGGCAGGCTCCTGGTTCCGGTGGTCACGGTTGAGGGTTGGGGCATCAGCGTGTTCACAAAGCCGTTGGCAGGGGCCGCAAACGCGGAAAGCGATCCAGCCAGAAGGAGAAGCGGAAGAACCAGGGCGGCAGGACGCGCGGCGCGGCGGCATCCAGGGTGTTGCAGGCAATCTGTCATTTTTTCGACTCCAGTGTGTTTATGCATCTTTGTTTATGTGTGTGTTCTCGGCAGCGCTTGCTTGAGACGTTGTCCAAGGAAAATGCATCGAGAAATTATGATAATCGGTGATCGGATAGAGATGCTGGACGGAGAGGAAAGTTCACTTCATCTCCGTTCGGAGATGCCCATCCGGCACCTGTGAGATGGAAAGACTGCTTGGCTGAGGGTTGTGCAATCCCAGGGGGCAAGATCGAGACCTGGGATTGCACCGTGCATAGCTCCTGCTATTTTGCCGCGGCTCCATCCAGGATGGGTGCGGCGCTGCCCGCGATGGTTCGGTCACGAGAGCCTTCGAGATCGAAGACAATCACATCGTTGCCGCCTTTGTGGAGCCATGCGCCGGGAAGGTAGAGCGCCTTCTGTGGCCCAATGTTCCAGACGCGGCCCAACTCGTGGCCGTTGACCCAGACAAAACCCTTGGTGAAGCTGCTTGTATCAAGGTACGTGTCCGCAACGCGCTCGACCTGAAGCGTGCCGCGATAGAAGCATGCGCCGAAGCAGTCGGCATCGCTGAAGGGGAGCTTTGCCGGGTCTGTCATGGGCAGGGAATAAATCTGCCATCCGGTAAGCTGCTTGCCAGCCAGTGTCACCTGTTTCGTAATGCCCTTGCGTTCTCCGCGCAGTTCCATGCTGAAGTTGATTCGCCCGGTGTTTTCCACCAGGATGTCAAGGCGCGTGTTGGGAGCCTTCAGATCGACGTTCAGACGGTTCTGGTCGAGGCGGCGGTCAAGCGTTCCCATCAGCTTTCCATTGGCGTAGATTTGCGCGTAGTCGTGTAGCTCGTCGAGAACCAGTTCTCCTGTGACCGGATTGGCAATCGTTGTGCGATAGAGAATGTAGCCGTAAGCCTGGTCGAGGTCTTCCATGGAAAGCGGCTGCTGCGAGGCCACTGGCTTCGGCAGTGTTTGCCACAGCGAAACAGACTTTTGCATCGCAGCTGCGGGCAGAGCTACGGGCGTTTCTGTTTGCGGCACGGGCGGCGGCGTAATGCCGGTGGCCTTGGCGATGGCTTCGCGGAAGAGGGTGTACTTCAGCGTCGTGTGGCCGCTCTCGTCCAACGGCGCGTCGTAGTCGTAGCTGGTCACGTCGGGCTCGTATTTGTTGTGATCCCAGTTGGCGCCGTTCATCCAGCCGAAGCTGGTGCCGCCGTGAAACATATAGATGCTGACGGAGTAGCCCTGATTGAGCATCCAGCCAAGCTCATCGGCTTGCTGCTTGGCGTCTGTGGCGTGGTGCTTTTCGCCCCAATGATCAAACCAGCCAGCCCAGTACTCGCCGGTCATGAAGGGCCCTTCGGGGCGAAACTTCTGAAGGGCGGTGAATTCATGCTTTGCCTCGCCGGGGCCGAAGTTGATGACGGCGGGCAACTCGGGCAGCGTACCTTCTGGCAGTCGGCTGGCACCGTCGGCAGTGTAGAGCATGGCCTTGTCAAAGCCGGAGTCGAGCAGCGCGTGATGGATCTGCTCCATGTACGCATGGTCGTCGCCGAAGGAGCCGTATTCGTTCTCCACCTGGACGGCGATGATGGGGCCGCCGTTGCCAATCTGCAGCGGTGCCAGCTCCTGGCCCAGCCGCTTCAGCCAGCGGCGCGCGGGCTCAATGAACTTCGGATCGCTGCTGCGGACCACGATGCCGCGCTCCTTGAGCAGCCACGCCGGGTAGCCGCCCCACTCCCACTCCGCGCAGACGTAGGGGCCGGGGCGCAGGATGACGTAAAGGCCCTCGCTCTGCGCTTCGCGGATGAACTCGGCCACATCGTGCTGGCCGGAGAAGTCGAACTCGCCGGGGCGCGTTTCGTGCTCGTTCCAAAAGACGTAGGCGGTCACGGTGTTCAGGCCCATGGCTTTGGCCATGCGCAGGCGGGCGCGCCAGTAGTCGCGGGGGATGCGTGGCGAGTGCATCTCGCCGGAGATGATGCGGAAAGGCTTGCCGTCGAGGAGGAACTTTCCGCTTTCCGCGCGGAAGGAGTGGACTGCGGCAGGCGAGGATTGAGCCGCGCACGGGCCGGGAAGAAGGCAGGCGAGCGCAACAACGGCGAAGGCAGAGAGCAGCGTAATGGAGTTTTTCATAAGCGAGGAAGGCCCGGTGGTGCGGGCAATGGCTCCTTTCGAGCGGCGCGATGCGAAAAACCGGAACCCGATCCGGCTGCGCTAAGGCGCAATGAAAATCATAAGGTACCGGGGTCCGTGGGTGCGTAGTAGACTTGGCGCTGAACCGTTCTTCAATCCACGCGCGGCGCATGAGATTGCGGACGAATGGAGCGTGCCTCATGAAGATTGTGTTTGCCTCCTCGGAGTGTGTTCCGCTTGCAAAGACCGGCGGACTGGCCGACGTGGTGGGTGCATTGGGGCCGGAACTGGTGAAGCTGGGCCACGAGGTCACGGTGTACCTGCCCCTGTATGCGCGGGTGCGCGCGAAGATCAAGGGCGAGCTGAAGTACGCGGTCCGCTCCATCACGATTCCTTTCCGCTACTACAACCGCTTTGTGGGCATCGTGGACGGAGGCAAGCGGCTGGGGGTGCAGCACTACTTTGTGGATTGCCCGGAAATGTTTGACCGGCAGGAGCTTTACGGAACCAAAGCGGGCGATTACCCCGACAATGCCGAGCGCTTCGGGCTATTCTGCCGCGCGGTGCTGGAGGCATCCAAGCAACTCGGAGTGCCGCAGGTCTTCCATGTCCATGACTGGCAGGCGGCGCTGATTCCCGTCTACCTGCGGACCGTTTATGCGGCGGACCCGGTGCTAGGCAACGCGCCTGTGGTGCTGTCGATTCACAATGCAGCCTACCAGGGCAAGTTCCCGCCGCAGACCACCGAGCAACTGTTGTTTCCGTGGGAGATTTTCACCATGGACAGGGTGGAGCAGTTCAATGACTTCAACTTTCTCAAGGGCGGCCTGGTCTACTCCGACCTGCTGACCACGGTGAGCCGCAAGTATGCCGAGGAGATTCAGACGCCTGAGTTCGGCGAACAACTGGACGGGGTGTTCCGGGAGCGGGCCAAAGACCTGCGCGGGATTCTGAACGGCGTGGATTATGCGCACTGGAATCCTGCGGAGGACGCAAACCTCGTGGCGCGCTACTCCGCGGCGGATCTGACGGGTAAGCGAGCCTGCCGCGTGGATCTGCTGCGTGCCTTTGGTTTCGGCAAGGTAGCGGAATCGACGCCGGTGATCGGGATTGTGTCGCGGTTTGCCACGCAGAAGGGCTTCGATCTGGTGGAGCAGATTGCGGCTAAGTTGTCGGAGCGGAACGTGGCCGTCGTGGCGCTCGGCACGGGCGAGCCGCTGTTTGAAGACTTTTTCCGCAACTGGGCCGTTCGGAGTCCTGGGAATGTGGCCGTGCAGATTCGCTACGACGAGGCTCTGGCGCACAAGATCGAAGCGGGTGCGGATATTTTCCTGATGCCGTCGAAGTACGAGCCGTGCGGGCTGAATCAGATATACTCGCTCAAGTACGGAACGGTGCCAGTGGTGCGTGCAACTGGCGGTCTCGACGACACCGTCGAAGAGTGGAGCCCGAACGCGAGAACCGGAACGGGTTTCAAATTTGACGGGTATGAGGCTGCGGGGTTGTTGGCGGCAATGGATCGTGCGTTGACGGCTTTTCAGGACAAGTCCGGCTGGCGGCGGCTGATGCTGAACGGCATGGCGAAAGATTACGGATGGGCGCAGCCAGCCCGTGCGTATGTCGCGGTGTATGAAGAGGCTGTGCGGCGGAGGAAGTAAGAAAAGCAGGGAAAAGAAGAACTTTCGGCAGGAGCGAATCGTATGATTGCCAGAGTAAAATTCCTTTCATGAAAAGATTCTTCGCACTTATCCTGCTATTTATTCTTGCGCCGTTTCTTGCGCCGTGCGCGCGGTTAAGCGCGGCTGCCTTGCCGGACAGTGCTCCCGTTCCCATCGTTTTTGTGCATGGCAACGGTGATGATGCTGCAAAGTGGGTTCCCACAATCTGGCTCTTCGAGTCCAACGGTTACCCGGCCAACAGGCTTTTCGCCATTCGTTTTACAAACCCCATGGCGCGTGCTGACGATACCGCCGAGCAGCCCTTCCACTCCTCTTCCACCGACGAAGCGGCTGAGCTGAGCGCCTTCGTCACACGCGTCCTGATCCAGACTCGCAGCCGCCAAGTCGTGCTGGTGGGCAGCAGCCGCGGCGGCCTCGTCATCCGCAACTATCTCCAGAACGGCGGTGGACGGCACAACGTGGTTGCGGCCATTCTCTGCGGCACGCCGAATCATGGAGTGGCCGTCAGCGACCGGATGCCGAACCTTGAGTTCAATGGCGGCGGCGGTTTCCTGCGGGCTTTGAACGGCGCCAACGCCGATGGTTCCGAGGTCGTGCCGGGTGTGCGTATGATGACGCTGCGCAGCGACAAGTTTGACAAGTACGCTCAGCCCATGATGGTCTTCCCTGGCGGCGGCCCCGCCATGCCAACAGGAATAACCTACGCCGGACCGGAGCTGAAGGGCGCGACGAACATCGTTCTCGCCGGTGCCGATCACTGCGAACTGGCTTTTTCGTCGGCCGCTTTCGCGTACATCTTCAAGTTCATTACCGGTCGCGAGCCAAAGGTTGACTCTCCCGCTCCGGAGCCGCGTCCGGCTCTCTCCGGCCTGGTCACGGCCTTTGCGGGAGAAGCGCCCACCAACCAACCGCTTGCCTCCGTCCATCTGCGTATCTACGCTTTCGGCTCGCAGGCCAATGCTCAGGCGGAAAATCCCGCTTACGAAATAACCACCACGGCGACCGGCGCTTGGGGACCGTTCACTGCGGATTCGAATCAGAAATACGAGTTCGATCTGGAGTCTGAAGGCCGGCACGTCCGCTACTTCTATGCGCCGATTCCGCGTTCCACTTCGCTGCTCAATCTGCGCTTTCTTCCCGTGCCGCCTGAAGCTCGACAGCAATCCACGGAGATGTTTCTCATCGACCGGCCTCAAGGCTACTTCAGTCGCGAGCGCGATCCTGTGACGATTGATGGTGCATTGGCTGCGGAAGAACCGTCCGGACTGCCCGCTCGCGATTCCTTCTTCGTTCATGTCGTCAAGCCGCTTGACCGGGTCGAAGTCTCGCTGCGGAAGGAAAAGATTGCGGTGCATCCGTCGCAGGATTTGAGCAAGGATCTGGCTGTTGCCGAATTCTTGTGGTAGGTCCTTGTTCGCTGCTGGAATTGCAGCTCTCAAATGCGGACATGCGATTCTGGCAGCAAACGGTGCGGTCCAATGACCTGAAGGAACCGTAGACAGACAAGTTACGTACGATAAAAGCATGAGGTATAGGGCCCTGAGTTTCTTGGCGTGTCTGGCGATGGTTGCATCGCAGGTCTCGTCAGCGGTGAGTCACAAACCAATCGCACTTCAGTCCGAGACGCCAAAGGCGCAGGCCTCCGACAACTACAGAGTGCCGTTGCTTGCCGAGGGGCTGCGGCTCTCCGACTTTGCCGGTATGGAGCCGCGACCGGAACTGAAAAGCAAGCTGCTCAGAATTGCCGGATTTAGTCAGAGCACGCCGCGGGACGGACAGCCGCCCACAGAAGAGACAGAGGTTTGGCTGGGTCATACAAAAAGCGTCCTCTATTTCGTTTTCATTTGTCACGATCATCATGCCGATGGAATTCGCGGGCACTTGGCGCGCCGCGAAAATGTGCTGAAAGACGATTATGTGTCCGTGCTGCTGGACCCGTTTCAGGACCGCCGCACGGGCGTCCTGTTCACGGTGAATCCGGCGGGCGTGCAGGCCGACGCTGCGTGGAGCGAGACCAACGGTACTGACTACAGCTACGACCAGGTATGGGACTCGGAAGGACGCGTGACCCGTGACGGTTGGATGGCGCTTGTGGCCATTCCGTTTCGCAGCCTGCGCTTTCGCTCCGGCGGTTCGGACTGGGGCGTGGTTTTCCGGCGCAACTATCCGCGCAACAGTGAAATGGATTACTGGCCGCGCGTTGCAGCCGACATCTCCGGAGTCCTGAGCCAGGAGGCAACGCTGCGCGGCATCGAGGGCGTCACCGGTTCACATAACGTGCAGGTGAACCCCTATTCGTTGGCGCAGAATGAGCGCTCGCTTAAAACCCTGGACCCGCTGAATCCGTATTTCAGCGCGCGGCATTTTGAAGGCACAGCGGGCGGCGAAATCAAGACAATTCTCAAAGACAAAATCGTTTTCGACGCAACCATCAACCCGGATTTCAGCGACGTGGAATCGGATCAGCCGCAGTTCACGGTCGATCAGCGATATTCGGTTTACTTCCCGGAGTTGCGGCCATTTTTCCTGGAGAATGCTACCTACTTCTCCACACCGATGACGCTGCTCTATACGCGCAACATCGTGCATCCCGAGTACGGCGGACGCGTGACCGGCAAGTTAGGGCATACAAACATTGGCCTGCTCGCCATCGATGATCGCGAACCTGGGCAGACCGTATCGCAGGGCGACGCACTGTACAACAAGCGCGCGATATTCGCGGTGGGGCGCATTTCCAGAGACCTTGGCAAAGGGTCGAGCGTCGGCCTGATGTATACCGACGAAGAGTTCGGCCATGGATGGAACCGCGTCGGCGGTGTCGATTTCACGGCGCGCATGAACAACAAATGGACAGCGTACGGCCAGTGGGCTGAAAGTTCGACGAAAGGCACGTCTGACAGTGGAACTCCACCGACTTATTCCGCCGGGCCGGCGAGTTACCTTGAGGTGGTGCGCTCCGGACATGCGTTCTACCTCGATTCGTATTATCAGGATTTCAGCACCGGCTTCCAGAGTCAGGTAGGATATATCCAGACGACGAACATCCGCAAGGGTTACACGTACGCAGAGTATAAGTGGTATCCCAAGCACAAGGTGATCCAGAGCTACGGACTGGAAACCAACCAGAACATAGCGTTCGACCATCAGGGCAATCGCGTCTATCATTACTCAACCTTCGACCCATTCGTCCTGCTGCCCAGAAACATCGTATTGGCGCCGCTCGTCGGGCAGAACTCCGACACGCTGGGACCGCAGGACGGCACGGTGCTTACCGCGAACCGGAACTTCACGGAGAACCTCGGTGGATTCGTCGCGCGCGGAGCCCCGTTCCCGCAACTCTACTTCAATATCCAGGCGATTCGCGGCGGTAATGTGAACTACAATCCTGTGACGGGTCGTGCGCCGTTCCTGATGGACGAGCAAACGGTGTCGGCGCTTTTTACCGTGCAGCCGCTGCGCCAACTGACCACAGACAGCACCTATCTGCTGGATCGCAATCACTCGGTTGCGAGCGGCGCGCTCGTGTATGAGGCGCAGACCATCCGTACCAAAGTGAACTATCAATTCACGCGGGCTTTGTCGGCACGCGTGATTGTGGAGTATGACTCGACCCTTGCAAATGCGGCGGAAACTTCTCTGCTGCGGACCAAGCAGGTAGGCACGGAGGCGCTGTTCACCTGGCTTCCGCACCCTGGCACGGCAATTTATATCGGCTATAACAACGACATGCAGAACCTGGACCGCTCGCTCTGCAACAGGCTGCCCAGCGGTGTCTGCGACGCGAACAACACAACAGCGCCGCGCGCCTCACAGATGCTGAACGACGGTCGCCAGATTTTCGTCAAGGCTTCTTATCTGTTCCGGTTCTGAAACGACAGGCTCCCGTTCATGTTCAGCCAATTCGCTTAGTTATGCATGCCCTTCCACTCGGAGTACGGTCCTTCAAAGTCTTCGATGGCGCCGTCGTGGAAATACCACAGCCGCGTGGCGACTTCGTCGATTAAGTCATGATCGTGCGTAACTAACAGCAACGTGCCTTCATAACGCTGTAGGGCGATGTTCAGGGCATTGATCGCTTCTAAGTCGAGGTGGTTGGTCGGCTCGTCCAGAATGAGAATGTTGGGCTTGGTGAGGATGAGTTTGCAGAAGGCCAGCCGCGCCTGTTCGCCGCCGCTCAGGGCTGAGGTCTGCTTGTCGCCCTCTTCGCCGCTGAAAAGCATCTGGCCCAGGATGCCACGGATGTCTTCGGAGTGAGCTTCGGGGCTCCACTGATGCAGCCAGTCGGCCACGGTGAGGCCGGGCTTGATGGTTGCGCTCACGTCCTGCGGAAAGTAGCCAATTTGCGCCGCGTGGCCCCACTGGGCGGAACCTGTGTCGAGAGTGAATTCATCGTCGGCCAGTTCGGGATAGGTGGCCAGAATGCTCTTGAGCAGCGTGGTTTTGCCTGCGCCGTTGCGGCCCATCAGGCAGATGTGCTCGCCGCGCAGCACGTTGGCCGTAAAGCCGTCGATGACCTTGTGATCGTCGTAGAACTTGGTCAGGTTCTTGAACTCCAGCACATGCTTGCCGCTGGGACGCTCCTGGTCAAAACGGATGAAGGGGCGCGCAATGTTGGAGCGGGCCAGGTCGTTGGTTTGTAGCCGCTCAACCTCCTTGCGCCGGCTGGTGACTTGCGAGGAGCGCGTGCCTGCCGCAAAGCGCGCAATGAAGTCATTGAGTTGGTCGATCTTCTTTTCGCGCTGGGCGTTCTGTGCTTCCAGTGTCGAGCGGATCTGTGTCTTGGCCATCACCATCTCGTCATACCCACCCGTGTACGTGATGATGGTTTCGTAATCGATATCAGCCGTGTGCGTAGTCACCGAGTTCAGGAAGTGGCGGTCATGGGAGATGACAATCAGCGTGCCGGTGTAGCCGTTCAGGAAGTCCTCGAACCAGTGAACTGAGTCAAGATCAAGATAGTTGGTAGGTTCGTCCAGCAGTAGCGCCTCAGGCTTGCCGAATAGAGCTTGGGCCAACAGCACGCGCACTTTCTGGCCGCCCTGCACCTCGCTCATCTTGCGCTCGTGCACGTCGTCTGGGATGTCCAGGCCTTGCAGCAGAATCGCGGCGTCGCTCTCGGCTGTGTAGCCGTCCTCGTCGCCGATGATGCCTTCCAGCTCGCCCAGCCTCATGCCGTCTTCGTTGCTCATCTCCGGCTTTTCGTAGATGCGGTCGCGCTCTTCCAAGGCCACCCACAGGGGCTTGTTGCCCATGATGACCGTGTCAATCACGCGATACGCGTCAAAGGCAAATTGATCCTGGCGCAGCACGCCGAATTTGCGGGGCCGCACGACTGAGCCCTTTTGTGGTTCAAGGTCGCCGGTGAGCAGCTTCATGAACGTGGACTTGCCCGAGCCGTTGGGGCCTGTGAGGCCATAGCGGCGGCCGGAGATAAAGCTGACGCTGACGTCCTCGAAGAGCACCTTCGAGCCGTAGCGCATGGAGACATTGCTGACACTAAGCATTCTTATCGGGTTCCTAAACGAATTTTCAGCTTCCGGGCGCGGGCCGCAACAGGGCTTCGGCCGCGCGGGCCGGGTGAATCTGGGGTTGAACGAGGTTTTGGGGCGCACACATGCAAGCAGCCCCGGAGAACTCTGCTCTTACAGTTTCTCATAGATACGGCTTCCGGTCTTGGTTTCAAACGCGCATTGTGACAGAAATGGGAATCGGCAGAAGCACGAGAGCGAATTTTTCGCATGTAAATTGCTGGAAAAGAATAATAATTCTGATCAATCAAAGAGGAATTATGGGTTTTTCTGAAACTGAGATCGAACACGGCGAACGTCGCACTCACTCTCGTTTGCCGTGCGTCGGTACGGCAAAGGCGCTGATCTTGCCGGATGGGCCGATGATGGTCGGAGTTCTGGAAAATCTGTCTCAGGGGGGCTGCGCCTTTTCCTGCGACAACGCCGCAACGGCCAAGCTGAATGCCCGGGTCGAGGTGCAAATGGACGTGAGCGGTTCTGCGCTGAGAATGTTGGGAGAGATTCGCCATATCGAGGAGGATGGACTGGCTGGCGTCGAGTTTGTCGAAGTGAGCAGCCGCAAGGCGGAGCAGGTTCGTCAGTTGACAACGGAACTGTGGGAGTTGGAAAAGGAGCGGTTGGCTCGGTTCAAGAAAGCCCGGCTTGCGGCTGCGGATGCCTGAGGCAGTCTCTGAATCGAGCTTCCTGAAGGGCTTTTCTGTCCATCAAAAGATATTGCTGAGTTCTGCAAAGGAATCGAGTTCCAGCAGTTGCTGGCCTGTTGGTGCTGGGGCGACATTGTCGTGTTCCAGTATCCATGTGTCCTTGTGGAAGAGGAAAACGGCGTGCAGGCCGGCGGCCAGCGCAGGGTTGATGTCGCTTTTGGGGCTGTTGCCGATCATCCAACTGGTGTGGGGCTTGAGCTCGTGGCGGGCAATGACCTCGCGGTAAGTGGGCGGATCCTTTTCCGCCACAATCTCGACTGCGGAAAAGAGCCCGGAGAGCCCGGAGCGGGCCAGCTTGTCAGCCTGTTCGGCGCGGTTGCCCTTGGTCATCAGGATGAGGCTGTGGCGTGTGGCCAGTTCCGTCAGGGTTTCCTCCACGCCGGGCAGCAGTTCGATCTCGTGTTCGGCGATGGCGCGGGTAAAGCCGAGGATGCGCGCGGCCATTTCTTCGGTGACGGGCGTAGGGCTGAGGCGCTCAAAGCAGGTAACCAGCGAGCGAGTGAAGCTTGATATGCCGTAGCCGTGGGCGAGAATGGTTTCGCGCTCCACTGCGTTCAGCGCCTTCCGCACCTCGGCGGGCGTGTACTTGTGGTGATTCAGATAGCTGATGAAAGCGGCGATGGCGCGCTCAAAGTAGATGTTGTTCTCCCACAGCGTATCGTCTGCGTCGATGAGGAGCGTCTGGCCAGCAGGGAATTGAGGCATAAATACGATGGTAGGGGCTGAGGGCGCGCGGGCTCAAGCAGGGACGTGGAAGAGGCCGTTTTCCCAGGGCTCGAAGGCGTGACCCTTCGACAAACTCGGAGCAGGCCATCGGTCACGCGGCAGATGCTATTCCAAACTGGGATGGCTGGCCTGATTGGCGTTGGAAATCAGATCCATGTAGACGGCGCGGGGCAGGGTGGTTTGCCAGTGGCTGGTGCATCTTGCATAGAGAATAAAGCCGAAAAAGATGCAGGTGAGAACTCCGGCGACGGCCAGCGGCGAAACGGCGCGGCGAAACCAGGGCTGAGGAGTGGCGGACGGACGACTGGGAGCGAGGGCGAATTGCAGGGCGTATTGCGTAGGGCAGGCGGCGATGCAGGCCATGCAGGCAGTGCACTCCACCGAACGAACCTGCACAAGGTGATCAACGGGCAGGCTGGCGGGGCAGGCGCGGGCGCACCGGGCGCAGTCAATGCAAGTTTCCCGGTTGCAGCGAATCTTGAGAGGGCTGAGCAGCGAGGCCAGGCCCATCAGCGCGCCATAGGGGCAGAGATAGCGGCACCAGAAGTTCTCGACGACGAGGGAGAGCAGAATCAGCGCGGCAATGACGATGACCGCGGTCCCGCTCATGTTGCGGAAGAAGTTCATCATCTTGACGTCGGCGATCAGCCCGTAGGGGGTGTGCATGAACTCTTCCAGCGCCGCGCCGGACATGGAGCCGATGATGAAGACGAAGAAGGCGAGGAGCAGGTACTTCAGGCCGCGAAGGGGAATGTCGAGCCAGCGGGGCGGGCGGAGTGAGCGGTGAAAGATTTTTCTGCCGAGCTTCCAGAGATATTCCGAGAACGTGCCGATGGGGCAGAGCCAGGAGCAGAAGGCCTTCTTGGCCAGCAGGCTCATGGCGACGAAGGCCATGAAGAGAAACATGGCGGCGGGATGGATGGCGGGCACGCTGCCGGTGGCGAGCAGGTATTTGAAGTTCATGAGGCCGGCGATGGGAAGCCAGCCCTCGGCGCCGGCGGGGCGGGAGACGTAGAGGCCTGTACCTCCGCGCTCGAAGTAGCGGACCCAGAGAAAGAACTGGAGGCCGAGCCAGAGATTGAGAACGGCGAAAGAAAACTGCACAATCTGCCGGATGCGCTGTGAGCGATCAGGCGCGAGGCGGCGGACAAGGTTTTTCTTTTCGGGGTGGACCGCTTCTGGTTGCGTGGGCATGCTCTCTTCCTGCTATTGAAAGAATAGGGAGCGCGACGGCAGAGCTGCTATGACTTGTGTCACTGGTGGTGAAGCGTATGTTCACACCCCGAGTTCTTTGCGGATGGCCTCGGCAATGGCATCCGCGTGGCTGCGCATGGCCTCTTCGCTTTTGGCTTCGATCATGACTCTCGCCAGCGGCTCGGTGCCGCTGTAGCGTATGACGACGCGGCCCGAGTCCTTCAATTCCTCTTCTGCTGCGCGGATGGCCGCAACCACAGCGGGGAAAGACTCCAGCGGCTTCTTCTCGCGCACCTTCACGTTGACGATGACCTGCGGATAAACCTTCAGGTCCGCGGTCAGTTCGTCGATGGATTTGCCGGAGCGTGCGACGAGATCCAGAACAACCAGCGCCGTAAGAAGTCCATCGCCGGTTGTGGCCAAATGCGGCAGGATGATGTGTCCCGACTGCTCGCCGCCAAGCGTGGCGTCATGTTTCAGCATCTGCTCAAGCACGTAGCGGTCGCCCACCGGAGCGCGCAACATGCCGATGCCGCTGCGCTTGAGCGCTGCTTCCAGGCCCATATTCGACATGGTTGTGGCGACCACCAGATTGCCGGTCAACATGCCGCGGTCTTTCAGGTCGCGCGCAACCATTAACAGGATGGCATCACCGTTGAAAACGTTGTTATGGGAGCCGGCCATCATGCAGCGGTCGGCGTCGCCGTCGAAGGTCAGGCCCACCGTTGCTTCGCGCTTTTCAGCTTCCGCGGCAACGTAAGTGGGATGCAGCGCGCCGCAGCCGTCGTTGATGTTGTGGCCGTCCGGTGCGGTGTTCAGCAGCGTGATATCCGCTTTGTTCTCTGCGTTGAGGCGGCGGAAAAGCTCCGGGGCAACAAGGGCTGCGGCTCCGTTGGCGCAGTCGGCCACAATCTTCAACCCCGCAAGCGACAGGCCCGGAACCGCGTCGATGAGAAACTGGATGTAGTCGGCCAAAAACGCTGGATTATCTTCGACCGGCGGCAGCTTGGCGGGATCGGGAGCAGCGATCTGCGCGGCGTGGCGCAGAATGTCCTCTTCCATGGCCAGCTCGACCGCGTCGGGCAGCTTGAAACCGTCCGCGCCGAACAGCTTGATGCCGTTGTCCTGCCATGGATTATGCGAGGCGGAGATGACCACGCCGGTCTGGAATCCGTGGGTGCGCGCGAGGAAGGCGACCGCCGGAGTGGTGATGACGCCCGCGCTTTCCACAAGCGCGCCGCCTGAGCACAGGCCAGCGGCGAGTGTCGCGGCGATCCATGGACCGGATTCGCGCGTGTCGCGTCCAACCAGTACGCGTGGCTCGGCTGTGGTCCTGCGCAGCGAGTGCGCCAGCGCGATGCCGACGGCGTAAATGGTTGTGGGGTCAAGTGGTGCCTGGCCGGCGATGGCGCGAATGCCGTCTGTGCCGAAGAGCTTGCGTTTTGCGGATGCGGTCATAATTTCAATTCCTGGTCTTCTTGCGGGATGCCGGTTTGCCGGAGGCAGTTGATTCCACGCGGCTGGTGAAGACGCCGTCTGCGAGGCGTGTGACCAGCTTGTCGCCGGAGGCAACCTGCGCGGTGGAGCGGATAAGCGCACCTTTGTCCGAAAGCACGAGAGCGTAGCCGCGGTCGAGGACGGCCAGTGGCGAAAGCGAGTGGAGGCGTGCGTCGAGTGCGTTGAGTGTGGAGGCCGAAGTGTGGAGCAGCCGCTCCAGCGAGCGGTCCAGATGGACGCGGTAGGTCTGGAGGCGTTCATGGGTCTGGGCCAGTGCTCGGCGTGGATCGTGGCGTAGGACGGTAGCGGTGAGCGAGGCCACGTGGTTCTGCTGTTGGCGTAGGCGGGCGGCGACGGCCGATTCCTGGCGGGAACTGAGGTCGTCAAGCCGTTGTGCAAGGCGATGGATAAGTGTGGAAACGTTCGTCTCCGTGCGGCTGACTGACAGACGGGTGAGGCTCTGGCGGGCCTGCAAGAGCTGGAAGCGCGCGGCGCGCTCCAGGCGGTAAGCCTGCGTGACCAAATGCTCAGCAATCTTGTGCTGAGCCTCTGTGATCAGTTCGGCGGCGGCCGAGGGCGTCGGTGCGCGGAGGTCCGCGACGAAGTCGGCAATGGTGAAGTCGGTTTCGTGGCCGATGGCGCTGACCACGGGCAGTTCCGAGTCGGCGATGGCGCGGGCCACGCGTTCGCTATTGAAGGCGGCCATGTCTTCCAGAGATCCTCCGCCGCGCGCCAGAACAATCAGATCGACGAGGCCTGCGCCGTCAACAGTGGCCGCATTCAGATCGGCAATGGCGGTCTCGATTTCAACGGGAGCCTGGTCGCCCTGCACAGAGACCGGGTAAAGCAGAACACTGAGGCCGGAGTCGCGGCGGCCCGCGATGTTCAGGAAGTCGCGAATGACGGCGCCGGTGGGCGAGGTGACAATGCCCACTGTGCGAGGAAATGCCGGCAACGGCTGCTTGCGCTCGGTGTCGAAAAGGCCCTCGGTCTTCAGACGCTCCTTGAGCTGCTCGAAGGCAAGTTGTAGCGAACCCGCGCCGACCGGCTCCATGGTTTCGGCCACCAGTTGCATCTGGCCGCGCTGCTCATAGACGCTGACCTGACCACGGACCAGCACGCGCAGCCCGTCCTCGGGGCGGAAGCGAAGCAGCATGGCCTGTCGGCGAAACAGAACGATGGGCAACTGCGCCCCGGCGTCTTTTAAGGTGAAGTAGACGTGGCCGGACGGAGCCGGGCGGTAGTTCGAGATTTCGCCCTCCACCCACACGTCGCCGTACTTGGATTCGACCAACTCGCGCACCTGGGCCACCAGTGCACTGACCGGCCAGATGCGGCGTATGTATCGCGGCTCCTCGAAGCTGAGGTCCATCTGAGGGCTCAGGTCGGGTTTGTGCGTGATTGAAGCGCGCGGGGTCATTCCTTTGAAAGTGTAATTCGTCCGGCAGAACTTCGGCGGCTGTTGCAGGGAACTGGCGGCAGTGGCTCGTTTGCGGTTCTGCGGAGGAGGCGCATTTCAGCTTGCGTGGAATGTTCTTGGCGACGGTTCCAGAGCAAGCGAGTAGCTTAGACCTTGTGTATCTCAAGAAGCTCTGCGAGGACCGCGTCTGCGTATCCTTTGAACGTCATAACCTCTTGACGACTGGTTTCGATATGAGTTGAAAGCGATCCTCGGTCGTAGACCGACCGCGCTAATGACCCGACCGCGCCTTCGACCGCTTCTGTAGCATCGCGTGCAGTCTTCCTCTGCGTTTCATTGATTCCGCGTGCTTTTAGGATGAATATGGTCTTTTGCTTCATTGTCGGTTTGGTCCGGCCTTGCTCAAGTTTGATCCCAGTTTTGATAACCTCCCCATCCGGCGCAAGGTGGTCGAGTAGTTCGCGGAGCACTTCACGTAGTTCCGATGCTGTACCGCGATAAGAGGTTCGATTCAAATCTGCAAGATCCCGAAGAAGCTGTTGATATGAGAGCGCTGCCGTTGGAACTATTTGATCAAGCATCTTGAGAATGGTTTCTTCTGTGGAGGTTGTGACGAATACTCCCGGAACACTTGCGGAGGTCGCAGCGATCTCAATCGCTGCTTCGATAGGGGCCCGCAATTTATTGAGAGCTTTTATGAACTTTCTGTAAGTATCTGTGCGCGTCACCTTGGTCGCGATTGTGATTATTTCTTGCATTTCACTATCTATTTGTGCGATCTGCTCAGAATCTATTCCAAGGTCGACGAGATGCTGCCGCACTTCACGAAAATAGAATTGACATGCCTCCTTCGCGTCATTGCGAGTTCCTTTCGCAGTGACGTTAGTGGTCCCGCGATGTGTGAGCTCCTTTAGCGCCGTATGTAGTGCATCGAGCTTACGCCACCACTTCGCCCATGCTTCTGTCGCTGGGTGAGTAGATGTCATCTCTTAGCCTTGACTGTCTTTTTGGGCTGTTGGGCATGGTGCTTGGTACGCCGTTTTCTGGCATTCTCCACTTGGGTAGCGTTATTGTCACGATTACCCATACGATGCACTACGAGGTTATAACCGACTGGGTTAAGCGAGTATTTGCCCGCTCCAGCACTATCTAGATATCCTGCGTTTTTTGCATTAACCAGCGTAAAGGCTGCATCCGCTGGCAGCCTGAACCCAGCTGCTTTAAAATACCGTTCGATGTCAGCCTTTTCGATCGTTTTCTTCTGATCGCTTCCCATTGCAATTTCGGAAACGTAATAACCCACAAGAGCGGCCATCTCGTTCGCACTTTTTGGGAGTTTTGTTTCCTTTAGGGTCCGTATATCTCGGATTGTTGCAGAGGTTGGTATACCAGGCTGAATATCTTCTCGTCTCCGTAAAACTGGATTTGCAAATCCAGTTTCTGGTAGTGTCTGTCCCTGTCGTACTTATCTCTTCGGTCATCTCTACTCCCGTAAAAGAAAGCTGGCAAAAATTATACTCGCGATTCCAGATCTTCTTACGTTTAAACGCCAAAAGGCTTAATCAGATAAGCGGATTTTTAAGGTGCCATCACGAAATATTGAGCATATTTTGGTGTAAATAGGCCTGACCTTTCGGTGCGGAGTCTATGTGGCGCCATAGATAATTTAGTTGGCTACCACCCCCGGCAGTAGAGCCCACTTGCAGTTCACTCGGGCACGCGGTTTGCCGTTGTGCATGATTCCGGTGGTATGGCGTGATGCACATAGGGGGCAGCCGGTAGTGGTTGAGAGCCACACGCTTTCCTCTGTGCTTCTCCTCAGAAACGGAAAGAGCCACGCGCATCGAATCTCTCGATGCGCGTGGCTCTTTCCGTTTGAATCCGCGTTAACTTGCCGTTAGCGGAAGGCGAGTTATTTGATTACTTCAAACCTGGACCAGGGAGCATTGCAGATCGGGCAGCGCTCGTGCTCGTTCGGCGTCTCCGTGGTATAGCCGCAGACCGGGCAAACAAAAAACTCCTTCGTCTTGCCGATCCAGGCGTCCTTCTTGCCTGCTTCCACAAGCGCGATGGCCTCGCTGT
>Ga0224530_1000855_pt1 | contig 18194 bp, 18 predicted proteins | sample CBST75metaG_FD_179873 | JGI IMG/M metagenome (GOLD analysis project Ga0224530, IMG submission 179873) | Peat soil microbial communities from Stordalen Mire, Sweden - C.B.S.T75 | ecosystem: Environmental > Terrestrial > Soil > Wetlands > Peat | place: Sweden: Norrbotten County, Stordalen Mire...
CGCCGTTCCTTCTTGCTCAACGCAACATGCACTCGATGGTAGACAGACATGCTTCCAATCTGCGGCCTGTTGCCCTCATAGACAAGTACACAATAAGATTCATCTCCATCCGGTCAGAGACCTAGCGCCGCGCAGCCAAAGATCGCGTAAACACAAGCAGGGCGAAGGAATTCTCCTCCGCCCTGCAAGGCCCAGCAACACAGCGGCGACTTAGAAGAATCCCATTGCCTTGGTGCTATAACTCACCAGCAGATTCTTGGTCTGTTGATAGTGATCCAGGATCATTCTGTGCGTCTCGCGCCCAAAGCCCGACTCTTTGTATCCGCCGAACGCCGCGCCCGCCGGATATAGGTGGTAGCAGTTGGTCCAGCAGCGGCCGGCCTTGATCTCCCGGCCCACGCGATACAGGTTGTTCACGTTGCGCGACCACACCCCCGAGCCCAGCCCGTACACGGTGTCGTTGCCGATCGCGATGGCTTCCTCCAGCGTCTTGAAGGTCGTCACCGAAACCACCGGCCCGAAAATTTCTTCCTGGAAGATGCGCATCTTGTTGTGGCCCGCAAACACGGTTGGCTTCAGGAAGTAGCCATTCTCCAGGTCGCCGTCCAGGTGCGCCCGTTCACCGCCCGTCAGGCACTTGGCGCCCTCTTCCTTGCCGATGCGCATGTAGTCGAGATTCTTCTCCATCTGCGCCTTTGAAACCTGCGGCCCCATCATCACCGTCGGATCCAGCGGATTGCCGACCTTGATCTTGTTCACCCGCGCCACAGCGCGCTCCATGAACTTGTCGTAAATCGACTCCTGAATCAGCGCGCGCGACGGGCACGTGCACACCTCGCCCTTGTTGAAGGCGAACAGCGCAAACCCTTCCAATGCCTTGTCGAAAAAGTCGTCGTCCGCGTCCATCACGTCGGCAAAAAAGATGTTCGGCGATTTGCCGCCCAGTTCCAGCGTCTGCGGAATAATGGGCTCCGACGCATATTGCATGATGAGCCGGCCGGTCGTGGTTTCGCCGGTAAATGCGATCTTGGCAATGCGCGGATTCGATGCCAGCGCTTTGCCGATTTCGCCACCCGGTCCGCTGATCACATTCAGCACGCCGGGAGGCAGCAGTTCGCCCGCCAGTTGCGCGAAGATCATCAGGCTCAGCGGCGTGTTCGACGCCGGCTTGATCACCGCGCAGTTACCGGCGGCAATGGCCGGAGCCAGTTTCCACGCGGCCATCAGCAGCGGAAAATTCCAGGGAATAATCTGCCCGACCACGCCCAGCGGCTCCTTGAAGTGATAGGCAACCGTGTCCTGGTCCAACTCGCCCAGCGTGCCTTCTTCCGCGCGGATACATGCCGCGAAATAGCGGAAGTGGTCCGCTGCCAGCGGCACATCGGCGTTGCGCGTCTCGCGGATCGGCTTGCCATTATCGAGCGTTTCCGCCAGCGCCAGGATCTCCAAATTCTGATCGATCACATCGGCAATCTTCATCAGCGCCGCGGCGCGATCCGCCACCGAAGTGTGGCCCCACTTTTCCTTCACGGCGTGCGCGGCATCCAGCGCCTTCTCCACGTCCGCCGTACCCGAGCGTGCAAACTCGCAAATCGGCTCTGCATTCACCGGACTCTGGCTCACAAAGTAGCGCCCGGTCGTCGGCGGCTCCCACTTGCCTCCAATGTAGTTTTCGTATCTTGAGCGGACACCCGCCTTGCGCAGGGTCTCAAGGGCATCTTGAATCGATGACTTACCGCCTGCTTTTGCCATGTACGTTTTCCTCCATCACCGAAAACGTCCCATCCTACTCCGCGCCCCTCGCGATTGCCAAGCACGTTCGCCAGCCACGTTCGCCAAGAGTTGGCGTACAGGAAACCGTTCCACCCACCCCCGCGGCAAACCCTAATTTTTCAGCAGATTCTCCCACCTGCCTCCAGTCTCGGCGATGCGCTCTGCCGCACCTTTGCGGGCTTCCTCCTCGCCGCCCTCATTGCTGCCGCCCTCCGCCTGCCTCGAACCCAACCCGTCTGAACCGCAAATTCGGTCCCCTCGCGCCCTGTTTTTTGCGCATCGCCATCGCAGCCAAACCAACCTCACACTGCTACTATGGTCTGTTTACCAAGACGCAACCCCAAGCTGGGAGAGCAAGCCGTAGTGATGCCGCGCATGCTCGTCTCTGGTCCGGCCTTGGCAACAAAAGCAACTCCGGCACAAACCGGCAAGAGGGCACAATCATGAATAAGGAAGCTTTTCACCAACTCAGTTATGGTCTTTATGTCGTAAGTTCCACCGATGGCAGTCATACCAATGGCTACGTCGGGAACACGGTCTTCCAGGTCACCTCGCAGCCGGCCCGGTTTGCCGTCGCCTGCAACAAGGACAACTACACGTGCGACCTCATCCGCCAGAGTCAGGTCTACTCCGTTTCCATCCTGCACCAGAAAGCCAACGCTGAATTGATCGGCCTGTTTGGTTACAAGTCGGGCCGCACCGTCGACAAGTTCTCCTCGGCCCGCCATCGCACCGGCAAAACCGGCGCTCCCATTCTGTTGGAAGACACGCTCGCTTGGTTCGAATGCAAAGTTGTGCAAACCATCGACGTCGGCACCCATCTGCTCTTTGTCGGAGAGGTCATCGATGGCGAAGTCGTGAGTAACTCCCACCCCCCGCTCACCTATGAGTACTATCGTGAGGTCAGGAAAGGCCGGGCGCCCAAGAACGCTCCCACTTACCTTGCCCCGGAACCGGAGAAAAACATGACGAACTCCCCGTCCGCTGCCGACCAATACACTTGCTCCCTTTGCGGCTACCTCTACGATCCTGCCATCGGCGACCCCGACGGCGGCATCCCGGCGGGAACCCGCTTTGAAGATATCCCCGACGACTGGGTCTGCCCCATCTGCGGAGCCGCCAAAAAAGACTTCGTCCAAGTGTGATCGGCTCTACTGGAACAGCGTGAGATCGATTGCGTCTCCCATGGTCTTGTACCCCGCATCGTTGGGATGCAGGTGGTCGCCTGAATCCACCGCCGGAAGGTAGACGCCGGGATGGCTCGGGTCGCGGGTAATTTTGTCGAAATCGATCACGCCATCGAACGCGCCGCCGGTCCGGATCCACGCATTCACGGCTTGCCGAATCTCTTCTCCCGCCGGGGAATAATACTTGGCCCCCTCATACGGAGCCAGCGTGGCGCCATACACCTTGATTCCGTGCTCTTTTGCGCACATCGCCATCTGCCCCAGCGCCAGAATCATCTCCTGCGCCGTGATCACGTCCGCCGGTCCCAGCGGCTGCGCCGTGTGCCCGATGTCGTTGATGCCCTCAAACAAAATGAGATACTTCACGCCGCTCTCGGCCAGCACGTCGCGATCGAACCGCGCCATTGCGCTCGGCCCGGTCTTGTCATGCAGAAGGCGATTGCCGCTGATGCCCAGGTTCAAAACAGAAAGGCCCGCCGTCTTCTTGTTGCCCTGCAAGCGCCCGACCAGCACATCCGGCCAGCGATGGTTGCCGTTCAGGGTTGACTTGGCGCCGTCGGTGATCGAGTCTCCGAAGGCAACAATCGCGCCCGCCCTCGCGTCCTTCGCGCTCACGTCCACGCCCTTCACAAAGCACCACTCCGTCACCGCCTGCGCACCCTGCAATGCGGCAGCGGAAGCAACGTTGCCCGCCGCAACATAGTTGGTCGAGCTGGCCAGCATGTGGCAGGTTTCCTCGTGCAAGCTCTGCTCCGGCAAGTAGACGCTGATGGCCAGATCGGCCAGCGGGTTTACGTGCAGCGGCACCGGGTCGCTATAGATTGCGGCGCCCGCGGGAATCATCGCCTGCGGTTGTCCGCCGAAGGTCAACACATGGTCGGTGTCCGGCTGAATCGCGTCCTTGCCCGCGCTCAAGGCCAGGTGCGCCCCGCCAACAACCAGTTGCTCCTTGCCGAACTCGTTGGTCAACTGCACGCGCACGGCATCGCCGCCGCGCGAGATGTGAACGACATTGCGAAAGGTGGAGTTGGCGGGCGAAGCCATCTCGGGATTCACCGCTTTTTCCACCGGCGCAGCCGCCCAGGTTCCCACCCAGTTCGGCGGGTTCGCCTGCGCAAACGTCAGCGGTCCGCTCAGTACAAACAGAATGATTGCATTAGGTATGATCTTCATTTCGCCATTCTAGAGCGAAACCAGAGTCACTGTGTCCTGTCGGAGATTGTGCAAGGTCGCCGCCTAATTTGGATCAACGCGCTGATGCCGCGATCTCAGGATCGCCCGCGCCCATCAGCATCAGCGAGCGCTGCGCAAAGGGCGAGTAGAGCAGCAGCGTCGTGCACGCCAGCGCCAGTCCAAAGTTGATGTGGTGCAGCAGCAGGAACGGCGCCAGCGCCCACAGCTCGTCCAGAGGCAGCAAAAACGGCCAAATCTTCAGGAATTTGGCGCGCACTCCCGGCGCATGGAACAGCGCGGCCGACAGCACAAAGGCGCGCACCGGAATCAGAATCGCGGCGGTGACGATCAGGACAATGAGCGCCTCGGCCGCCCGGGGCAGCGGCGCAAAAAGCTCTTCAATCTCCGCCAAATTCGCCAGCGCCCCAACATAGAAGCCCATATACATGCACTGCAACAGCACGAACAGCGTCTGCACCACCCGGTACGAAGCGTGCGGCAACTCCTGCGGCGACGCCAGAATCCGCATCCCCGTTTCGCCATCGGGCTTCTCGGTCTCTTCCGTCAACGCTGCGGGTGAAATTTTCGGCTCTGGCGGTTCCTCCTCCAGCACAATCCGTTCCACCGGAGCCACAAAGCGATAGCCACGCCGCGCCAGCGTCTCCACAAAACGCGGATTGCTCGCCGTGTCTCCGAGCGCTTCGCGAATCCGGTTCACCGCCGAGTTCACGCCGTGCTCGTAGTCGACAAAGGTCCCGTCCGGCCACAGCCCCCGAGAGATTTCCTCGCGCGTCAGCAGTTCGCCGGGCCGCTCCAGCAGCAGGAGCAGCACTTGAAACGGCTGTCCGTTCAGCTTCACGCGCACGCCCTGCCGGCGCAGTTCGTTCGTCTCTGCATCGGCTTCGAAAACTCCAAAGCGATAGCACCGTGCTGGCTGTTCGTCCGTCATGTCTGCTGACCATCTTCTCCGGATCGCAGGCGACCCGAATCTCCACTCCAATGTACAACTTTTCGCAAGTCCAATCGCCGCAATCGTTTGCGGATAGAGAAACAATCTTTCACAAGAGAGGTCCCGTGCATTGATCCGGAGCCCCGCGCGGCGTAGCGTCCAGTCCATGAAGCACCGCACTCACACCAAACTCTCCGGCCTCTTTCTTCTGTTCTCCCTCGCCGCCGCTTCCGGCCCGCTTTGGGCTGAGCCCACACCGGCTGCCGTCACTGCCTTCAACTCCTATATTGGTGCGCTGGAGTCGCGCCTGACCCAGCAGCACCGCTCGCAAAACGGCTTCCTCGCTCCCACAACTTCCGGGCCGCAAGTCGACCTGCGCCTGCGCCGCGGAGAGTGGATTGTCGAGCAGCTCACGCCTGCCGGCACAGCTTTACCCGGAGCGATGCTGCACCACTGGCGCGGCACGGCCTTCGCCCCCGGAGCCAAAGCTGCGGATTTTGAGCGCCTGATGCGCGACTTCGATGCCTACCCCCGGCACTTCTCCCCGCAGGTCGTGCAGGCCAAAATCCTCGGGCAGCAGAGCTATCGCACCCCGGATCGTTTTCAGGCCGTCATGCGGGTGCGCCAGCACCACATCCTCACCGTAGTCATGGACACCACCTACGACGTCACCTTCGGCCGGCTCGACGACCGCCGCGGCTACAGCCTATCCCGCAGCACCCGCATCTCCGAGATCGCCTCCCCCGGCACGCCCTCGGAGCGCACACTCAGTTCCAGCGAGGAGCATGGCTTCCTCTGGCGCTTGAACACGTACTGGAGCTACGAAGAGCGCGACGGCGGCCTCTACATGCAGATCGAGTCGATCTCGCTTACCCGCTCCATTCCGCGTGGCCTCGGCTGGGCGGTCGGGCCTTTTGTTGAAAGTGTGCCCCGCGAATCGCTGGAGTTTACTCTCCGCTCCACCTGCAACGCGCTGAAAAAGTAGTTCGCCCCGCTCGCTCGCTTGCCGCACCCCTGAACTCCCTGCGGCCAATGGAAAGGACCGTCCGATGAGTACGAAAACCGTCACCGCCCCCGTCTTTCAAAACGCCAGCCGCATCAACCGCTCGCTCACCGCATCCCTTGAGAAGCGCGCGCTCGAGTGGATGGCGCGTCATGCGCCTCGTTGGCTCAGTTCCGACCAACTCACCCTGCTCGGCCTCGGCGCGCAAATCGGCGCGGGCGTCTTCTACGCCTTGTCGCGCTTCCACCGCTCCGCCCTGCTGCTGGTTATTCTCTGCCTCGCGCTCAACTGGCTCGGCGACAGCCTCGACGGAACTCTGGCCCGGGTGCGCCGTCAGCAGCGTCCGCGCTATGGCTTCTACGTCGATCACATGGCCGACATCTTCGGCTCGGTCGCGCTGATGTGCGGCCTCGGCTTCTCCGGCTTCCTGCACTGGCAAACCGCCATCGCCTTGCTGGTCGCGTTTCTGGTGCTCTCCAGCGAAAGCTATCTCGCCACCTACACCCTGTCCTGCTTCCAGCTTTCGCAGGGCATCTTCGGCCCCACCGAGATTCGCATCTTGCTCATCGTCGGCGACCTGGCCCTGTTGCGCAGCCCCTACTCCATCGTGTTCGGCCACACCGTGCTTCTTTTCGATCTCGGCGGAATCATTGCCGCCTGCGGCATGGCTGCCATGGCCATCACCGTTGCCGTCCGCCACACCGCGCAACTCTACCGCGAGGAGCCGCTGCCGTGAACCCGCTCCTCCGCTGGGGAAAGTTCAATCTCGTCGGAGTCATCGGCATGGCCGTGCAGCTTGCCTCTCTGGCTCTGCTGAACCGCTTTGCGCCAGGCCACTATCTGTTGGCCTCCGCCGCGGCCCTCGAACTCACGCTGCTCCACAACTTCGTCTGGCACCTTTATTACACCTGGCCCGACCGCCGCGACCGCTCCGCGCTCCTCGGCCAGTTGCTGCGGTTTCATCTTTCCAACGGCATGGTTTCCATGCTGGGAAATCTGGCCCTAATGCGCCTTCTGATGCAGGAAGCGCACCTCCCGGTTCTCGCCGCAAACGGTATTGCGATTCCCTGCTGCTCCCTGATCAACTTCTGCCTGGGAAACACCTGGGCCTTCGCACCAACGTCCTCGTCCATCGCCAGGCCCAAGCAGTTCCCGTATTCCTGCCGCTCCACGCAGTTGTTCTAACCTGCGCCCCTACGGCATCTCCTGGATCTTGATCACGAAGCAGCAGATGGTTTTCTCGCCGGCCACCAGCATCTGGTGCGGCAACCCCGCCGGAACATGCACCACGTCGCCCGCCTTCATCTCTTGCCGCGAACCGCCCTCGATCGAGGCCCCGCGCGTCTCTCCCGGCGCAACCGTCTTGGCCGCTTTCACCGTGCCGCCGGTCACCATGGTCGCGCGCCCATCCAGCACATAAAACAGATCGGCAAAGTGCTCATGCACCTCGGCCTCCCCGTCGCGGTTCCGGACCGAAAGCATGGTGAAGTGCCCAGGAAACTCCTTCAATGTCTCGCTGGCCGAGCCGTCCCCATAAGTTGCCATCCTGCGCAGGTAACTCCCGCGCTCCATCAGCACCGGCAGCGACCAATGGTCCATGGCGTCGGGCCCCGCGGCTTTCTTGCTTACCGGCAGGGGCGCAATTTCCTTCTCTGCCGGCAGCAGTTCCTTCAATATTTGCTGCGAAATCTCGTCCATCTCTTCCTCTCCATCGGTCGTGTTCTCCGGCTCCGCGCCGGGAAAGATTGCGGTTCTTACGCCAGCCCCGCCAACTGCCGCGCACGGTTCAGCACGGTCAGAAACATCGGCCGCGTCAGCTTGCCGGTATTCGTGTTCTGTAGCGAAGGATGATAGCTGGCCATCAGAATAAACCCGCCCGGCAGCGTGTATTCCACACCGTGACCAAAGCTGTATTCCGCGCGCGCCACAATCTGTCCCGCCCGCAGTTGATGCGCCAAAAAGCCATCGAACGCGATCTTCCCCAGGCAGAGCACCACCCGCAGATTTTTCAGCAGACGGATCTCCTCGTCCAGCCACGGAGCGCAAGCCCGCAGTTCTTCCGGCGTGGGCTTGTTTCCCGGCGGCGCGCACCGCACCACGGAGTTGATCCACAGCCCCGTCAGCCGCATCCCGTCCTCGCGCGAAACCGCCTTCGGTTGCGAGGCAAACCCCGTCTCGTACAACGCCGGAAACAGAAACTCTCCCGACCCGTCCCCGGTGAAAGGCCGCCCGGTGCGGTTGGATCCATGTGCTCCCGGAGCCAGCCCCACCAGCAGCACCCGCGCCTGTTCGTCCCCAAACGACGGCACCGGCTTGCCCCAGTACTCCACGTCCGCATACGCCCGCCGCCGGGTGCGCGCCACCTCGGCGCAATACGAGCGCAGCCGCGGGCAGCGCTCGCAGGCCACAATGCCTTCGTTCAAGGCTTTCAGAGATTCGCAAGAAATAGCCATGCGCAAATTCTACCCGTATCCCAGGTGAACCTCTCGTGTCGCCCGGCGGCCATTGGGATAGAATGGCAACGCCTTCGGAATACGCTTTCTGGCGCCGTGAACTCCGCCTGCGCTCGGCAAGCCAATCCCGAAGAATCCGATTTGCACTCCAGGATGGGTTGAGATGAAGCTATTCGTTCACGCACTTGCTCTGCTTCCTTTAGTGGCGGGCCTGGTCGTCCTGTCCGGCCACGCCCAGGGAGTCACCGAGATCGGCGGCCAGAAAGTCGTCACCCTCACCCGTACTGCCGCCAGCACCACCAAGCCGGAGTTCACCAGCATCACTCTCGCCCCCGGCCGCGGCATGGAGATTTTGCAGATCACCGCCAACTTCCCCGGCAAGGGCAACATCGACGTGCTGGCCTCGCCCGATCTGGCTGGCGCCAAAAAGATGCTCGACGTGGACGATGACGCCCACGGCAACCTCAGCTACCGCCTCGGCGCGGCTTTCCTGGTTCCCTATCCCAACCGCATTCGCGGCAAGCTCTCCGCCGACGGCAAGACCCTCACCACCGAGTGGCAGGGCCACAGCCTCACGCTGCCCGCCAACAACATTGGCCATGAGCCGACCGCCGAGCGCCACGCCATGCACGGGCTCCTCCTCAAGTCCAAAACTGAAAACCTGACCGTCGAAAAGATCCCTGGCGGCGAGCAGGTCTCCGGCGTCATCCGCGCCGGCAACTTCGGCGGCTACTGGTTCTCCAAGACTGACCTCGTGATCACCGTCAAGCTAACCGCTGAAGCCGTGGACGCCACCATTGTGGCGCGCAACGTGGGCACTGAGCCCGAGCCCATGGCCATCGCATGGCACCCTTACTTCAACCTACCTTCCGGCGACCGCACCCAGGCTCGCCTGCGCATCCCGGCTTCCACCGTGGCCGAGGTCGACAACTACGACAACGTCTTCCCCACCGGCAAGGTTCTGCCCGTGAAGGGAACCAAGTTTGACCTGAACAGCGTCGGCGGAACCCCGCTGGCCGGCACCTTCTTCGACGACAACTGGAACCACCTGACCTGGGAAAAAGGCGCCGTGACAGTCCAGGTCAGCGATCCGGCCGCCCACTACGGCGTCAACATCGAAGGCCTCTCGCCCGAGATCAAGGCCATCCAGGTATACGCGCCCCCAGCCCAGCACTTCGTGGCCGTCGAGCACCAGTACAACTTCGGCGACCCCTTCGGCAAAGAGTGGGGCTCGACAGACACCGGCATGGTCACCCTCAAGCCCGGCCAAGCTACCACCTGGCACGTACGCCTGAAAGTCTTCATTCCGTAAACCGCTGTCTCTACTCGCATCGCACAACAGGCCGGAGCAAATGCTCCGGCCTGTTGTGTCTGTGTACCTTGTCCGGCCCAAAAGCGCGGGCCCCCTTCAGGGGAATCGCCTATGCTCTTTAATCCTGCTCCGTCCCTTGCCAAAGCACACGATCAACCGCAATCTTCCCGGAGGGAAGATGTGAAAATAGCCCAGGGTGGAGCGCAGCGCAACCCTGGGGCAGCATTCCGATCATGTTGTTCGCGCCCTGTAGGGCCGCGCTGAGGCTTTTCTTCGGCACTGAAGCCCCTTCATGCGATTACCTCGGATGGGCCTCTCCTTTCCGCGTTCTTTGGAAAGGAGAGGAACGCAAAATGGCTTAGCTTCTGCCGGTCTCAATGCGCGCAACTCGTCTCCCCACACTGGAGCGCCGTCTTCAACAAACTCGCCAGCCGCGCGCCCGCCAGCGCAATCTGCTGTTCCGCAATCTTCTCCGTGTTGGCGGTGTACACCGCGTCCAATATGTAAGGACCCAGCCCCGGACCCACCGGCATCACATACACGCTGCTCTTCGCCAGTTCGAAGCTCTCCGCCGCCCAATGGTTTTCGTCTGCATCGCCGGCCAGCGCGGCGTCGGCCGGAGGCAGGTTCTGGCCCACTTTCACCGCCGTCATAAAGTCCTTCGTCACGCCCAGCCCCACCGCATCATCCCAAAAAGCATGCAGTTCCCCGGCCGATCCCTGCACAATCACCGCGTTCCCGCCGGCGTCTCCCTGCGGTTCGTCTTTGGTCACCCGCGTACTGCAGTGCAAAGGCTGATGCACATCGCCCACCAGGTGCAAAGTCCACACCAGGTCATAGGACTTCACCGCATTCGTCTTGCGGCCCGCCAACGCTTTCTTGAACACTCCGATCTTCTGTATGGCGTTCGGGCCGCCCACCGCCGGCAAAGCGGTGCCGTCCATGCTGAACGGCGTGTTGATGTAGTGCCAGTACTTGTGCAGTTGCTTGTCGCTGTACCCAATATTCCGCGCAACCGTCTCGCCCTTTGGCGGAACTTCGGTGCCGGTGTAGCCGCTGCCCGCGGCTTTGATCTCATCCGGCCACGTTGCCGCCATCATGAAGACATACATATCCCGGTCGGCATCCGAGGTCCCGGCCGGAAGATAAGTCAGCCACTTCGCATAGTACGGATTGAGTTTCAGCAGGACCGCGACTCGTGCCTTTTCCGCCGGAGTCAGTTGCTGGTAGGTGGAGTAAGCCACTACCATGTGGCCCACGCTGTTCCAGGCCAGCGCCTGTCCGCAGGCCATCAGCACAAAGAGAATCGTTGCGACGAAGAACCTCGTTCTACGATGCATGCCAGACCTCATTTTCAGAAATCGATGCGCACCGTGCGCGCCATGAGCCTTTGCGCGGGACACCGGGCTGAGGACAGACCTGGGCGGTCCCCCGGCAATTTGCCGCCAGCATAACGCAGCAGGAAGCGCGCATGCTACTCAATTCGTCCCCGCCGGAGGGTGGAAGAGGCTTTGTAGCAGAAAATTCATATCGCGGGCGAATCGTCCACCGGCGCTGCCGGCCTACGAAGAGATGCGGGGGGGGGTGCCCCCGCATCAAGTCAACCAAAAGAGAAAGAGAATGCCCCTCTCTACTTCTCCAGCCTCGTCAGCCGCACGCTCTTGCCGGTCCGCGCCGACTCCCGCGCCGCGTCCAGAATCTGCATCACCACCACATTGGTATCGAGCGCCGTCAAATCCCCCTTGGGCTCGATCTGCCCTCGCAGCACGGCCGCCAGATAACTCAGCGAGTCCCCCTGCGGCCCCGTTAGCGGCGCGGCAGTCACGACGCTCTCCTCCGCGTCGTGCTCGTGGCGCACACGCATCCGGTCCGCACCCACTGTGATCGCGTACCCATTCGCCCCGTACACCTCCATGTCCTTGCGCGCGAACGGCCAGTTCCATGAGCCCTGGATCACGGCCTGCGCCTGCGGATAGGCCAGCACGATGGTGGAGTCGTCATCCACGCGCGGATAAATCTGGGGCTTGTCGCGATTCACCACCGCCGTCACGGTCTGCGGCGTCTCGCCATGCATCAGCCACGTCATCAGGTCCACGCCGTAGCAGCCAAAGTCATACAGCGCCCCGGCCCCGTTCTGCGCCGGATCGGTCAGCCAGCCAAGAAACTCCGGCGGCACACCGATCTCCTTCGGTCCCTGGTGCCCGTCATGCACCATCACCCTGCGAATCGCGCCAATCCGCCCGCGCTCCACCTCGTCGTAGGCCGCGCGGTTGCTGGCGTACCAGGTGGTCTCGTAGTTCACCAGCACATGAATATGGTAGCGGCGGGCCACTTCGCGGATGGCCAGCGCGTCGCTGAGCGACAGGGTCAGCGGCTTTTCCACCATCACCGAAACCCCGTACTGCCCGGCAATCTCAATCGCGTGCCGGTGTTCGCCGATCGCGGTATACACCAGCACCGCCTGCGGGTGGCGCACTTCGATCAGGTTGGCCAAGCTCTTGAAGAACAGCGTCTCCGGCAGCGCATACTTCTTCGCGTACTTGGCCGTCAGCACCGGATCGGCTTCCGCAATGCCCACCAGTTCAATGTCCTTGTGCTGCGGCAGGGCAGCCAAAAAGCCCTCCACGTGTCCGTGGACCAGCCCCACAATGGCAACCCGCAGCGGAGCCGGATTGGTTTGGGCCAGGGCCAAACCCGGCACGATGAACAGCGCTCCCAACAGCCAAAAACCTCGGCCAGCGACAAAACGAACAATAGAATTCAGCATCGTCACAAGATCCTCTTCTGGTCCGTAATTCTAGCGTCTCTTCACAGGACGAGCGCGGCCCCTCGCTAGTGCAACATTCGCCTCCTCCCGTACATCCATGTTTGGTGCGCACAAACTCCGGTGTACCATACAGCCAGAATGGAGGCCGCCATGCCGATTCCCCGCCGGCTTTTGCCTGGATTGATACCGGTTTCCTGCTTCGTCTTCGTCCTTTCCCTCGCCCTCAACGCCCGCGCTCTCGGCCCCAAAGGCGACGCCTATGTGGGCTACAGCCGTGTCGGCTCCGAGGCCTTTTATCCCAACGTGGGCGGCCTCAACGGCTGGCAGGCTGCCCTGCACATCAAAATGAAGCCCTTCCTCGGCGGAGAAGCCGACGTGGCCCAATACGGGCTGGGTACCGATTCGACCATCCCCCGCACCACCACCTTCATGGCTGGCCCGCGCATCACGGTGGGCGCTCTGGGCGTCAAGGTCTTTGCCCACGGCCTGGCCGGCGGCGAACATTCGGCCAACTCCAGCGGCCTTCCCATCTCCGGCACCAGCTTCGCCTATGCCTTGGGTGGCGGCTTGGATGTGCCCCTCATGCCCTTCTTTGCCTGGAGAGTGACCGGCGATTACCTCAGTGCTCCCACGCTCTCTCCCGGCACCGGCACCGGCACCCGCGCCCGCTTCGGCGTCGGCATCGTTTTCCGCTTCTAAAACAGCTTCTCGCCTTTAGCTTCTAGCTTTTAGCTCCACTTGTCTCTCCAAAGGGCCCATTCTCGCTGAATCCGGATGTGTGGCCAGAACATCTCTGGTTGTAAGATTCTGGCCGAAAGCTGGAAGCTGACAGCTAAAAGCTGCCTCTTCGTGTAACCCTCCAAGCCCAAGCTCTCGTCCATTCACGCGAGGATCATATTGGAGACTCAAACAGTAGTGCGTTATCGCTGCCCCTGCTGCGGCTACAAAACCCTGGAAACCCCCGACGCCATGGCCTTGTGCCCGGTCTGCTGGTGGGAGGACGACGGCCAGGAGGACGGCGATGCGGATGAAGTGCGCCTTACCGTGAATGGCCAGCTCAGCCTCGGAGAGGCCCGCGCCCACTTCGCCCAGTGCGGCGCCTCCCACCCCCGCTTCCTCAAGTACGTGCGCAGGCCCAAGGTCTCCGAACAGTAACGTGCCTTCCGCGGTCCTCCCGGCTCTCGAACCGCGCCGGTCGGTTTGACCCTTGCAGCAATCCCTCTTACCATGAGATGAGATATTTCCCCGGCCAAAGGGGGCTGGTTTTGCCTTGAAAGGCAGCCCAAAGCAGCGGGCTGCATCCAATGAATGGCAGTTCCCAGTTCGGATTGGCAGTTTGTTCGGCGCGCAGTGCGCCTGGAAGGCAAAACGTTGAGTTCTACCGATACCCTCGAAAACAACCACGAACCTGAGACGGCCGAGTCTACGCCCTCCCTCGACCATGCGCACGAAGGCCACGATCATGAGCACGAGCACGAGCATGACCACGAGCACGAGCATGAGCAGAACCACGATCACCAGCATGGCCCCATCCTGAACCCGGAATGTACCCGCGAACTCGTGCTCGACATTCCCGCGGAGGATGTTTCCAAGGCCTATGCCAAAGTGGTTCGCAACTACCGGAAGTATGCCAAGATTCCCGGATTCCGCGCCGGCAAGGTGCCGGAGTCGGTCATCAAGCGGCGCTTTGCCGCTGAAATCAAAAAAGATGTCATCGACGGCCTGCTGCCTGAGCGCTTCAACAAGGCAGTCCTCGACTTGGGCGTCAAGCCCGTCGGCCAGCCCCAGGTAACCGAGCTGACCGTCGAAGACGGTGAGCCCCTCCACGTCAAGGCTGTCTTCGAATTCCTCCCCGACTTCTCCATCGACGGCTACCAGAGCGTTACCGTGGACAAGCCTTCGGTCGAAATCACCGAAGAAGAATACCAGCACGAGCTGGCGCAGTTGCGCGACTCCCGCGCCGCCATCGAGCCGGTCGAAGAAGACCGCGCCCTGGTGGACGGCGACTGGGCCCAGATCACCTATAAAGGTGTGATCGACGGCGAAGCCGAGGCTGCCCCCATTGCCGGCGAAGACACGCTGGTCGAAATCGGCGGCAAAGACACGGTAGAGGCTTTCACCACCGCTCTCCGTGGCGCCAAGCCGGGCCAGGAACTCAAGGCCGAGGTCATCTACCCGGCCGACTACGCCGAGTCCAAGCTGGCCGGCAAGATGATCGCCTACGAGGTCGAAGTCAAGGGCATCAAGAAGCGTATCCTGCCCGAGCTGAACGACGAGTTCGCCAAGGAACTGGGCGACTACGACACCTTTGCCGATCTCGAAACCCAAATCCGCCAGCACATCTCTGCCAGCAAGCGTCAGAGCGTCGAGGGCGAAACCAAGGACCGTCTGTTTGCGGCCCTTATCGAGAAGTATTCGTTCCCGGTTCCCGAGTCGTTGGTCCAGGAGCAGATTGACGCTCGCCTCGAGCGCGGTCTCCGCGCCCTGTCGGCCCAAGGCATGAGCACCGAGCAGATGCGCAAACTCGACTTCAGCCGTCTGCGCGCCGCCCAGCGCGACAGCGCCGTCGCCGAAGTTAAAGCATCCATTCTGCTCGATCGCATCTCCAATGAAGAGAACATCACCGTAAGCGATGACGATTTGGACCGCGAAGTGCAGATTGCAGCTCTGCAGTCCCGCGAGCCGGTCGAAGTGTTGCGCCAGCGTTTGACGGATGAAGGCGGTTTGGCCCGGATCAAGGAGCAATTGCGGCGCGAAAAGACCGCCAATCTGCTCTACGAACGGCTGCCCGCCTAAAACAAGCGGTACTCCGCGCGGCTGGCTGAGCCCGCCGCGCGGTCAACAAAAACGGGGAAAGACGATCCCCAACCAAAGACGGGAAGAAGACTCAATGGCATTGGTTCCCATGGTGGTTGAGCAGACGAGCCGGGGCGAGCGCGCCTACGACATTTACTCTCGTCTGCTGCGCGATAACATCATCTTTCTTGGCACGCCCATTGACGACCAGGTGGCCAACCTCATTGTGGCGCAGATGCTTTTCCTCCAGGGCGAAGACCCCGAAAAGGACGTCTCGCTCTACATCAATTCCCCGGGCGGCTCCATCACCGCGGGCCTGGCCATCTACGACACCATGCAGTTCATCAAGAACAACGTGGTCACCTATTGCATCGGCCAGGCGGCCAGCATGGGTGCGTTTCTGCTTCTGGCCGGCACCAAGGGCAAGCGCTTTGCCCTGCCCAACTCGCGCATCCTTATTCACCAGCCGTCCATGGGTGGCCTCAGCGGCCAGGCCACGGACATCGACATTCATGCGCGCGAAATCCTCCGTATCCGCGAGATCACCAATACCCTCATGGCCAAACACACTGGCCAGTCCCTCGACCAGATCGAGCACGACGTGGAGCGGGATTTCATCATGAACGCGCAGCAAGCCAAGGAATACGGTATTGTTGACGAAATTATCGACCGGCCCCGCACCTAGCTTTTCGGCCGGAACTGCAGCATTTGCAACAGCTCGTCCAAAGGGAGCACAACAATGAAAACGCGCACGGGACCCGAAGAAGCACTGCGCTGCTCGTTCTGCCATAAATCGCAGGACGCCGTGGCCAAGCTGATCTCGTCGCCCAGCGACTACCCTCGCGCCTACATCTGCGACGAGTGCGTAGCCGTTTGCAACTCGATTCTTGAGGACGATCGCGGCGAGGCCAACCCGGCCACGCCCGCAGCCCACCTGCCCAAACCGCAGGAGGTGAAAAGCTTTCTTGATGACTTCGTGATCGGCCAGGACCAGACCAAGAAAAAGCTGGCCGTGGCCGTCTACAACCACTACAAACGCATCCAGATGAACAAGGTGCGCAACAACGAAGTGGAACTGGCCAAGAGCAACATCCTGCTCATCGGCCCCACCGGCTCCGGCAAAACCCTGCTCGCGCAGACCCTGGCCAAGATGCTCGACGTTCCCTTCGCCATTGTGGACGCCACCACCCTGACCGAAGCCGGGTATGTGGGCGAGGATGTCGAGAACATCATCCTCAAGCTCCTGCAGGCTGCCGACGGCGACGTGACCCGCGCTCAGCAGGGCATCATCTACATCGACGAAATCGACAAGATCGGCCGCAAGGACGAGAATCCGTCGATCACCCGCGACGTCTCCGGCGAGGGCGTGCAGCAGGCGCTGCTCAAGATCCTCGAAGGCACGGTTGCCAACGTTCCGCCGCAAGGCGGGCGCAAGCACCCGCACCAGGAGTTCACCGCCATCGACACCACCAACATCCTGTTCATCTGCGGCGGGGCGTTTGTGGGGTTGGAGCGCGTGGTGGGCCGCCGCGTGGGCAAAAAGGCCCTGGGCTTCAAGGTGGCCGACGCTGAAGTCGAGTCCACGATTCCTTCCCATCGCGACACGGAATTGCTGCGCAAGACCGAGCCGCAGGATCTGATCAAGTACGGTCTCATTCCCGAGTTCGTCGGCCGGCTGCCCGTCATGGGCATCCTCGACGAGCTGGACGAGCCGGCGCTGATCGAGATTCTGACCAAGCCCAAGAACGCCATTCTCAAGCAGTACCAACGCCTGTTGGAGTATGAAAACGTCCGTCTCCACTTCACGCCAGACGCCATCTGCGCCGTGGCCCGCGAGGCCCTGGCCCGCAAGGTGGGCGCCCGCGGACTGCGCATGATTCTTGAAGAGTTGATGCTCGACCTGATGTACAACCTGCCCAACAACAAGCGCGTCCGCGACCTGGAAATCACCCGCGAAATGGTCGAGCGACGCGATTTGACTCCCTGCCTGCTTGAAAAAGCCGGCTGAGTCTTGGCGCCAAATTCAAAAGCGAAACCCCGATGCCAATGGCATCAGGGTTTCGCTTTTGAGGATGTGATAAAGTTCCACCAAGGAACTGTGGCGGAAAGTGTAATTATGAGCGCAGCCGGCAAGGATCAAACACAGGTTGCGCAATCGGATGTGCCGCTTAACGTAGTCGCAATCGGGAATTTGGTTCGAGATGAGATCGAACGGAACAATAAGCACTTCGAATTCGCTCAGCGGCAAATTGAGAAGGATCGAAGTTTCTACAAGCACCTTTATAGTTATGCTGTCGGTTTCTTGGCCTTCATGGTGCTCGTGGCCGGATATTTTCAATACGCTTCAGTCAGTCAGATGCGAAGCGATATGAGAACTTCAGTTGACGCTGAGATCCAACGGGATAAAGCAGAAATGGACGCTCTTCGTGCTCAAGCGCTGGAGACCTCCGCTGAGGCCCGCTCTATGGTGAGTCAAGAGCTTGCCAATGTTCGTACGGAAGTCCAGAAAAGAATCGATACAGAATTCCAGAGTGACAATATTACCAATCTCGTCGCCACTGCAGCTAAGGAACGCACAGAGAAAGAATTATCAGGGATAATCCGTTCAGAAACATCTACTCAAGTGGCCAAAGGCATTCAAGATGAAGGCCCAGTCACTGGTGTCCGGTTAGATGTCGAATAAATTCAACTGATTAGCGAAGGCTTGTTGGTCGGGACTGTAGAGATTTGGCTGAAGGGCGCAAGAAATCTCGGTTTTCTCGAAGATCGATACCGACAGAA
>Ga0224530_1000857_pt1 | contig 18181 bp, 10 predicted proteins | sample CBST75metaG_FD_179873 | JGI IMG/M metagenome (GOLD analysis project Ga0224530, IMG submission 179873) | Peat soil microbial communities from Stordalen Mire, Sweden - C.B.S.T75 | ecosystem: Environmental > Terrestrial > Soil > Wetlands > Peat | place: Sweden: Norrbotten County, Stordalen Mire...
AATTTAAATCCTGTATTCGATTCCCGCCGCCGCGCAGTGGAAAAGTGCCTTTCGCCCGCGCCAATCCCGCACACTCCCGCGCCACCCTTCTGCGGACCGCCACTACAATACAATTCCTGTACTCACAAACAGTCTACACTATTTGAGAAAACGCTCTAGCCGCAGGAACGCACCGAATCCAGATCCGGACCAGTCCCGACACCTCCAACGCGCCGGTGCAAGTACGGCTCAATTGGTACACTCCCGAGCAACGCAAGGCCGACCACGAGACTGCCATCGCTGCCGCGAAAAACGCCAAGATAGCGGTAGTATTTGTCTGGGCGCGCCTCAACCCGGTCTTCGGCTTGCCCGGAGAACAGGACAAGCTCGTTGAGGAGGTGGCTGCTGCCAACTCCAACACCATCGTGGTCCTCAACACCAGCCAACCCGTGGCTTTGCCTTGGATCGACAAGGTAAAGGCAGTCCTTGAAATGTGGTGGCCGGGTGATGAGGGGGGCTGGTCCACAGCCAACCTGCTTCTGGGCAAGAGCAGTCCCGCTGGGCGTCTGCCCGTGACCTGGGGCAAGCGGCTTGAAGACTACGCCGCCACTGATCCCAGACACCCCGAGCGTTCACGCAAGGGCATGGATGGCAAAACGATCTATAGCGAAGGCGTGAATGTGGGCTACCGCTGGTTCGATCAGGAAAAGATCAATCCGCTCTTCGCCTTCGGCCACGGCCTGAGCTATACAGCCTTCGAATATTCGGGGTTGAAGATCGAAAAGGCCTCCGATGGCGGACTTGACGTCAAGGTCAATATTAAGAACACGGGAAGCGTAGAGAGCGATGAGGTTCCCCAAGTCTACCTGGGCAAGCCAAGTGAGATTCCCGCCGGCGTGCAGTTCCCCGTGCGCAGCTTGGTTGCATTCGACCGCATTCACTTGGCCATTGGTGAGACCAAAACGGTTACGCTGCACGTGCCGCTGCGCCAGTTGCAGTACTGGTCCACAACAAGCAGCAAGTGGGTCACTGCCACGGGCAAACGAACAGTGAGCGTCGGCGCCTCCTCTCGTGACCTGCGTGTGGAGCAAAGCATCGACTAAAAGGAGAGGAGATCCCCCGGCTCTGCCCTTTCAATTACCCACGAGTTTTGCAGAGCGACTGATGGGGACAGGGGTAGTCATCATCCTCCATAGCAGATGTTTCCGGTAGCCAAACGATAGATTATCTTTGATGCACAGTGATGCTGCGTGCTCATGTTGCGCGGGCGCTGTTCCATTGGGTAGTCTCTTCACGTGATTTTCAAAGCTGGAGTACAACCATGAAGGCTTTTGTGAAAAGTAGAGCCGAAAGAATATCTAGCTGAAAGAGATTGCCGAGCCGGTTCGTGACCGCTCCGCCTTGCTGCCTGACGAGGAATGCTCTGCTTTTCCCGATGCTAATTCCGGTCGTATCCCCTTAAGCCGAATCAGTGGTTGAGATTTCCGGGAAATTGCGCAAAAAAAAAGGACAAGATCAAGATAAGGAAAGGAAAAACCGTCCGGAGGGGCCGATCCTTGAAATTTCTTCCGGAAAATCGGGCGGCTCAACCGACATAAGACTAGCTGAGCTATGGACGATGCTGACATCTGCGTTTCATCCGCCCAAGCCGACCAGGAGGCCGCAACGACTGCGTGCCTGACGACGGCTGAGCGGGTTGCTGCGCTCTACGAGGCTCATCGGGAGAGGATTTACCGCTTTTTGATGGGGCAGGGGCTTGAGTCGTCCAATGCCCAGGACTTGGCGCAGGATGTTTTTATCAAGCTGTTTGTTGCGATGACGAAAGGCACCGAAATCGCATCAGAACAGGCGTGGCTATATGGGGTAGCGTCAAACCTGGCTGTGGACTACTGGCGTCGCGAGGGTCGTCCAATGTGGGTCGAACTCGACTCTTTTCCGGCGATGGCCGATGGTCTGCAGTCCAAGGAGCCGACACCTGACGTTGCCGCGGCGCATAAGGATCGCCTGCAGCGAATTGCTATAGCGATGGCCCGTTTACCAAAAGAGCAAAGGTTGGGCATCCATTTGAGAATGCAGGGATTACGTTACCGTGACATCGCCAAAGTCCTTGGCGTGAGCGTGTCTACAACTGCCGAGTGGCTTTCTCTCGCAGTCGAGCGCCTACGGAGTGCTGCCAATGAATAACCATTTAACTTCCCGACAAATGCTTGCCTATCTCGACGGAGAACTATCCCGATCCGAGATGCACTATGCCAAGGATCATCTGCATTCCTGCTGGACTTGCCGCAGCGAGGTTGAGCGCCTTAAAGCTGATATCGCCACGATTCTCGATGCACAGAACGAGATCTTTTCTCCAGCGCTTCCGTCTCCGCCCAGCCCCTGGCCCTCTTTCAATATGCTTCTGGCACGTAACGTTCCCCCTCACCCAATCCCCCTTTGGGCGCGGATTTTCGCATACGCGAATTCGCTTCTCAGCCCGGCGCGAGTGATGGTGGCGTCCGCGGCCGTCGTCGTCTTGGTCATCCTCGCCTATTCCGCCTTTCGAATGACGCCGGTTTCCGCAAAAGAAGTTCTGCGCCGGGTACTGATCGCGGATACAAGCCGAACCACCATAACAAAGGACCAGGTAATTCGAGAACGGGTCCATATCCGCAAAACCATGCGTGGCGAGAGTCACTCACAATCGATGCAGGTCGATACCTGGAAGTCTACGGCAGCAGCGTATTGGAATGCCCCAAACCGCGATTCTGTTGCCGCCGATCTGGAAGCGCAGTACAAGGCCCACGACATTCCCATCGGTTTGCCTCTCTCCGCCGCATCGGCCGCCTCATGGGGCAGGGTTGCCGGAGGGAGCCCCACCGTTTCCCAGCAAGGTTCGGATGTCGATTTGAGCTTCACCGGGACCGTTGACGGTGCCACAGGGGCGGTAGAGCGCGTCAATCTTCTGATTCAGATGGAAACCTGGCAAGTGAAGCAGATGACGCTTGAATTCGCTGATGCTTCCTTTGAAGTAACAGAGGATGATTTTTCGATTGTGCCGGTGAGCGCCGTACCGCTGGAGTTGCTGGCGCACCTTGAGCCCGAAGCAATACCGCAAATGTTGGCGCAGTATGTTGCGCATCCGCTTTCTGGAGTGGCAGCCAGCCTTATTCACCTGCCAGCAGTGAATCTGGATCATGCCGAGCTGGACGTGTTTGCGACTCTGCACCGACTGCACGCTGACCTTGGCGAGCCAGTGACGGTCACCCGTTCCAGCCATTCCGTGCAGGTCGGTCTGTGGCAACTGCCTCCAGACAGACAGAGTGAACTTCGCTCCGCGCTCGAACCCCAGCCAGGAGTGGAGGTAGAACTTGTGGCTCCCAAAAGGAGCGGCGCGATCTCAAAGTCAGCCATCGCCCCTCTCATAACGGTGGCCAGTGGTCCACTGTATATCCCTGCGGAATCTGGCGGCAACAACCAACGCCTTCTCAAGCTTTTCGGGAGTATAGAGAAGGAACAAGAGTTTACAGACCAAGCGCTTGCCACCAGCACGGCCATCCTCTCGCATCTCTATGCGCTGCGGAACCTGCAAGGACAGTTTCCGCCAGAGAAAGAGCAGCCTCTGCCACCAGAGGAGCGCGCGCAACTCATTGCTCTTGTGAGAGACCATACGGCGGCGGTCGCAACAAGTCTCAACGCATTAAAAGCGCAACTGGTTCCGCTCTACACAACTTTCCATGTCTCAGCAAGCAAATCAGTGATTCCGCCGGCTACTACCAACTGGCAATCAGGTGCGCTCAAAGCCCTGGAAACCGCCCGCAACGGAGATCACCTGTTGCGTTCCATGCTGACAACCAGCCAAACGCCCATCACGCCCGACATAGCCCTCCCCAAAATCGAACATGAATTGTCGCGCTTGAGTGCAGAACTCAATAATTTCAATGGGATAGCGCATTAACGAGATTTTCACCGGAAAAAGGAGGAGCCCAACCGACATAGAGACAACGGGGAGTCAAAATCCACCGAACCGCAAAGGACACCATGAAGCGCATCAGCTATTTCCTGCTGTTTTTCTGTCTCTATCCCCTTGCCATGTACGCGCAAACCGCTGAAGTTGGAGGCACTGTCCAAGACCCTACCGGTGCCGTCATTCCGAAGGCTTCCGTGGAATACCGCAATCAAGACACCGGCGTTCGTCGACAGACCACCACGAATAGCGATGGCGTTTACCATATTGTAGGAATCGATCCTGGCAAGTATGACGCTACAGTCCAGGCAAGTGGGTTCAAGACTCTGACTCGTGAGAACATCGTCTTTCAAGTCGCAGGCAAATCCCAGATCGACTTCAAATTGGAAGTCGGACAAGAAGCGCAGACCATCACCGTTGACGGCAGCGGCCAACAAATCAATACAACGGATGCGTCCGTCAGCACGGTAATTGACCAGAAGTTCGTTGAAAATATTCCTTTAAATGGGCAGAGCTTTCAATCACTGGAAACGCTGATGCCCGGGACTTTGCTTGTTCCCTCAAAAGGTGTTGGGGTTGGCGGCGAAATCTCAGTTAATGGCCAGCGTACTGAATCGAACTATTTCACGGTGGATGGTGTAAGCGCCAACACAGGCACAAGCGGTGTCTACAGTGCGGGCGGCGGAAGCGGGCTTAGTGGTTCTGCACCAGGCGAGACAGCTTTAGGTACCACGCAGAGCCTAGTTTCAATTGATGCGCTTCAGGAGTTCCGTGCAATAACATCAACATACTCAGCAGAATACGGCAGAACCCCGGGAGGGGAGTACTCATTTGTGACTCGCTCCGGGAGCAATCAGTTCCACGGTACATTAGACGATTATTTACGCAACGATGCTTTAGATGCCAACAACTGGTTCAACAACCACACCGTCCCGATTACGCCAAAGACTGCGGAAAAACAGAACGACTTTGGAGGCACATTTGGAGGACCGGTCTGGATTCCCGGACTATACAAGGGAACAGGGAAGACGTTCTTTTTCTTCTCGTATGAGGGGTTACGCCTAACCGTCCCGTATCCAGCGGTCGTGACAAACGTTCCTGATCTAACGCTGAGGCAGAACGTTCCAGCAGCAATTCAACCCGCGTTGAATGCATTTCCTCTTCCGAATGGCGCAGAACTTGGCAATGGCTTGGCCACTTTCCAAAAAGCGTATTCAGCGCCAAGCAACCTGAATTCCACTAGCCTGCGGCTGGATCACAGTTTCGGAACAAACTCACATATATTCGCACGTTATGGTTATTCCCCGTCCCGCAGTTTCACCCGATATGTAGGGAACCTAGCGGAGAACCAGTCCACAGTATTTGACTCACAGCCACTTACTCTAGGAGCGGATAATAGCTTCGGCAAGCATGCTGGAAACGAGTTTCGTATAAACGAATCAAAATTACAAGGCGACTTACAAATGGGTTTCACTTCGTTCGGCGGAGCCGTCCCTTTTCAACTGTCAACTATACCGGGCCCGGGTGGCGAAACCCTTCCCCCTCATTTTTCAATCCTGTTCGCTATCTACTACGGAGGACAGCCAAGCATCAATTACACTCCGTTCCCAAGTGGGCAAAAGCAGTGGAACGTAAAAGATACTTTCAACGTACAATCAAGGAAACATTTTATAAAGGCTGGATTCGATTATCGACGGATAGCAACAGATGTCTATCCATACTCTTTCAATGAAACGGTAATGTATCGCAGCGAGAGCCAATTGCTCTCCAACGAAGCACAAACAGCGTACGTTAAAACCCAAGCTGCGCTTCCGGCGGAGCCGATCTACACAAATCTCTCACTGTTCGTCCAGGATGAATGGAAAGCTACGTCCCGCTTAAGCGCATCGATCGGTCTACGCTGGGAGCTCAATCCTCCTCCCGGAGACGCTTATGGAAACATTCCTTATACTCTCAACGAGACCAGCAACCTGGCAACGGCCGCCGTGGCTCCAAAGGGAACGCCACTATGGAATACGACGCACTACAACTTTGCTCCTCGTGCTGGACTAGCCTATCAGGTGCGCCAGCGGCCAGGGTATGAAACCGTCATTAGAGTCGGCGGAGGCATATTTTACGACACAGGCAACCAACTCGGATCACAGGGACTTTCCGGTCTAGGTTATGCGGCAATGAATGTACTCTCCAATGTGGGCTTTCCACTGTCTGCTTCCCAGACGACACTGCCAGTTGCCAGCATAGCCGCGCCATATAATGCGCCAGTATACGCCTTTTCGCCCAATCTCAAGCTTCCATATACCATGGAATGGAGCGCGGCCATAGAGCAGTCACTCGGGAAGAAACAAACACTTGTCTTGACCTACTTAGGTTCGGGTGCCAGACGGTTGTTATATGATTCTCTGAATTATCCTGGTAAAATCGGAAACACAAACTTCACTTCTTCGGGGGCGCTGTACCTCACTCAAAATCAAGCCGCATCTTCCTTCAATTCTTTTCAAGCGCAGTTCAAGCGTCAAATGTCTTTGGGCTTGCAAGCGCTTGTATCGTATTCTTTGGCACATTCTATCGACAACGATTCAGGGAACTCCGGCACTTATGAAGGGCTAATACGTGGAAATTCCGATTTTGATATACGAAATAACTTTCAGGCAGCTATCTCCTGGGAAATTCCATCGGGAAGCTTTAAGAAACCGAGTCCAGTAAAGCTCGCAACTGAAGACTGGGGAATTGATTCGCGGATATCAGCGAGGTCCGCGCTGCCCGTCGATGTGTACAGCGGTTATGTCGTATTGCCCGGGGGCGCGTCTGAATACGCTCGTGCTAACCTTGTTTCCGGAGTCCCTGTTTATGAGTATCTAGTAGGTGCCCCGGGTGGCCGAATTATCAATATCAATGCATTCACAGCACCAGCGTCGGGAACAATTGGCGATGAGCCAAGAAATTTTGTTCGTGAATTAGATGTGTGGCAGGCCGACTTGGCCATTCGACGCCAATTCCATGTTATAAACAAAACTTATCTACTGTTTCGAGCTGAGGCCTTCAACATCACCAATCATCCGTCCTTCGGGGCAGTCTATAACAACCTATCGTCTCCGAGTCAGTTTGGATACGCTTACAATACGCTCAATAGTCAGTTGGGAGGATTGAACTCACTTTATCAGATGGGCGGGCCGCGTTCTTTGCAAGTGTCGCTGAAGTATAAGTTCTGAAGTTGTTTCTAAACGAGGCAAGATGTCAAGTGTTCGAAGCAACAGGTGTCGATTTGTTAAAAATGCAAAAGAATCACGACCGTAATCGTGATCCTTGCGCTAAAACCACCAGAAAGGAATATCGAACATGAGGCAGCAAATTGCTACGTTCAGTCAGGTGAACAGCGTCGTCAAGATGATGATTTGTACGCTTCTTTTATGCGGCTCGACGTGGGGCATCTGTGAGGCGCTCCCTGTTACCTCAAGAGATTGTGTTAGCGTGAAATACGTTACGGGGGGTGATCTGAGAGGTCCCATTACCTTAAACTCGCAAGGAACTCGCGTTCTCTATGAAGTGAAAATTCCCGAACTGGTCGATAATCGCAACATGTTCGATGTGTATGTGAAGGAGATCGGGCTGGGGATGAGCCGGGATAACGGAACACTGGTTGCGAGCGGCGAAAATGTTGTTGGTCTGCGCTGGCTGAAAGATGGCATCAATTTCCTCGTGCTTGCTCGTGACGGACCCAACGTAGCTGTGGTAAAGGTTAATGCAATTACTAAAGCAAGAAGCGTACTTATCCGAGCGGAATCGAGCATTCTAGACTATAGCATCGATCGCGATGAAAGCATTATCGTTTATAGCACGGTAGCTAAGGACGGATCGCAACAAGAGCCAGCCAAACACAAGACCAGCGCCACCACTTTCAGCCGGCGTGTCACTCTCGATACAGACTTCGGTGATGTGGCAGGAGTGATTCGCGCCCTTTATATTACACGCCTCGGAAATGATGGGATGTGGAGCAAGGCGGAAAGAGTGAGCATCGAGGATCCATTCAGCCACGAAGTTCTGCATAGTTTATATGGGCTAAATCATTTGAGTCTATCTCCGGATGGGAAGCGGCTATTATTTGAATACCGTGCCGCGCAAGTCCCAAAGAATTGGGCAACTCACCCCTTCATTAATTATGTGATCACAAAAGGCGCAGACAATTCTCTTGCAATCACTGTGTTGTACGACATCCAGTCCGGAAAAATAAGTGTACAACTAAATACTATCTTTGTGGGTACCATTCCTTTTTGGGCTAACGACAGTCGTAGTTTTATTGTTGCTGCACCAGCGCCAATCGATACTATATGGGAGAAGCGGGATATCCAAAAACATCGGACTATGGGTTTGGATGCGGACCTGTTTTGGGTCGATGCTATATCAGGAAGAATAGAGGAAGTCATGGAGATGGTTCCGTCTCATCACCAACCACCCCTGGCGTGGACTGCGGATGGAGGACTTGTTGTCAAGACATATGCAGGGACGATCTCCATATTCCGGCATACGGGTGAACGGTGGATAAAGGCCTCAGTTGTATCTATCCCTTTCGCGCGGCCATATCCGTTTTCTAGCATTGCGAGCGATGGTAAGACTGTGGTGGGTGTCTATGAATCAACGACAACTCCTCCAGATCTATTTTCAATGGATATTAAGTCAGGCGAGGCTAGGCTCATCACGAAACTGAACCCGCAGCTCGATAATGTGACCTTAGCAAATGCAGAGGCTGTCAAATGGACAACTTCGGATGGGCTCGCGGTTCGCGGGTTGCTTTTCAAGCCGCTCGATTACGTTCCGGGCAAGCGATACCCGCTTGTCATTCAAACAAAGGGACAGCAGGATCAGAGTTCGTTCGTCTGCGATTCAGGCGTGAACCATGATCCTGCATTTGCCCCTCAACCTATTGCCGCAGCGGGAATGATGTATCTCATCCGTACATTCCCAGAAGACGTTAATCAGGCCGATGAGATAGCGAAGATACCGAATGGATATCCGGGGAACATTGGCGAGACTGTGCAGCAAATGAATATATGGGAAAGTGCTGTTAGATATCTGAGTGATCAAGGACTCGTTGATCCAGATAAAGTTGGGATCATCGGGTTTAGCCGCACCGGGTGGGACGTAGAATATCTGCTTACACACGGAACGACACATTTTGCCGCCGCGAGCGTGGCCGACAATGTTGAGTACAGCCTTGGCGAATACTGGCTATTGACGGCTGGATCAACTGAGTTTGATAAAATGTATGGTGGTTCGCCGTATGGGCCAGCGCTTTCAAATTGGATCAAATACTCTATTTCGTTCAATCTCGACAAAATGCATACTCCACTCCTTATGGAACTGATGGGGCATGGAGTCAGCAACGATGTAGCTGGGCAGATTCCCCCAGGGCTTGCCGCGAGATACGAAACATTTGTCGGCCTAAAAAAATTGCAGAATCCTGTTGAGCTTTACTACTTTCCTAATCAGGGACATCAACCTGATGCGCCGCAAGCGAGAATCGAATCATTGCAGCAAAATGTTGATTGGTTCAGCTTTTGGCTGCAAGGGTATGAGCGCCCCAATCCAGAAGATCCAGATCAATACAAGCGCTGGGAGAAGATGCGTGATGTTTGGCAGGCGAGACAATCTCATCACGACGTAGAGCAAGGTGCACCCAATTCAGCAAAGTAGGTTGACTCGACTAAGGGGACAGTGTGCATCAGATATTTGGCTTACGACGCTTTCGCATCGCAGAGAGAGTCTGTTTTGTTCTACTAATTTTCGGAGGAGGATGCGCTGCGGCGTCTGCTCAAACGATGTCTTCGGAATCGGCGACGACGCCAGCCGCGACGCGCTTTGCGAGCCAGTCTCCGAAACGCGCGGTAGGCTATTTGCATGGCTCGGAGCCAAACTTTCTGTTGCTTCTTCCACCATATCCGGCACTCGGTACAGAGCAGGACAATATCGATGTTGCAACGCTTCACCAAATGCAAGTGCCTGATCAATCATCTCGCTGGAAACTGGCGAAGGCCGATGACCAGATGACCTATGCCAGGTTCTATGAGGTGCTGGGCGTCGATCTCGATGCAGCCAAGTTCCCCATTGTGATGCATCTTCTGAAGCGCATGGAGCGGGATGTTCTGGACACTACTTTTGATGCCAAACCTTACTTCGACCGCCCACGGCCGTTTCAGCGTTTTGCTGTCAAGCACGTATGCGGTTTCGATTCGCCTCCTAAGCCGGAGCCTCATCCAAAGGGAGGCTCTTCAGCCTCCTCTTATCCCTCTGGACACAGTGCATTTGGGTGGGGACTTGCCCTCACCTTGGCGGAGATAGCGCCGGAGCGCGCTCAGTCAATTCTGTCTCGCGGACGCGAATATGGTGAAAGTAGGGTGGTATGCGCAGTCCATTTTCCCAGCGATGTTGCAGCTGGTGAGATCGTTGCAACAGCGGTAGTCGAACGCCTGCACACCGTCCCCGAATTCACGCGCGATTTGGATTGCGCGAAACAGGAATACCGGGCTGCGGTCCAGCCAAGTCTGCAGATCAGCCCGGAGTGCAGTGCCATGGAAAAGTCGTTAAACAACGTCCAGAACGCTGAATGACCTGTGAAGTAGAGAGCAACATCTGCAGGACAAAATTCTAGAAGCTGTTTCATAACCTGATTCGGAATCAAGGGAGGTACTTGGCTCTGTGGTTTTCATGGGCGATAAGGTGGCAGGAGGAATTCATCATGCCACGAGGCGGTTCGATGCTGACCGACAAGCAGTGGAAAAAGATCGCGCCCTGCTGCCTCGGTTGCCCAAGAGCAAGCGCGGAGGTCGTCCCTGGGCCGATAGCCGCCGCATGCTGGAAGGGATTCTGTGGATTGCTCTCAGTGGGGCGACGTGGCAGGATCTGCCTGCCGAGTATCCTTCACCGGCCACGTGTTGGTGGCGATTGCACAACTGGGAACAACGCGGAGTATGGCTGACGATCTGGCGAACCTTCCTGGGAGAGTTGAATCGGAAGGGATAGCTGGACTGGAGCGAGGCGTTTATCGATGGCAGTTTCGCGCCTGCGAAAAAAGGGGCGCCGGGATCGGAAAGACCAAGTGGGGCAACGGTACAAAGTGGATGGTGGTGGTCGATGACCAGGGTATTCCTTTGGGAAAGCGCCTGGGATCGGCCTCGCCAGCGGAAGTCAAACTCGCGGAAATCACGCTTGCCTCGATCCGCGCCCCCAGTCGCAGCCGGCGTGGTCGCCCGCGGCAGAAACCGCAAAGGTTGATTGGCGACAAGGCCTATGACAGCGATCCGCTATGGAGGCGATTGAAGAAACAGGGATCGAATTGATCGCTCCCCATAAGGTGAACCGAGTGCGCAAGCCGACTCAGGATGGGCGCGCTCTGAGACGTTATCGCAAACGCGGGAAGATTGAGCGAACCAACGCTTGGCTGGGCAACTTCCGCCACCTTGTCTGTGATTGGTGGCCGGGTCCCCACAAGTGGACTTGAACCATCAATTCTTTGGCACCTTAGTAAACACCCTCGCTGTTCTTCACTCAATCCTAAACGGCGCAAATGCCCCCACTTCAACGTATGCGTCGGAGCCAAGTTTTTGCCGAGTCTGAGCTGCAACCTTGTTTTGTGTTGTCCGAGACGAGATCCCGAAAGGACGGCTTGAAGCGTCGTTTGACGGGGGCGCCGGGAACTACGAACAAGTCCAATGCGGGTTCAAGCGGCGCAATCGAGGACCAGCACACGCGACATACTGTTCAGCACCCTTTTGAGCACCCTCAATTGCATTAAACCTTAGAAGTTTGGCAAATACCTCTGCCGTGCAACAGCAAAGATCAGATTGACTAGTTCTGATATGTCACCAAGCACAATGGAATCTGTCCGATGCGCCTTAAGCGACAGAATGACTTGCCGCTACGGCGTTTGAAGCAGATCGCTGCACACAAGCTTTTCTCAGAGATGCAGCCCAATTTCCTCGATGATGGCTTCCGCGATGGAAGGTTCTGCAATACCGAGATTAGTCGTTTCCGCAAGAGACTTCGATAGCGTTTCGGCCGCAGCGGGACTCTGCGCAAGGTCTACCTGGAGCGACTGAGACGCATCGGAGGTGTAAACGGACAGCTCGCGGATGCCGGAATTCAAGCGTGCCAGATCGTTTTCGAGACCGGCAAGCTGTGGGGCTTCGCCTGTCAGAATCACCCGGTCGGCTGCAAGATTCCTCGCAGACTCGACGGCATAGCCATAGTCGATATGGCGAGCCGCCTCCAGATCGAGATCGACGGTCTTGCCACTGTCGAGCCGAACGGAAAGATCAGGTTCGGTCCGCTCCACGGTGGCGAAATCGCCGGTGCGGATGTGATTGTCTTTCTCTGGCGCGGTAAACCTGATGCGCTCGCCCACGGCCATCTCCCGTGACTCTTCCTCATAAACTTTGCTCTGGTTGGTCTGGCTCCGGAGCCGGGCGGGGTTGTAGGTGACCTGCCCGCCGTCTGCCGTCTCGATAGTCAACGTGTTGCTGTTTGTATCGACTTCGAGAATACGTGCTCGGCTGTTATGCGGAATGCCTTCGAGCGTAGGACTGCCAGTACGGAAATGGATTTCATCGCCGGGGTGGTAGCTCCCTGCAAATTGTGGATTGGGAAACTTCTCTTCAACCAGAATTGGAAACGAACGACTCTCGGTCGCAAGTTTTCCTTCGCTTTGCAACTCGGCGCGAATCAACTGTGTTAGCTCCTGACGCTCCGCCGCATCGGGAGCGACGACAACAGTTTTATCCAGCTGTGCCACGTAATCCAAGGCAACCGCCGCAAGGCGATGATCCGGATTCTGATACTCGTGAACCCTGCCCTGCTGCTGAAGCCGTTCGGTGGCTTCTGCTGGTTGATGTTCACGGAAAAGGTCGACCGTTTCCTTCGTTTGCTCGGTCGAACTGGGCGGGCGAAACTCGACCGCAGCGGTCTTCGAAATGTCGGCAGCGAGCCGCTGGCCCAGAGTTTCAGCGTCGTTGGTGTAGATGCGCACGTCGTCCGAAGCGCGGGAGACGGCAACATAAGCCAGGCGCGTGTTGATGAGCATCCGATTCGATTCGGTGTCGATGTTGGCGAGCACTCGGCCTGCGGTCAACCCTTGGGAACTGTGCGACGTGACCGCATAGCCGTGATCGAACTGGCGGAATTGAGCGGTGTCGAAGGTGATTTCGCGCGGCTGCTTTCCATCCAGATGCACGCTCATTTGCACGTTGTCGATGGAAGTAATGGTGCCGAGGTCGCGGTTGGCGACGCCAAGCGTTTTGTTCGGCTCGGTGAATTGAATGCGGTCGCCGGTCGAGAACTCGCGCGTGCTTTCCGTGAAAACGTTCACCCCGTGCAGCCGGCGCGGATCGTAAGTAAAAGAAGCTCCGTTTTCAAGCTCTACGGTGAGCAAGTTAGCGCGGGCATCGACCTCGCGCACGCGGGCAAAGCTGTTCCGTTCGATTCCCAGCGCTTTACTGCCGGTGTGGTAGTGGAGCATGTCGCCCGCGTTGTACCGTGCCGCCCAAGTGCGGTCGGCTCCGGTCATATCGGAGCGGTGATCGAGTGTGCGCAACTCGTGCCCATCAGCCGCAAGCGTTCCATTGCGCTGCAACTCGGCGCGTACAGCTTCGTTGATCTGTCGGCGGCTGCGATTGTCGGGTGAGACGATAAGGGTATTCTCTGGCTGCGCGGCGTAGTCTTTAGCAATTGCAGCGATTCGCTCCTCTGCACCCGCGATTTCTGTCACTCGCCCTTGTTCGGCAAGCAGCGCAACGCCGTTTTCCGTTTCGTTGTTGGCAAGAAGCTCAACTGCGTGCCGCAGTTCCGGGTCCTTCTGGCGCATGATCTGGTCAAGTTGCGAGGTCCGCATCCCGGCCTGCTGCATTTGCTCGAAGGGCCGTCCCGCATCGACCGCCTGATGCTGGCTGGTATCGCCGATGACGAGTACCCTATCTTGGGGCTTCAGCTTTTCGAGGAAGGATTGCATCTGCCGGGTGCTCGCCAAGCTCGACTCGTCCAGCATATAGAAGTGGCGCAACTCCGGCTCCACGCCGGGACGGTTTTCACCGCGAGCCAGAAAACTTTGGAGCGTTCCGGCGTCGATGCCGGCCTCGCGGAGCTGGGCTGCGGCGCGGGAGGTGGGTGCAAAGCCTTCGACCATGTATCCACTCTTTTCCGCACCTTCGCGGATGCTTTGAAGCACCGTCGTTTTGCCGGTTCCGGCCCGGCCCTGGAGGCCGTGAATGCGGTCAGTCGAATTGAGCGTTTCCTCAATGACGCGCTGCTGCGATTCATTTAGAAAGTCGCGGGCGCGGGCCTGTTCCTGCGCCTGCTCCGCGCTCAGGATCGGCTCAATGGCATTGCGACCGCGGAGCATGAAGTCAACATTGGCGCGCTCTGCGGCAATGGTCTCCGGCGTGGTGAATCTGCCCCCGGAAGCATACTTGGGGCTGTCTACCATCTGAAAATCGCCTGCCGTGCGCCGTGTCTCGAACTCCGAGCGAATCTCTTTATAGGTAGTTTCCCCCATTCCCCGCCGCATGGCGTCGCGCAGGATTTTTCTTTCGTCGGCGACCGCTTCACGCTCGAAAATACTGTCGCGTGCAAAGGTTACGGCCTCTTTGGCTTTGACGCTGACTTCTGATGGAACATGTTGTTGTCGGGCGCGCTCCCGTGCAGAGGCAACAACTTTCTCCGGCTGGTTGCCGAATTCGACGGCCATTCTTCTGTGGGCGTCGAGAACCTCTGCGGCGGTAAGATTCTGTTTGCGGTCACGGGTCGAGTGCGCCGCTATCTCGGCGGCTTCGGCCCCGGCGCGGCCCGTCTTTTCGAGTTGCTCGCGTATCTGCCGGGAACGCGGACTCGAAGCATCCAGATACTCCTGGGTATATCCTTTGATCTCCGGCGCGCCACTTTTGCCGCGTTCGATTTCATACCCCAAACCACGCAACCGGTACATCAATTCCGACTGGTAGACAGCCGTCGCAAACTGCTGGCTCTCGAAAAGTGAATGCGGCTGAAGCGAGCGCGTCGAACCATCGGCGCGCTCGGTTACGTTGAAGATGACGGCGTGGGTGTGAAGCTGAGGCGCGGCGTAACCCGCGACAGGCCGCGCCGTGTCGTGCTCGAACTTGGCAGCGATGAATTTGCCCGTAGTCTCGGCCAGATGGTTGCCACCGATGCGGGCCTGCGTATACCGCTCCAATTCGTTCAAGGCTTCGGTGACCGCCGCGCGATGCGCCTCTCGGACTCGGTCGTCCCCACCGACGAGCGCGGTCAACGAAACCGACTTGGGAGCCGAAAAGGTCGCATCCCATCCTGCGCGGTGCTCAACGCTCTTGATCGCTTCGCCATCGGCGTTCTTGTACTCGAAGGCCGCTCGGGAGCGGACCATGGGCTGCTCAGTTGCCGGATGCAGTCCTTCCGAAAGCCGCTGAAATTCGAGCGGTGAAACCGCACCCGACAAACCAAACCGCGTGGCGAGCTGGCCCTGCCACTCGCCTTCGATGGCGTTGCCTTGCCGGTAGTAGATCTGCGTTTCAGAGGCAAAGTCCTGCTTGTGATAGGTCTGCGCCTGGCTGGCGCTTAGCGATTTGGAGATGGTCAGCATGGCTACAATGACCTCAGATCAAAAGAAATCTGTTCGTTTTCTGCTTGCTCTTGTTCGTTGGATGGATCGGAAGTGGCCGGTGTGTTGGCAATTTCCTGCGTCGGCGTGGACGGATTTTCGAGAGCATTTTCGGTCTGTTCCGCTGCCTGCTGCATCGGCCAGGAAATTGGGCGCGGCGACTTTTCCTCGACAATCGGAGCGTCCCCGGAGACCGTCGCCGTGGGTTCGGACTCTGCAACTTTCCGTGCCTCTTCACACTCCACCTGAATGTGCTTGAGCGTGTCTGGATCGAAGGCCAATCCGCCGTCAGCCATCTTGCGTGGAATAAAATCTATGGTTGATGTAGGCAAGTCGAGATAATCGAACTCGAAGCGAGCGACGTTGTTCCCGAGCTTGAGATATGCGTGCCGGTCGTCGAGCCCGCTGATTTCTGAACCCATGACCAGAGGCTCGATCTGCCGCTCGACGGTGAAGTTTTTTCCTGACCGGATGCCGTCGAACTTGGTCTCTTTCAGACGTTCGATTTCGACCTTGCCGATCATCTCGGAGATCCACTCCGCCGCCTTTGGCTCGGAGGTCTTCATAAAAATTTTGGTGGCGGGCTGCGACAACATCACCTCGGCCAGATGGCCGTAGGTGACTTCAAGCTGGGCCTTTCCCTGGAAACCGAGAACGAGCGGGTTTTTCGACTTTCTGCTCTCTGTAATTGCCGTGTGAGGCTGCGGCAGTTTCTGTAAGCTCGCCAATTCGTCGATCACAAACCACACCGGCTGTTGGCCCGGCTGCGGCGTGGTCAACAGCCGCATCACCAAAAGATCAATCCAGAGGGATTGCAAGGGCCGCAGAGCATCTCGTACCGCTGTTTGTGAAGTGATGAAGATCCATCCCTGCCGTGTTTTCGCCCAGGTGCGCGCCGTCCAGAGAGGACGGCTTTTGTCCTTTTCCGGCAGCAGGCGGAAACCCTTGGCGACGAGACCGAGAGAAGAGAGAACACCTGCGCGTTGTGGTCCGGCCTTCCTATCTATATAGAAGGCCATCTCAGTTCCTTGAACTCGCTTCAGCAGTTCCGTCTCGCTTGCCATCCACGCGGCAAGCTGGTGGGGCGTCGGTCCCAGCTTCAGCAGGTGCGCGAAAATCTGGGCAGGCGTGTCGTGGAAAAACTCGTCGATCACGTCGGTCTTGCGCTGATAGAGCGAAGCGGCGATGGCGTCGGCCTCGGCATTCGATTCCATTTCCTGCGCCGGCCCCCAGTACGGGCAGCGATCATCGAGCGGGTTAAGCACGATGTCACCACGCTTCGCATCGAAGAACCGCTGGATGTACTCGCAGGCCGGATCGTAGACGATGGCTGGCTCTTTCCGGTCCCTGATCTGGCGCAATATCTGCATGATGAGCTGGGACTTCCCAACTCCCGTATCGCCCATGATCTGGAAATGCTGCGCTTCTTTGCGCCGCGGAATCCGCATCATCCGGCGCGCTTCGGTGGTCACGAAACCAACGCCCTCACCTTTGGTGGTGCGGTTAAACTGACGGGGTGTGAGCATGACCGGACCGCGCAGGACACGGCCGTATTTCATCTGCCGGAAGCGCATGATGTCCGCTGGAACGGCCCATGCGAGTAGGCCAACAAGGACGATGCCACCGGCAATCAATCGCAGAGCGAAAACCGCCAACAGGCTCTTGCCTCCAAAGACAACATCATGGAACCAGCGGCACATGGAGGCATCGATGTACTTCCGAGCCAGTGCGCGAAACGGGAATGTGTACCCCTGTGACCGCGCCAGTTGCGCAAGCGCAAACGGCGCAGTCTTCCCGCTCGGCAGTGTCATCTTGCCTCGTGTGAAATCGAAAGGAAAAGCCAGCCTTGGCTTAGCTCTTCCGCCGCCTAGGTAGACAAGACGATAGCTGCCATTGAGATGAAAGGCGGCCCCGGCGCGGGTGCGCATGTAGTCGCCGATGTACGCCTGTTCGAGTGGTGGCAAGCTGAAGCGTACCTGCTGCCAGAGCAATAGGCAGGTGAACAAGAGCGCCGCCGCTACCGCCGAATAACTCATCAGTGGTACATGCGGCGGCCAGATAATCGTCTCTTTTCTTCCCCAGTGTGTAGCCATTATCGACCTCCTTTGGCGTCGTCCGCATACTGTTGCATGACCTCTTGCGCGGCCCGACGCTTTTCGCGGCGCACGGCGCTCATGGCCTCGGTGATCCACTGCGACGTGACCGGCTTGCCTAGAATGAGCGGCTTGATAAGGTTGACCAGCAGCATCCGCGTGGCGACGATCTCCGTGAAGACTGCGTCATGATCGGAGCGCCGCGCCTCGCGCAAGAGCACTTCGCGTGCCCATTCACTCAGCGACATTCCTTTTACGCAAGCAGCATTGTGCAACTCGCGTTGCTCCTCAGCCGTCACGCGCGCATTTGCCATTCGGTCACGTCCCGTTCGGCCTGTGGACCGTGTCAACCGTACATCCATGCTCCGCGATGTGTTTTGTGTGATAGTCATGATTCCCTCACAAGGCCGGTAAACAATTGTTTTCAGAATGAAAACGGTTGTCTTACGGACCGGCGCGAAGTTGTTGGTAAAGCAGCGGCGTAAACAATTGTTTTCGCCGACGCTGCGACACACCACCCTGGCAGGG
>Ga0224530_1000864_pt1 | contig 18107 bp, 15 predicted proteins | sample CBST75metaG_FD_179873 | JGI IMG/M metagenome (GOLD analysis project Ga0224530, IMG submission 179873) | Peat soil microbial communities from Stordalen Mire, Sweden - C.B.S.T75 | ecosystem: Environmental > Terrestrial > Soil > Wetlands > Peat | place: Sweden: Norrbotten County, Stordalen Mire...
GCCGCTTCGGCAAGACCGACGAAGTGGTGGGAGCGGTGCTTTACCTGGCTTCCGATGCCTCGTCGTTCGTGACCGGACAGACCATCGTGGTCGATGGCGGATTCCTGGCCAGCGGCGTCAATCAGTAGGCCCAGAACGCCCAACGCAACAAGACAGGAAGCAGTATTGTGAAAGGAATGGCAAGATGAAGAACAGTAGGAGCGCCGGGCTTCTTGCAAGTGGAGCTCTGGCCATGTTTGCGGCTGCAACGTGCTTTGCCGCCCCTGCCGGCGCGAAGCCGGCATCCCTGGCGCCCGCCACCATGCCGAAGGCGGGCACCATCGATGAGCGCTTCCAGTCCTACAACATCGAGATGGTGGAAGTGACTGGCGGACGATTCTGGAAGCCCTACGACAGCCGGAAGGTCGAAAAGGTTGAAGGCGGAAATCAGCCCGCCATCGTCGATCCCAGCCTGTTCGAATACCGCTCGCCGATCAATCTCTCCAATGCCCGTCTGCGCAAACTCGCGGCGGCTCTGGGTCCGGCCTATGTACGCGTCAGCGGCACCTGGGCCAACGCCACCTACTTCCAGAACAGCGATGACCCGGCGCCGGTCACTCCGCCCAAAGGTTACAACGGCGTGCTCACCCGTGCGCAGTGGAAGGGCGTCATCGATTTCTCCAAGGCGGTTAACGCCAACTTGGTCACATCTTTCGCCACCAGCATGGGAACACGCGATGCAGACGGCGTTTGGACTCCGGACGAAGCCAGGCAGTGGGTTGACTACACCAAGTCCATTGGCGGCAGCATTGCGGCAGCGGAGTACATGAACGAGCCGAACATGCCCGAAGGCGCCGCTACACCCAAGGGGTATGACGCCGCCGCGTATGGCCGTGACGTAAAGATCTTTCATGCCTTTGCGAAGGAAGCTCTTCCCGGCATGGTGTTCCTTGGCACGGGGGCTGCAGGCGAGGGAACCCTGATTGTGCCCGGCGCCATGCACATGCTTTCGAGCGCGGATATGCTCACTGCCACCGGTCCGGTCTTCGATGCCATTTCCTATCACTCTTACGGCGGCGTTTCCAGCCGGTGCGCATCGTTTGGCCCCAAGATTGGAACCACGGCTGAGGCGGCTCTGTCGGAAGATTGGCTGGCGCGCTCCGAGCAGACCGAGGAGTTCTATCGCGCACTCCGCGATCGCTTTGAGCCCGGCAAGCCGATGTGGAATACCGAGACGGCGCAAACTGCCTGCGGCGGCGACCGCTGGGCCTCCACTTTCCTCGACACCTTCCGCTATCTCAATCAGCTTGGCATTCTGGCCAAGCGCGGCGTGCAGGTGCACCTGCACAACACGCTTGCCGCCAGCGACTACGCGCTGCTCGATCAGAAAACGTACGAGCCTCGCCCCAACTATTGGGCCGCGCTGGTGTGGCGCAAGCTGATGGGAACCACCGTGCTCGATGCCGGCACGTCGCCATCGGCCAGCCTCAAGGTCTATGCACACTGCCTGCGCAGTCAACCCGGCGGCGTGGCCATCCTGGCCATCAACACCAGCAAGGATCAGGCGCAGTCCGTCGAGGTCCCCGCGGCCTCCGAGCGCTACACGCTCAGCGCCAAGGAACTGGAGAGCAGGCAGGTTGAGTTGAACGGTATCGAGCTGAAACTCGGTGCCGACGATGCTTTGCCTGACCTGAAGGGAACCAACACACGCTCTGGGAAAATCACGCTTGCGCCTGCGACCATAACTTTCCTGGCCGTGCCTCAGGCGCACAACGCGAGCTGCCTGCAGTAGGGCGTCTTCGGAACCCTCCGATTCCGAAAATGCCTTCGTCCTGGGACGCCAGGCAGACGGCTCGTGTCGATGCACTTGGCTCATCGCCTCCGGCGGAACCCCTCAGTGGGCTCCGCCGTTTTTTTGTGCACGCTGCAGGCGTCAGAGCCCCGAGCTGCTATTCCTGCCGCGGGTTGATGCAACCCTCTCAGCCTTCGCTGATCGGCTCCAGGTGGGCGGTAAAGTGGCGCAGGAAGGGGGCCTCGTAGGTCAGCCGCATCCCCTTGATCTGCGCGCGCCGCTCCCACATCCGCAGAATGATCTCCACCACGTAATCGATGTGGCTCTGCGTGTAGACGCGCCGCGGAATGGCCAGCCGCACCAGCTCCATCTGCGCCGCCTCGCCAAACATCAGGGTGCCGATTTCGACGGAGCGGATGCCGCCTTCCAGATACAACTCCGCGGCCAGCGCCACGCCCGGGAACTGGGTCAGGGGAATGTGCGGCAGAAATGCCTTGGCGTCGATGTAGATGGCGTGACCGCCCGGCGGCTGCACAATCGGCACGCCCTGCGCGGCAATGTGGTCGCCGAGATATGCCGTTGAGGCGATCCGGTAGCGCAGATAGTCCTCTTCCAACGCTTCCTGCAGTCCCACCGCGATCGCTTCAAGATCGCGCCCGGCCAGTCCGCCATAGGTCGGATAGCCCTCGGTCAGAATCAGCAGATCCTTCTCTTGCCGCGCCAGAATGTCGTCGTTGGTGCAAAGAAAGCCGCCGATGTTGGCCATGCCGTCTTTCTTGGCCGACATGGTACAGCCATCGCCCAGCGCGAACATCTCCTGCGCAATCTGCTTGGGCGTCTTGTCGGCGTAGCCCGGTTCGCGCAGCTTGATGAAGTAGGCGTTCTCGGCAAAGCGGCACGCATCGAAGTACAGTGGAATTCCGTGCTTGTGGCATACCGCGGAGACGGCCCGCGCATTCTCCATGGATACCGGCTGTCCGCCGCCGGAGTTGTTCGTCACCGTCAGCATCACCAGCGGAATGCGCTCGCGGCCCACGCGCTCGATCAATGCTTCCAGCGCGGCCACATCCATGTTGCCTTTGAAGGGAAGCCGTGTCTCTGGCTGTCGCCCCTCGGGAAGCAGCAGATCGACCGCCTCGGCTCCGACTGACTCCACGTTGGCGCGCGTCGTGTCGAAGTGGGTATTGTTGGGCACCATGTCGCCCTTCTTGCACATCACGTGGAACAGGATGCGCTCCGCCGCGCGTCCCTGGTGCGTGGGGATGACATGGGTATAGCCAAAGATGTTCTGAATTGAGGATTTGAAGCGGTCGAAGCTCCGGCTGCCTGCGTAGCTTTCGTCGCCTTCCATGATCGCCGCCCATTGGTGGGTGGACATGGCGCCGGTGCCGGAATCCGTCAGCAGGTCGATCAGCACATCGTCGGCCGGAAGCAGAAACAGATTGAAGTGGGCGGCACGCAGCAGCTTCTCCCGCTGCTCACGGGTGGTCCAGCGAATGGGTTCAACGCTCTTGATGCGGAAAGGTTCGATGATGGTCTTGGTCGGCATGCGAAATGGCTCCTGATGGGTGCAGAGAAAGCATCCTTCCAGGACGCTTTCTTCCCCTGCGAAGCCTAGCACAGAAGGGTGCCGAGGCCGCAAGTGATGCCTGTCGCCGTATCCGTTCCGTTATGTCAGATCGTTATTCCGCTCCTGCGAAGATTTTCTGCAACAGCGCGACGGCCTTCGGAATGGCTGCCTGCACTGTCTCCGTCAGCGTCTCTCCCAACTCGAAGGATTCACCCCCTACGACCACGGCGTAGGCGCGGCGCGGCAGCTTCCCATAGAGTTCTTGGGTCAGCGCCAGCAGGGAATCGGGTGGCATGTGATGGGTCATGATGCGCGGCAACGCCTTGGCGGGAGTCAACTCCATGAGCGCCACTTCTCCGGCTTTCGTGGTTGCCGAGGCGTCCACAAACACCACCGTATCCGCATCGCGCAGATCCTCAACCAACTCCGGCGTGAACTGCTGCATGATGCGCACAACGACCCCGGCATTCGCGGGATCCTGCTCCAGCGCTTCGGCAATCTTCCAGCCAACGCCGTCGTCGCCGCGCAGGGGATTGCCGCAGGCCAGCAACAGCTTGCGGCCGCTTTGTACGGCATGCGGTGTATTCGGTGTCATTTTCGGTCCTTATGCAGCGCAGCCGCTCCCGTAGGAGCGGCTGCATTGGGCCTGCGTGTGCGTGGTTTAGCCGCGGTGCATTTCGTCCATCACCTCGCCCGAAGGAGCGAGAAGCTCGACGGAAAGCGGCATCTGGCCGAAGGCATGCGTGGAGCAGCTCAGGCAGGGATCGAAGGTGCGGATAACAGCTTCCACACGGTTCAACATGCCTTCCTGCATCTTGCTGCCCTTCACGAAGCGCTGCGCCGCATAAAGCACGCCGCGATTCATCGCGTTGTTGTTCTGGCCCGTGGCGATGACCAGGTTGGCCCATTCCATCTTGCCGTCCTGATCCACCTTGTAGTGGTGCATCAAGGTGCCGCGAGGAGCCTCGGAAACGCCTGCGCCTTCCAGCCGGTTGACGCCAGCCGTCGCGCGCACGTGCGTGTCCATGGTGCCCTTGTCGTCCAGGATGCGCTCGATCATCTCGATGCCGTACAGGATGTCGATGAGGCGCGCATGATGATAGTGGAACGAGCCATGCACCGGGCCGTCGGCCAGCTGCTTGAACTCGACCAGTTCCTTGTCGGCCAGCGGAGTTCCCATGGTGCGGGCAATGTTCAACCGCGCCAGGGGACCAACCCGATAGCTTCCGCCCGGATAGCCGAGAGGCTTGTAGTACGGGAACTTCATGTAGCTGTACGGCTCGACTGCTTCGCCAATGTAGGTGTCGAACTGATCGGCCGTCATCTTGTCCAGAACCGTGTTGCCGTTGGCGTCGATGAGCCGCAGAGCGCCGTCGGTGAACTCCACCGAGTCGTCTTCGTTCACCAGGCCCATGAACATGGTCGGGAAGTTGGCAAAGTTGTCGATCTCATCCTTGAAGTTGCCGGCGATCTGCTTGTACCAGTCCAACGCATACTTCACGTTCTTGTAGGCGTCGGGGATCATGGCCAGAATCTCGTCGCGCTTGGCCGGATCGAGCGGTTCGGTTACGCCGCCGGGAATGATCCATCCGGGATGAATGCGCTTCTTGCCGAGCAGTTCGATGATGTGCTGTCCGAAGCGGCGCAGTGCCACTCCGCCCATGGCCAGTTCCGGCTTGGCCTTGGCCACACCGAAAATGTTGCGCACCGCCGGGTCCGCATCCATGCCCAACAACAGGTCGGGAGAGGATAGATAGAAGAAGCTGAGCGCATGCGACTGGATCGTCTGCGCCAGGTTCGCCATGCGCCGCAACTGCGCGGCGGCATAGGGGATTTCGACGGCCATGATGGCTTCGCAGGCCTTCGCCGAGGCCAAAAGGTGGCTCACCGGGCAAATACCGCAAATGCGCGCCATCAGGGACGGCATCTCATAAAAAGGACGGCCTTGGTTGAACTTCTCGAAACCGCGTACTTGGGTTACGGAGAAGAAGGCCTCCTGGACATTGCCTTTTTCGTCGGTCTTCAGCGTTATCTTGCCATGACCTTCAAGGCGTGTCACCGGATCAATCACAATGGTTTGCGACATAGCTTCTCCTACGCACCAAAGCGGGTTAGGCTTGCGATGTCCGGTGTGCGGCCGGCCAGCAAGTCAGTCAGAACGGTATAGAACGTATCGGCCGAGGGCGGACACCCAGGCAGGAACACGTCGACGGGCACCACTTCGTGCACGGGGCGCACCTTCTCGAACAGCTTGGGAACCGCCACGGTGGGAACCTGCTGCTGCAGGTCGGCCGTGGTGAAGTAAGCATGCTCGAGGATGGCCTTCGAACCGAAGGGATTGCGCATTCCCGGTACGTTGGTGGTGATGGCGCAGTCTCCCATGGCGATGAGCATCTTGGTCCGTTGCCGGATCACCTTGATCTTGTGCTCATCCTCCACGCTGCTGATGGCGCCTTCCACGAGGGCGATATCCACGTCCTCGGGAAAGGTCTTGAAGTCAACCAGCGGGCTGAAGACCAGATCGAATTGGCTGCTCAGTTCGATAAGCCGCTCGTCCATATCCAAAAAGGACATGTGACATCCCGAGCAGCCATCCAGCCATACGGTTGCAAATTTCAGTTTGCTCATTTTGCGTCTCTCATCATGTTCAGATAGGGCAGGAATTCCGGATTCTTGGGATGGCTGACACCGACCTTGCTCTTGTCGAACAAGGCGCCGGTGGGGCATACCTGGATGCACTTGCCGCAGCGCGTGCAGCTGGAAGAACCCCATGGCTCATGCAGATCGGTCAACACCTGGCTGTTGATTCCGCGTCCCATGATGTCCCAAACGTGCGCACCTTCAACCTCGTCGCATACGCGAACGCAGCGCGAGCAGAGAATGCAGCGGTTGTGATCGGCCACAAACCGTTCGTTGGAAGTGTCAACTTCCAGCCTCTGTACACGATAGGGCAGTCGGATGTGCGTCAGCCCCTGGGTTTGGGCTACCGACTGCAGTTCGCAGTTGCCGTTAGCCACGCAAACCGCGCATACGTGGTTGCGCTCGGCAAACAACAGCTCGAGGATCGTGCGCCGGTGGCGATTCAGGCGTTCGGAGTTGGTGACCACCTCCATGCCTTCTTCCACCTTGGCCACGCAGGCCGGAAACAGCTTCGGCGAACCCTTGATCTCCACCAGGCAAAGGCGACAGGCGCCTACGTCGGTGAGCCCATCCAGGTGACAAAGCGTGGGGATGAAGATGCCGTTCTCGCGTGCTACTTCGAGAATGGTCTGGTCAGCGCGTGCACTGACGTTTTCCCCATTGATTTGTAGCGTCTTTACATCAACGGCGACCGTGGTTGGACTCATGCCTGCACCTCTGCTTCTTTTACTGCCTTGGTGCCGCAAGAGCAGACGCCGGCAGGGCAGTTCTTGTTGTCGATATGCTCCATGTACTCGTGACGGAAGTAGCGCAGCGTGCTGAGCACCGGGTTGGGCGCTGACATGCCCAGTCCGCAAAGACTGGTTTCCTTGATGGTCCCGCACAAGTCAACCAGCAGATCCAGATCCTCGTGCGTGCCTTCGCCGTTGCAGATCTTGGTCAGAATTCCATGCATCTGCGCCGTGCCTGCGCGGCAGGGAATGCACTTGCCGCAAGACTCTTCCATGCAGAACTGGAGGAAGAACTTGGCCACGTTCACCATGCACGATGTGTCGTCCATGACGATCATGCCGCCGGAACCCATCATCGAGCCGACGCCAATCAGCGATTCATAGCTGACCGGAATGTCCAAATGCTCTTCGGGAATGCAGCCGCCGGAAGGTCCGCCGGTTTGCACGGCCTTGAACTTGTGCCCTTCCGGTACGCCGCCGCCGATGCCAAAGATGATCTGGCGCAACGGCATGCCCATCGGTACTTCAACAAGCCCGGTGTGCGCGATCTTGCCGGTCAGAGCGAAGACCTTGGTCCCCTTGCTCTTCTCCGTGCCCATCTTGGCGAACCATGCCGCACCCTTGCGGATGATGGGTGCGATGTTGGCAAACGATTCCACGTTGTTGATCAGGGTCGGCTTGCCCCAAAGTCCCTTAACCGCCGGATAAGGCGGCCTCGGCTTGGGGGTTCCACGCTTGCCTTCGATCGACTGCAGCAATGCAGTCTCCTCACCGCAGACAAATGCCCCCGCACCCAGACGAATCTCGATGTCGAAGTCGAAATCGGTACCGCAGATGTTATTGCCCAGCAAACCGCGCCGGCGTGCATCGCGCAACGCCGTGTTGAAGCGGCTCACGGCCAGCGGATACTCGGCGCGCACATACACGAAGCCGCGGCTGGCGCCCACTGCATAGGCGGCGATGGCCATGCCTTCAATCACGCGCTGCGGATCGCTCTCCAGCACGCTGCGATCCATGAATGCTCCCGGATCGCCCTCATCGGCGTTGCAGATGACGTATTTCAGATCGCCGACTGCCTTGGCCACCGTGCCCCACTTCAGGCCGGTCGGATAGCCGCCACCGCCGCGTCCCTTCAGGCCGCTCTTGGTGATCTCGTCAATGATGGTGGTCGGGGTCATATCGGTCAGTGCTGTAACCAGAGCCAGATAACCGTCGCGCCCGATGTAGTCTTCGATCTTCTCCGGGTCAATGCGACCGGAGTTCTCCAGAACCACATGCACCTGATCGTCGAAGTGCTCGCGCAGGTCGCAGAGCAGTTCGGGAATCGGCTCGCCGTCGACGCTCTGAATCAAGTCCTTGGCGCGTTCGGCCGTTACATGCTGATAGAGAACGTTGGTCGGCTCCACCAACACCAGCGGACCCGATGCGCAAAGGCCCATGCAGCCGGTACGGCGGACGATGATGCGCTTGTTGGAGACGCTGGCTTCTGTGGCCAGATCGTCCTTGATCTTGTCACTATGCTGGGAAAGACAGCCCGTGCCCATACAGACATTGATTTCGTAGTCTGCCTTTTCCCGTTCCTGCTTGGAACTGTCCGCAATCTGTTGCAGTTCTTCCAGGTTCATTAAACTGCCCACCTTTCAAATTGCTCCAGCATCTTTTCGGAGGTGGCATCGCCCATCAGCTCTCCGTCCATGATGACCACTGGAGCGCGGCCGCAGGCGCCCACGCAGCGCGCCGTCATCAGCGAAATATTGCCGTCAGCCGTGGTCTCGCCCTGCTTGACGTCCAAATGCCTTTCCGAACTGGCAATCAGGCGATCGGCGCCCTTGATGTAGCAGGCCGTGCCGGTGCAGACCGTGGCGGTATGTTTGCCGGGGGGCTTCAGGCTGAAGTAGTGGTAGAACGTGACCACTCCATACGCCTGGCTGAGGGGCACATGCAGGGACTTGGCTACAAAACGGATCGACTCGTCGTCAAGATACCCAAAGGATGTCTGCACGGTGTGCAGCGTCTCGATCAGTGCATGGCGGGTGTAACCATGACGGCGCATCGTGCCATTCACGATCTTCCATCTTTTATCGTTCGATGGAAGCGGGGGCATTGGATAGAGGGTCACATTTCCTCCTGAGAATTCTGGCGCGGGATCTCTTTCTACTTCGTGGCTATTGTTGCCTGATTGCATTGTGGAGCGCCACAAAAAAGAGATTGCCAACACCATCGCGCATCGCGGAACTATGGGTAGGTAACACTCCCACTGCTCTCCAGGATGCAAGGCAATTACATAGATCGACCCAAAAGTTAGTCGGTGATGGTCGTCACCCCGACAGAATTTGGACCCGATCCGCTTCGCTCTCAGCTCCGCACAACCCTCATTCTATGGGGCTTTTCAGCGACTCCGCGCCTTGCCAAGCCCTCTGTTCGACCCGCATGTCTGCTGGGAAAAAGGCCTCGAAACCAGCATTTTTGCAGCCGTGAAAAACTTCAATAAGTCGTCCTTTGTCTCAGTAAGTTTCCCAGTGCAACACGTCCCGCAATGTGCGCTTTTCCATGTCCGGCGACTCGGCGGGATACCCGACCGGGATCAAACAGAGCAGCTTGTATCCTTCCGGCGCTCCCACCAACTTGCATATGGAGTCGGCGTACCCTTCCTTCTCGCCTGCCACCCAGCAGGCGCCCAACCCGTAGGCGTGTGCCGCCAGCAAAATGTGCTCGCTGGTTGCCGATCCGTCTTCCACGTAGTGGGCCGTCGGCTGGCAAATGACCAGGATGCAGGCCGCCGCCGTGGCGATAAACTGCGCGTGGCCGGTCAGTTCCGGCAGCCGCTTCAGCATCGCCTTGTCCGTCACCACCACAAACTCCCAAGGCTGTTCGTTCTGGCAGGTAGCCGCCAGACGGCCAAAATCGACAATGTCTTCCAGCACTTCCCGTGCCACTGGCTGGTCGCTATAGGCGCGAATGCTGCGCCGCTTCTTTAGGTTTTCGAGGATCTCGTTCATGCCTTCTCCTGTGAGTTTGGGGAATCGCGCCACGGGGTAAACATCCATCGAATCATTCTCATGGATCGCGCAGTCCCCGGGTCCCCCCGGTCCCGTTTCCGGAACCTGAGGCACAATACGAAGATACAACGGGCAAGAACATCTGTTGAGGCGCCTGGCTCAGCGAGGACAAGCGGTCGGAAATCCCAAGCAGAAAGATGATTCCGATCGCAAAGCGATACACCGCACCCAGCCCACCTCACGACACAGCCGCGGATGGTGGTCGCTGGCCCGGAACGCACCGCCGTCCAGTACTACAGTTGCAGATAGCATTTGCGGAGGGAGCAGGGGGATTCATCCCCCTGAAAATGTTCGCAAAGAGCAAGGCCTTTAGGCCCGGAATAAGGCGATTCAATGCAAATACAACTGTAGTACTAGGCGAAAGCTGATGCCTGCGCATACGTCATGCAGTCTTTTGTCCTATTTGCGTTGGACCGTGGTGCTGTCGGAGATGGCGGGCAGATCGTCGGAGTCGAAGCCGTAGCGCACCCCCCAGCAACAAGCAGGAGCCCAGTGCGGCATCGAGTTTCCAGTGGCCCAGAATGGGTGTCACGAGAGGAAGTATAGAGCAGGGATTACGGGCCTGATGTGGAGACGGTCACCGGGCAGGAAGATGCCCGGTGACCGTTTGCCGTTTCAATTTTCGATTCTCCAAGGGCCTACTCGCTGCCCTCGATTGGGAAGCGCTGCCGTTCGGTTCTAGCTCCTTACCGCGAAGCCTCGAACAGGAACCACGCCCGCCGCTCGGCCTCGTCAATCCACACTTCGATCAGGCTCGTGGTGGCGTAGTCGTTGGCCTTGGCTGCCACTTCATGCGCCGTGCGCATGCTCTCCACCAGGGTCTTGTTGTCGCCGTGGAGTTCGAACAGCATCTCCAGAGGATCGACATAATCCTGGTCGTTGTCCACCAGCCGCTGCAGCCGGGCGATGTGGCCAATCGAGCGGATCGTGGTGCCGCCAATCTTGCGAACCCGCTCGGCGATGGTATCGGTGATGGCAAACAGCTGATCCGCCTGTTCGTCCAGCAGCAGATGGTAGTCCCGGAAGTGCGGACCACTCATGTGCCAATGAAAGTTCTTGGTCTTGAGGTAGAGAACAAAGACGTCGGCCAGCACGGCATTCAACACGCTCGACAGGTTTTTCACCTCTTCCGTCGAGAAGCCGTCTGGAACCTGAAGTTTGACTGCTTTTAGATCCCTTTCCTGAGTGTGTGCGGACATGGAGCATCTCCTTTGCCGGGGAGTGTCATCGGAGCGTCCGGGATGGACGTCTGCGTTTTTCCCGCGCAACGATTTGGATGCGCGCCATGAGCCAAGGGTTCTCTTTTACTGGACACAAAAAGCGAAATGAATCCGGATATCTCATGGAACATGAATGCATTAAACTTATTTTAATTCAACAAGATATGCGAGTTATTGCAGGTGCTACTTGAGAGATTGCTGGGGTGCACCAAGGCTAGCACATCGGCTGGAGTGGCAGCCACCGCGTCGGCCAGGGCTCTCTCCTCCTCCGGGCCGTAGCCCCATCCCGCGGCCAGGCAGGGAATCCCATTGTCGCGCGCCGCCTGAATATCGTGAATCCTGTCCCCAATCATCCACACCGCACCCTTATCGAGGGAACATTCCCGCAGCAGCGTCGCCAGCAGGTCGGTCTTGGTGTGGCTGGCGAATTCGGCTCGGTCGCCATAAATCGCGACGAAATGCTCCGAAAGGTCGAAGTGATCCAGAATGCGCACGGCAAAGTGCTGCTGCTTCGAGGTGCAGACGTAGAGCGGATAGCCCTCGCGCCGTAGTTCGTCCAGCAGTTCGCGGATGCCGGCATACACGGAGTTGTTCTTCCAGCCTTCGCGGTCGTAGCAGGCGCGGTAGTCGCGCGCCAGCTCGGCTCGCGCATCGTCGCTGGCCTTGGGCATCAGCTCCCTGGCCCATTCCTCCACCGGCGGACCGACAAAGCGGTCCAGCGGTCCCTGATCGCCTAAATTGCGGGCATCGATGACTCGGCTGAGGCAGCCCAGGATGCCGGGTTTGGAGTCTGTGAGGGTTCCGTCCAGGTCGAAGATAAGAGCAGGAAGTTGATTGGGCACATCTGTAGTTTCGCAGAGATGCGGGTGCCGGTCCAAATCCGAGGTCTGCGTCTGCTTCACGCAAAAAAATAGCGGGCGCCTGCTCTGAAGAGAGAGGGCGCCCGCTGTGTGTCTGTAACTGCCGGAAAAACTAGCCCTTGATCGGGTGCTGGGCATAGTGCAACAGCACGGCCACCGCGCAGCTGGTCAGCCGCGTTTCGGCCGAGTCGGCGCGGCTGGTCAGGATGACCGGGACACGCGCACCGAGCACGATACCAGCCAACTGGGCGCCGCCCAAATACTCGAGCTGCTTGGCCAGCATGTTGCCGCTCTCCAAATCGGGGACGCACAAAATGTCGGCCTGTCCAACGACAGGCGACGTCAGGCCCTTGATCTCTGCAGCATGCAGGCTCACGGCCGTATCGAAGGCCAGCGGGCCGTCGAGGATGCCGCCCGTGATCTGGCCGCGATCGGCCATCTTGCACAGAGCCGCTGCGTCCAGCGTGGACTTGATCTTGGGGTTCACCGTCTCCACCGCGGAGAGCAGCGCCACCTTGGGCTCGGGAATCCCCAGCGCATGGGCCAGATCGATGGCGTTCTGCACGATGTGGACCTTGTCCTCGAGTTCCGGAACAATGTTGATCGCCGCGTCGGTGATCAGCAAGGTGCGGTCATACGCGGGCGTGTCCATCACGAATACGTGCGAGATACGGCGGCCGCTGAAGCGCAGGCCGGTCTCGGCCTTCATGGCGGCCTTCATCAGCTCGTCGGTGTGCAGGCTGCCCTTCATCATGGCCTGGGCATTGCCGCTGCGGCAAAGGGCCACGCCCAACTCGGCGGCCTTGCGCTCGGTGTCGGCCTGGACGATGGCATACGAACTGATGTCCACGCCGATCTTGGCGGCCAACGCCTTCATTTCGGCTTCGTCGCCCACCAGCGTGGGCTGGATCAAGCCTTCGGTCGCGGCTTCAACGGTTCCGCGCAGCGCTACGTCCGACAGAGGCCAAACGACGGCGGTGGTGATCGCCGGAAGCGACTTGCAACGATCCAAAAACTCGTGAAAGACATGGTAATCGGCGGGGTGGCCGACCAATGGGTCAACGACTACGGATTCAGCCAGAGGGGCAAGATCGCTCATTTTCATATTCTCCTGACCGGCACAGCGGGTTGCTGGCAGGCCTCACCCATCTATTGTCGCCCCGTCGAAGGGCCCTGCATGTGCGGAAGGTCACAATTTGACGCCATGTTCCGTATAACGGGACTGAAAACCGAGATCAGAGATCAGGAGAAAAACATGGACCGGCCCTGGCATTCGGATGGAGAGTGGAAATCCGGGATTCCACAATCTCGGTTTTGGCGTCTGGATCGCCACAGGTTCTTTCCTGATCTCTGATCTCTGACCCCTGATCTCTGTTTTCCCCCTTTCCCCTACAACCCGTTTGCTGTTATGCTGCGTGCGCGGGGAAAAGCGATTTACATAGGGGAGAGTACGGATATGTGGTTCCTTGGAATGGATGTGGGTACGGGCGGTACGCGCGCTGTCATAGTGGATGCGACAGGCAAACTGATAGCCGGGGCTTCGAGCGAGCATGCGCCGTTCCGCACGCCCCACCCGGGATGGGCGGAGCAGGACCCCGAAGACTGGTGGCGGGCTGCGCAGGAGTCCATTCGCGGCGCCCTTGCTCTGGCTCCTCAGCCACACCAACCCATTGCCGCCATTGGCCTTACCGGCCAAATGCACGGCGCGGTGCTGCTCGATGAAAACGGTGCGGTATTGCGCCCCTCGCTGATCTGGTGCGATACCCGTACCCAGCCCCAGTGCGACTGGCTCACCGAGCGCATCGGCTACGAGCGGCTCATTGAGCTCACCTGCAACCCGGCCCTGCCCAACTTCACCCTGACCAAGCTGCTCTGGGTCAAGGAGCACGAACCGGAGATCTTCGCCAAGACTCGCCACATCATGTGCCCCAAGGACTACGTCCGCTATCGGCTCACCGGCGAGTTTGCCATCGACGTGCAAGAGGCCTCTGGCACCCTGCTCCTCGATGTGACCCATCGCTGCTGGTCCAAGGAAGTGGCTGAAGCTGCGGGTATTCCCGAGAGTTGGCTGCCCAAGGTCTATGAATCGCCCGAAGTCTGCGCGCACATCAGCGAAAAAGCTGCCGGGCTTACCGGCCTGTCTGCGGGAACTCCCGTCGTGGCTGGTGCAGGCGATCAGGGAGCCGGTGCCGTCGGCATGGGCATTCTGCAGCCGGGTTCCGTCTCCGCCACCATCGGCACCTCCGGCGTAGTCTTCGCCGCCACGGCCGCACCCACCAAAGATCCCAAGGGCCGCCTCCACACCTTCTGCCATGCCGTTCCCGGCCTCTGGCATGTCATGGGCGTAACCCAGTCGGCGGGCCTCAGCTTCCGCTGGCTCAAGGAAACCTTCTTCGCCGGCCAGGACTACGACGCCCTCACCGCTGCGGCTGCCAAGATTCCGGCGGGCAGCGAGGGCCTGGAGTGGGCGCCCTACCTCATGGGCGAGCGCACCCCGCATCTCGATCCCGAGGTCCGCGCCGCCTTCGCCGGCATCTCCAGCAGCACAACCTCGGCTCACTTTATTCGCGCCGTGCTGGAAGGTGTTGCTTATTCGCTCCAAGACACCTTCACGCTCTTTGCTGAGTTGGGAATCCCGGTCACGGGCATCCGCTTGGGCGGAGGCGGAGCCAAGGGACCCCTCTGGCGCAAAATTCAGGCCGGTGTGTACGGTCATGCCGTCGAGTTGCTTGTCGCCGAAGAGGGCGGTGCCTTTGGCTGTGCCCTGATGGCAGGTGTCGGCGCGGGCCACTGGGCCAACCTCGACGAAGCCTGTGCCCAGGGAATTGAAGTCGCTCAGCGCATCGAGCCGGATCCCGCCGAACTGGTGGCCTACAAAACCGGCTACGCGCAGTGGCGCAAACTTTACCCGGCCCTGAAAAGCCTGCGGTAATCAACGGCGATCTCAGACCGAAAGCTAGCCTCCATTTTGAGCCTGTTCTTGATCCCCTCGGGGGCCGGAAACAGGCTCATTTTTTGTTTGCACATGCGGAGGGAGCAGAGAATTTCATTCTCCTGAAAATGGACGGAGGGATCAGGGGGATTTATCCCCCTGAAAAAGGGGCTCAAAGATCAGGGCCTTCAGGCCCGGAGCAGGGCGATTCGGCACAAGCACAACGGAAGCGGGCTTGCACGACAGCCATATTCCAGAAGCCGTGAAAAATGCTCATGCGCATATCTCGGGTTGTACAGAGAGAGCAGCAATGCGTTAGCCTTTCATCCGACTATTGGATGAGCAGGAAAGGGTCTCATGCGTCTCCGTTCTTCGTTGGTTTCCCTGGCTTTGTTGTGTGCAGCAGCGGCTGCGCTTGCACAAGTTCCTCCTGTCGCGTTCACCTGTGCGGATTTGCATCTGGTGCCCGCGCCGCGGGAGTGCGTTGCCGTCGATTCCTTGCCGATCGGCGAATCCGGGTTAGTCCTTCCCGAAGAAGACAACGCCGAAATCCGGTGGACTCTCCGCGATCTGGCGGAGACGCTGAAAGAGCGCGGCGTGCAGGTCAACAAGCACGATGCGCCGCCTCTCTTGTTCTTCCGCTACGATTCCAAGCAGGGTGCCGCTCTGCTGAAAAGCCTCCACCTTCAGTTCGATCCCGCCATGAACGACGAAGGCTATGTGATTGCGCCAGCGGGCGTGCGCTCCATCGTCGTCATCGCCAAAACCTCGGCGGGCTTCTTCTACGGTGCGCAAACTGTCAAGCAGTTGATTCGCGGCAGCGGCAAGGACATGATCCTGCTCGCACCCACGCTGCGCGACTGGCCGGCCTTGCCCCACCGCGGTCTCTCCGACGACTGGTCGCGTGGCCCGCTGCCCAACATGGACTTCCTCAAGCGCGAAATTCGCACCCTCGCGGCCTACAAGATCAACATCTTCTCGCCTTACTTCGAGCACACCTTCGCCTACTCCAGTTCGCCTGTCGCGGCCTTCCCCGGCGGCGCCATGACGCCCGACGAGGCGCGCGAATTGGTGGCCTATGCGGCCCAGTACCACATCACCGTCATCCCCGAGCAGGAGTCCTTCGGCCATCTGCACCATGTGCTCAAGTTCGAGCAGTACTCGCCGCTGGGCGAAACAGCGCACGGGGCCGTGCTGGCTCCCGGCGATGCCGCCACGCAGCCTTTGATCGGCAGTTGGTTCGCGGATCTGGCCAAGGTCTTTCCTGCCCCTTACGCGCACATCGGCGCCGATGAAACCTTTGAGCTGGGCCTGGGCAAGACGCGCGACGCGGTCACCCAGCGCGGGCTGGACGCGGTGTATCTTGACTTCCTCAAGCAGATCCACGCGACGCTCGCGCCGAACCACAAGCAACTGCTTTTCTGGGGTGACATTGCTGTCAAGTCGCCCGACCTGGTTGGTACGCTGCCCAAGGACATGATCGCCGTGCCGTGGCGTTACGAGGCCGAGCCGGACTTTTCGCCGCTCATCCAGCCCTTCACCAAGGCCGGCCTGGAAACCTGGGTGGCCCCGGGCGTCAACAACTGGAACCGCCTCTACCCCGACAACAACGACGCGCTGGGCAACATCCGCGCCTTTGTGCGCGACGGCCAAAAACTGGGTGCCAAGGGCATGCTCAATACCGTGTGGAACGACGACGGCGAGGGCATCTTCGACGAGAACTGGTTCGGCGTGCTGTTTGGCGCGGCTGCTGGTTGGCAATCTGGCGAAAGCTCCGAAGAGGCCTTCACCGCCTCCTATGGCCAGGTCTTCCACGGCGACCAGACGGGCAAGATCAGCCAGGCTCAGCGCGAACTGATGGCCGCTCATGCCGTGCTGAGGAACGCCGACCTGTACGATGCCCAGGACAAGTATTTCTGGCTCGATCCCTTCTCGCCCGAGGGCCGGCGCGTGGCGGCCAAAATGCGGCCTGCCCTGAGCGAACTGCGCCTGCATGCCGAGCGCGCCATCACGCTTGTGGCCGAAGCGCGGGCCGCGGGCAAGCTGGAGAATCCCGAGGCTCTCGACGCTCTCGAACTGGGCGCGCGCCGCATCGATTTTCTCGGCTTCAAATTCCAGGCGGCTGACGAGTGCGCGGCGCTCTACAGCCAGGCGCAGGTGCTGGCCGCCGACCAGGGTCGCTGGGGCGAGGTTGCAGAGATCCTGCATACCATCGGCTCAGCCAACGGCCGCCTGCAAGACATGCGCGACGGCTACGCCCTCTTGCGCGATCTCTACCAGCAGGCCTGGCAGCGCGACAACCGGCCCTACTGGCTGCAGAACAACCTGGCCCGCTACGACCTGGCAACGCAACTGTGGATCGGTCGCGCCGAGCGCTGGAACCAGGTAACCGGCCAATGGAGCGAAACGCACACACTGCTCCCGGCGGCAGAGGTCGGTTTGCCTACGCCGGAAGGGAAGTAACGGAGCCTGTAGTGTGAACAGGCCCTAGCTTGTGATGGATCGGCGTGAACCTTGCGGCTGGATGCGGATTCCAGCCGCATTGCCGTTTTAGGGGCAGGCGGGCAGCGCGTTTGCCGGACTGAGCAGGCCGCGTACATCTTCCTGCACATCTTTCCGGTCCAGGGGCTCGGACTTTGTGCTTTCCTTGGCCGCGGTGGCGCAATCCACTGCTTCAAGGTTGGTCTCAATGGAGAAGGCCTTGTTGCGGTTTGTCAGGCGAAAAAAATAGTGTTCCCCGGCTTTCAATTCAAGCGGGATGGTGTGGTTCTTGTCCGGATGCCTTGGCACCTGGGCCATGGCGGCGAACGCGTGCTGTCCAGCGGGCAGCAGAAAAGTCACGAATCGGTTCGGCACGATCTGCGCAAGTGTGCGTTCGCCGTCGTAGATTCTTCCCAAAGCCGGGGCGCTTTTCTCGAGCCCGGTGAACTGCCCCATCAGATGGGACGATGTCACGAAGGGTGTGTAAAACGTGACGGTTGCATCCTGGGCATCGGCGAGCCAGGGGCAGGGAAGCAGAAGGATTGCAGGCAAGAGGAAATGAAGCCGTCTGTGGGGCGTTGTCTTGCGGAAACGGCCAGCCTTCTCGTTCGTTCGGTTCATGCTCTCAGGCATACAGGTGGCGTCAACTGCGACTTTCTTCATGGCTTACCAGCGTGAGTGATACGCCTTGGGATGTCAATAGTCTCTGCGGAAGATCCCTGATATGGAGTGACCCGTCAACCTCTGCACGTCGATGGTGTTGCTTTTGTTGTTGTCTTTGCTTTTGTTGTTCGAGGATAGGGCCAGCAGCAGCCGGGGCAGGTTTTGTCGACGATTGATCAG
>Ga0224530_1000865_pt1 | contig 18076 bp, 17 predicted proteins | sample CBST75metaG_FD_179873 | JGI IMG/M metagenome (GOLD analysis project Ga0224530, IMG submission 179873) | Peat soil microbial communities from Stordalen Mire, Sweden - C.B.S.T75 | ecosystem: Environmental > Terrestrial > Soil > Wetlands > Peat | place: Sweden: Norrbotten County, Stordalen Mire...
GTTCTATCGTCGACTTCGATCAGGATCGTTTTCGCTCTCTGTGGCGCTGTCCTCGCCCTAACTGCGGCCCTGGCTGTGACCTGTTTCGTGAAGGCCTACGCAATGAACTTTCTCGGCATACGCAGAGGGGATTGGGAGCCACAATTGCAGGCGCGCGCGGGAACTCGCTTTCCACTGGTGTTTCTGGCCGTCATCTGTCTCTTGCTGAGCACACTCCCCACCTATGTTCTTCCGGTACTGAACAGGACTGTGGAACCGCTCGCCGGTGCTAGCATCACTACCTCGCTGGTGCAGCCATTCTTTACGGCAACTCCCGATAACGGTCAACTCCCCCCGGCATTTCTCGAAGACTTTCACAATATCGGTGCGCAATCGGGTCGGGGAGTGGTGCCGGGGCGTGGATTGGTTGTGATGCTGCGTGGGCAAGAGGCGAATCCAGTCATCTTTGCGATGTCTCCGTCCTACAGCTTCGCCGCACTTGTGATTCTGGTGGTGCTTGCGTGGTTTATTGTCACTCGTTTGACTCGCCGCCGCGCCGTCGCACGCCGCCCTCTCTGGGCAGGAGGAATTCCACGGCTTCTGCCGCAGATGAGCTATACGGCAACCGGGTTCTCGAACCCGGTGCGTGTCGTCTTCCAGTCGATCTTTCAACCCAATATCACCGAGGATACGCGTCAGACAGTCGCTGTACATTTCCGGACCGCCATTCATCGGCACCGCGAAGAGACACACGTTGTGGACCGCATCTTCCTGGAGCCTGTAGGCGCGGCCGTGCGGGCGGTGGCGAACCTTCTCGCCGGTATGCATCATGGGCGTCTTAATGCGTACGTGACCTACGTACTCGCCTTTCTTTTGCTTGCGCTTTTCCTTTATCGAGGGACATAAACCGAACGGAACGCCCCCACCCCGCTGTTCATGATTATCGCGGACTCGCCCGCGAGAGAAGGGAATGAACACAGGCGGAGGCCCTGATGCAATGGGGGTTCCATGAATACTGTCGGGTTCGCGTTAAGTCTGTTCTTTCTGGTCTGCGTCGCAGGCATCGTGCTGGGAATCATCATTCCCCGAAAGCACACTCCAATTATTCTTACCTGGACTGGATCCTTGGCCGCAGCTCTGGCGCTCTGGGCTGCTGGTGACACGCTCATTTCGGGATATGAGTTCCAGGGCTCCTTATGGGCGATTCCTCCCGTCGGCGTTCTGTCGATCCGGCTAGACCTCGGCTAGACCGCATCTCTGCCTTCTTTCTTCTCAGCGCAGCAGTTGTGATTCTCGCGAGTTAGATTTTCTCGGCCAGCTACATGAAGCGCTATGCCGGCCACTACAGCCTCAAGGCTTTCAACGGCTGGTACCTGGTCTTATGTGCCTCGATTGCATGGATTCTCATCGAGAACGACGTTTTCGGTTTCCTCCTTGCATGGGAAGCCATGTCCCTTTCAAGTTACCTGCTGGTCAATTTCGAACACCAACGCAATGGGACCAGTCAGGCGGGCTATCTCATGTTGGCCATGGGCGAGGCCGGTTTTATAGCTGTTGAACTTGTGTTGTTGTTCCTTGCTGTCAAGGCAGGATCATGGCAGTTCCCCGACATTAAAGGGGCAGCGATTGGATTAAGTCCGGCCCTTCGCTGGGTCGCATTTCTGCTGAGCTTCTTCGGCTTCGGGGTCAAGGCGGGACTCGTTCCGGTGAATGCCTGGCTGCCCAAAGCGCATCCTGCCGCACCTGCCAATGTCTCGGCGATCTTATCTGGCGTGATCCTGAACCTGGGCCTTTACGGCATCATGCACCACGGCCGTCTCAATGCCTACGTCACCTATGTGCTTGCTTTTCTCCTCCTGGTCTTGGTCATGTTTCGGGCAACCTAGAACCAAAGAGCACCTAGGAGGCAATCCGGTATCGTCGCGCATTGGTTTCACTTGAGGTTCATTGAGACCGCGATGCAACTGTGGCAGGCTAGGATCATGACAATCAAGAAAGTTGCTCTCATCGTCCTGAGCTGCGGAATATTCGCGGGAATGTGCCACGGGGGCGAGTCCGTGGTGAAAGGGCAGGCTCTCGCTAGACATAAAACAGAGAACGTGATTTTGGTCATGATAGACGGCATGCGTTGGCAAGAGGTCTTTCACGGCGCGGATGCAGAGCTTCTTGGGACGCCGGGACCGGACGCGTTGGGCGATGCCAAGGAGCGCGCGAGGCAAGCACAACAGCGGTACTGGAACCAGAGTGAAAGCAAACGTCGACACCTATTGATGCCGTTCTTATGGAGCGCCGTGGCCAATGGGGGACAAATCTTTGGCGATCGCGATCTTGGATCGGATTCACATGTAACGAACGGTCTCAATTTCTCCTACCCCGGCTACTCAGAGACGCTGACGGGCATTGCAGATCCGCGCATCCACTCGAATGACAACATCACCAATCCAAACTTAACAGTCTTCGAGTGGTTAAATACAAAGCCTGACTTCAAGGGCCGCGTTGCCGCCTTCGGGGCCTGGGAGGTCTTCAATGGCATCTTTGCCAAGGAGCGCTGCGGATTCCTCGTCAATGCAGGATACGATCCACTGACGGTGATTCCCTCAACTCCTCAACTGCAACTGCTAAACACGCTCAAGGAAGAAACGGTACGCATATGGCCCGACGAGCCGTTCGACCCAGTCCCTTTCTACACAGCGATCGAGTATGTCAAAGCGAAGAAGCCTCGTGTGCTGTTTCTCGGACTCGGCGAAACCGATGACTGGGCTCACGCCGGCTCGTACCCTGAATATTTAAATGCGGCCCATCTGGCGGACAGCTATCTGCAGAAGCTTTGGGATCTCGTGCAGTCTATGCCGGAGTACCGAGATAAGACCACTCTGATTGTTCTGCCCGACCACGGACGCGGGGCAGGAGCCAAGTGGACAAGCCACGGCCAAGATATTCCCGAATCGCAGCAGACTTGGATGGCGTTTCTCGGACCCGACACCGCACATCTCGGGGAGCGCAGTCAGTCAGCCCAGCTAACCGAAAGCGAGATAGCGGCTACTCTGGCGGCGCTCTTGGGCGAAGACTATCTCATGGCAGTACCGACAGCGGGCGCGCCGATCAAAGATGTACTCGGAAAATAGAAGCCTTTGACCATACGTGCCGCTGCAGATGTCACTGCACTAACTTGCTACCAGTGGGTGTACGAGCGGAAAGCCCAAAAACAATTAATAAGTGGGATACAGCGAGCGGAGAAGGCAATGGTCCCACTCGCTGTGAATAATGAAGGTGCGCGTGACACGTTACTCCCCAGGCGCGCCCGAGCCAAAACGTGCGCGGCTGGCACGTATGGTTTCATGAGAAAATCTTCGGTCTTTCCAACCAAGCACCCTGGCTCTCCTTCCCTTCGGGATCCGATAGATTGAAAGAAAGTGCTCTATTTCGCGAAGAAGATTCGCCTGGACGTCGGTGTAGTTTCTCACACGGCCAAAGCGTGGATTGCCTGTCGCACACGCGAGGATTTTGTCATATTGCACTCCATGGTCCAGTATTTCGATGAGGCCGACTGGACGGACATGGCAAACGCATCCAGGGAAAGTAGCGTCGTCACCCAGCATAAGGATGTCCAGAGGAGCGCCACTTACGCCCGCAGTTTGCGTAATGAAACCGTAGTTGCCGGGATAGTGAACCGGAAAATAGAGCGGCTTAACGGGATGAAAGGTTTGCGAATGTCTATCGTACCTGGTGATTCTTCGTTGTGCGGTTTCAACAACCGCAGTAACAATGTCAGGCGCGTGCTCACCTAGAGGGAGGGCTAAATAATCAGTCATTTTGCTCCTTCAGATCGACACATGCACAGGAGCAAAACTAAACGACTCCTGCGCTTCAAGCAGGAGTCATCAGCCTCCGTATTCGGAGGCACATAATGGTGGAGTCCTTCACCATTCTTAGGATAACACCGACCCCTTGCACTCTCAATTGATCGAAGAGGCACTTCCGTAACGGAAATTCAGGCGCCAATATATAAATGCGGATCGACTTCATCAGAGCAAAGCTCTCAACTCGGCTCACTCTTGAGATGATGGCGCTTCATCCGCGTAATACGCTTCAGCAAGGTCGGGAAAGCACATAAGCCAACAGGTCAGATTGATGATGTGGCTGCGCTCGAGCGCAGTGCGCAATTTGCGGTTCTTCAAGCCTTGGGAGAGGATTGAGCGAACGACTTCGCTCTCGTCCAGCATCTCGAAGCACATGTTGAAAGCGCCCTCGTTCACCAGCCGATCGCGAAGAATACAGGCGATCGCATAGCGGATTCGATATGAGTGCGCGGCAGGGTCATAGAGCTTTGCGCGGTACATCTGAAACCTCAGGGCAAGTTCAAACATTCCGGTACGAAATCTCTCAACGGGCGGCATTAACCGGGCGGTTCTTTTTCACTCAGGGTATGTCTGCCCAGACTCATTGGCCCTCTACCCGATGGGTCCCCAGCAGCTTCCCGTCCACGTCATATGCAGCAAATTCCTGCCAGCACTCGCCCGGCTCATCCAGTCCGGAAACGACCCAGGTGATCTTGGTGATCTTTGCACAGAGGTCTTCCGGCCACCATGCACAGGGATGTAAAACACGCGCAGACAGACTCCCTTTCCTCGCCAGACATTGCGCTTGCTCTCCGATAAATGGCCTCATGGAGATTTGTGACAATGAGGGCCTCTGTGCGCGACCCATAAACTCCGAGCGGCGAGACCGCGTTGGTCACGCCACACAAGGCGATAGGGTCCGGCCATGGTCAATACGCGTCCATGCGATGCGCTCCCAGCACTCTGCCATGACGGTCATATGCTGTGAACTCGTGCCAATCTTCGCCGGCTTCGCCCAGAAGATAGACCCTCCAGATGATCTTGTCGATTTTTTCGCAAGTCTCTTCCGGCCACCATGGTGAGGACCAGAGGACCTTCCTCGATAAGTTGCCAAATCTGGCGATCTGCCGGGCTCTCTCACCGGTGAATGTTCCCCGCACGTACGGCATCGAGAACCTCCGCATGAAGATAGATGGACGGAGAACCCATGCCTGTGTCTGAATGCGCAGTTGTGGATCAGTAGCACCTATATGCAGACAACTGGACATAGCATAGGTCCGGAGCGGGCGCCAAGCGAGGGATTCATTACCTGTTATGCCGTCACGGCCCACGTTCAAGCGCTGGTGAGTTCGTCGCCGGCTCGATCGCGCGCAGGCTCTTCTTTGCCGTTGCCGCAAGAAAGCGATTGTCACTCTTGCTGATCCGCAGCAGCAGCGGTATCGAGCGTGAATCACGGAAGACTGCCAAGCTCTCAAGAGCCGCTTTTTGCACGAAAAGATCGGGATCGTCTTCCGCGGCTCTGATGAGATCTGGTACGGCCAGGCGAATGCCGTTTTCACCAATCAGCCAGCAGATACGGACGCGCGCCTCCGGCAGAGGATGAGCAAGCGCTGCAACCAGCTTTTCCCCGTACGTCCGGGAATCCAGGGTCAAGTCTGCTCCGCAGTTTGGACATAAATCGAGCGCCGCATCAATCTCGGTCCAACAGTGAGTGCAAAACGCGATCATGCAATTCGCCTTGTCTCCTGGCGTAGTTCGCTCTTCGATCCGCGAAATTAGACGAGTGCCGAAACATCCCGCTCTAATCCGTTGAGTCGTTCAATTGCCGACTGTACGGCAGGAGCTCCTTCTTCTCTGACTTTCCGCGCCCGGTCAAGCGCCTGTTCTGCAATGCGGCTAATTTCGTGCAGCAACTTGCGGATCTCAACCTGGAGGCGGTCCCGGCTTTCCTGGATGCGATTGAGAACATCGTTTTGTACGCGGTAACTATTCGTGTCCAAGAGGTGCTCCAGAAATTCTCGAGCCTCGTTTGTGATGAGTTTGCGTGCACCCACAAGCGGCAAAAAGATGTCTGCGAGCCAGCGCAGAGGCGATGGGGGATCTGCTGTGCTGAGAAATTTCTCGAAACTGAAATTGGAGCGCACGCGGAGTCCTTTCTCCTGATCGAGCGCATGGGGCATCCGCGTCAACTCACTGAGACCTGCATCGGCCAGCTTTTTCAGGAAACTGTTTCCCATCTCCACAAATCGCAGAGCTACGGCGCGATATTGGCGCTCACCCTCTTGCTGTTCGGGTTTGAGCCAGGGCATGACCTTGCGTTGCGCGATCTCCGTACTCAGATGCATCACTCGATGCCGATAATGCGGGCCAAAGCCGCGCGGCATAGACCTTAGACCTTCATTAAACTCTTTTTCAGATTCTTCCCAGGCGAGTTGAAAAAACTGCTTGCGCCTATCACCGAAGAGGTCCGAAATCCGGTGCAGCTCCGCCATAAAGAGGTAATCCAGTTCGCGCATGGAGCGCTCAGCCTCGCTGATGGTTTCCCTCATCAGTCCGATGCGGCGCTCGGATTCTTCGATCGGCCGCTGGAGGGCGTCGCGATCTTCCTGGATAATGGCCTGTAGTTGCTCGCTTAAGCGCTGGATGCCCCGATCGCATGCGGCGCGAACGAGATTTCTGCCCGAATCTTCCACGAGGTGATGAAAGCTGGCCAACAGCTTTTCCCAATCCCTTAGGGGGCCGCGATTCTCCGCTCGTTCAGAGGCGCTCACCTCGAATACCTCGCCCATCGGGCGGTGCAGGCGCTTTTCGAGAATCTCGCGCGTGAACTTGGCCGCCGCCGCGCGCTCCGGATCGCTAGTACGATCAGCCTTGTTGATCACCAATATCAAGTCCTGAACCTGCTTGCCAACCGCCTCCACGAGCGTCAACTCCTCGCCCGCAATTGGCGGATCAGCTCCAATTACAACCAGGGCCGCATCAATGTGAGGAATGAACGCCTGTGTGGTTGCTGTATTACCAGTCCAGACCGAGCCCAAACCCGGCGTATCCACAAAACACATGCCGGAGGACAATAAGGGGCTGGGCACAAAGACTTCCGCGCCCTCCACGCCTTTTTTGTTTTCAGGGTTGAGTTCCTCGGTGACGTATTCCTTCAAGTCGGGCATCGCAACGTTCTGCCAGGATCCGTCCTGCATGCGAACGCGCGCGTGAAGTTTCTCACCAAACCGAATCACGGTAGGCACGGCTGTGACCGGAACAAACCCGGTCGGAACAACGTCGTGGCCGACCAGAGCGTTAAGCAGGGTGGATTTGCCTCGCTTGAACTGACCGACACAAGCTACATAGAAGCGCCCTTCTGCAACCCGCGCGGCGAGCTCACGCGCTTCTTCGGCAACAGGCTCAGCCGCAAGATCCTGAGCCAAATCGGCAAGCCGCAACAGACGAGAGGCTCCATCCATAGTAGTCATGGATGTCTCAGTTGGAAGGCCGCCGTAATCTTGCACTGTCGTACTGCTGTTATATTCCTGCATCTGTTATCACCCTTGTGACGAAACACCTTCCTGAGGAACGCAGCGAACACCTGTGTCTCCTAAGAACTCGCGATCTCTAAGATCAACCTATCGGGACGTCCCATTTCTGAGGCGTCGTAGAACTCTTCGAATACCGTATGACCTCCACGCGAGACATGGCGATTAAACCTTCCTCGACCATGGTGTCGAGATGGGGTATCAATTTGTTGATCTGCTCTTCGGTGTCAATAATGCTCAGCATGATCGGCGCATCCCGGGAAAACGTCCAATGGCTGGCATGACGGATACGCGTGCTGCTGCCGTAACCTTCAACACCTCGATAGACGATCACCCCTGCCATTCCCAACTCCTTGCATTTGGCAACGATTGCCTCGTACAGCGGTTTGTCGTGCCACTTGTCGCTTTCGCCGAAATGGATGCGTAGCATACGTGCTTGAAACTGCTCTTTCATGGCTGTGCCTCCGCCTACACCGAATTCTCTCCTGATTGAGCCGGCTGTTTGTCCTCGATCACCTCAAGTGCGCGATAGGAGTATTTGATAATGTCCACGTCGGAGAGGACTACCAATCCCTCTTCGACCATCTGTTCGACAATGGGGAGGAAGGAACGCACTTTCTCCTCCGTATCCACGACGGACAGCATCATGGAAGTATCGTGAGACAGGTGGAGGCCGCCTCCCTGGTGAACTCTCCTGTGTGCCCCGTATCCAAGAATGCCGCGATATACAGTGACGCCGGCAATATCGTTCGCGCGCATCGCTTCGACGAGGGCCGCAAACAGCGGACGGTCCTTCCAATGATCCTGCTCGCTTATATATATCCGCATCATCAGAGCTTTGCCCTCGATCTTCAGATGAGCGGGAGGGAGATCCCTCTTTGCCTTGGGAGGCCGCGCGGGCTTAGCGACATTCGTCTCCTGGATTTCAATCATCCCGGTCCCGCACATCTCTTCGAGCTTGCCGAGGAGTTCATCCACCTTTTCCTTGGTCTCGATAAACTCGATCTTTAGGGGCAAACGGTCTGATACATCTACAAGGGCGGCGGTATGCATACGGTGGTCAGCACCGAAACCGGCGACGCCTTTCAGGACGGTTGCTCCCGACACACCCCGATAAAAGAGATAGTCGAGGATGCTTGAATACGTCGGAACCCCATGGTGAGTTGCTCCGTCGCTTACATAGATGGAAACCTTCAGCGCTTTTCCAACATTCAACATATGCCTCCCTTATGCGCGCAATCCGCGCTGCGATACGAGGAACTCGGCGGCGCGCCCGACTGCGCCCCATCCGGTTCTATCCGGTCCTGGCTCATCGCGAAGCTGACTCAGCTCATCGATGAGTTGTCGACGATATTCCGCAATGATTGTATCTATTCGCGGAGTAAGAAGAATTGGGACTTTCTGGCGCAGCTTAAGTGCGTGCGGGATACAGAAAATGGCGTCCGTCCTCAGCCAGTGAGCAATTTCATGTCGATTCAGGCAGCTGGCTAATTCGCGGATGCGGAGATCCTCTTCAGCGGTGATTTGAGCGCAGATATCGCAACCCGCACTCTCGTTGGGCAGTAGCACTGCCTCATCGACGAGCCCTAGGAACATCTGCGCCGCAACCGGAGCATCTTGTACTGCCGCCAATCCCCATACATGAAAGTTGCACAAGTGATGGAGACTCTGTTCCGCATGATTCTGCAACCGATCAGCCTGAAAGTCTTTCAGAAACCGGCAGAAGGGACATCCGGGTTCGTGCAGGACCTGCAGGATGGATTGATGAAGTACAAGCAATCGATGTGGTCTCATAAAATAACCTCTGCCAGTATCGAGCCGCACCATGCGGCGGCAAGCCCCAGGAAAAGGCTGACGAATGCGTAGAATGCAGCCAGGAAAAATGCGCCGGTCCGCAAGGTGGAAAGAGTTTCCCATTCGTAGGTTGAGAACGTGCTGTATGCGCCGACAAAGCCGACCGGAATCAGAAACCTCCAAGCCGGATTCAGTTCTGCTCGCTTGCCGAGAAACGTCAGGGCGAAGCCGATAATCACGCATGCCGTTACATTGATGACGAAAGTTCCGTAAGGGAACTTCGTCCCAAGCCGGTTGGCAATCGTCACTCCAACCCAGTACCTGGCAATGGACCCTAGCGAGCCCCCAAGCGCAATGAACAAGTATTTCTGCAAAGCCTAATCTCCCTTATGCGCGCTTTTCCTTAGCGTCAGTATTTTCCGTGGCATCCCAGTGCAACAGAAGCCCGAGGTCGATCTCCATCTCAGGCGAGATCTCTCCATCCGGCGAGCTCTCCCGAATCCTATTGAACTGAGCGCGGTAAGCGTCCGCGTACGAGTTCACCAGTGCTGACATCTTGCGCGTCATCTGTTCGCTCCACTGGCTGAGCGCATTTCCGTAACGGTGAAGCTCGTCCTTGAGGGTCGGGCCAAGGTTTTGCCTCAAACTACTTTTGATCAGCAGACGGACAATACTCTTCCCCATCCACTTCCAGCGCGCTACATCGACGCTGCCTGGGATCACGCCAATCTCAAAACGGGGGGCATCGCGCAGCAAAGCACCGGCGTCTTCGCGGGATGGCATATCGGACCGCGCCATCTTGTTGGCGATTGTCTGCAACGTCGTGATCGCATTTTCGATTGTCGCGCGAGTTTGTGCGAGGGAATGATCTACACGTCCTTGCACAACGTCGTACGTCCACTCTGCGAGCGTCAGAGAGGTGATACGGTGCTTGGCCCCCGAACAGATCCGTGCCGTAGCCATGTCAGCCAACTCCGACAGAATGGACTCTGGACGTTCTCCGAGTTCCAGGAATGCGTGGTCGAGAATCGTCTGCTGTTCGCCAATCTCGCCACTTACGCGACGGAGTTCGGCGTCCGCTTCCTGCGTATCGATGGCGAAGAGGTTTTCCCTTCCACGTTTTTCGTGGTGCAGAGAGGTTTCGAGCGCAGCGGTAACAGATTCACGGAGCGCCCCGATCTTCCTGGCGACAGAGGCTTCGCGTAAGCTGCGGGCCTGTTCAAAACGCGGAAGCAATTCTCTTTCAAAAAAGTGATCGACCAGCACCTCATATTTTGGGAGGGCGCTCACTGCATGCACATGAAGGCTAATGCCTAATTCACGCTGCAGCTGTGTCTCCATATATGCAATCACACGGTGAAGATCGCCTTCTGCAAGAAGGTCCGCTTTGCTCAGCAAGACCAGTGCCGGAATTCCGCCTTCATAAAGAATTCGCAATGTGCCAATATCTTCGTCATTCAGTGCATTGCCGGCGTCGATCAGAAGAAGCGCCAGATCACAGGCGGGAAGATAGGCCATCGTCTCCGCCGCACCGCGCTTGGCTAGAGATCCAAGCCCGGGCGTATCCACAAGCACTATGCCTTGCTTCAGCCGTGGTGAGGGCACCTCAACCAGTGCACGGACCACGTTACGTTCATTGCCTGGGTTGCCCTGTTCTGTTATCAAGTTTGCGAACGCGTCAATGGGAATGACCTCATCCCGCCCGCTGGCGTAGGCCACGGCAGCACGCAGTTCGGCCCCGTAGCGGAGTCTCGTCGGAACCGCGGTGATTGGGTTCACCCCAACTGGGAGAACATCCGTTCCCAGGAGCGCGTTGAGCAGCGAAGATTTTCCACTGCTTACCCGGCCAAACAGCGCCACCTCCAGGTTGTTATCCTCTAATCGGGATACGAGCGAACGAATGCGTGCGCGGAACTCAACCAAGCCATGGCGTGTAATGATCTCCTCGATCAATTGCAGAAGCTTCACATCATGGCCCGTCTGTTCCAACTCCTTCAGACGCGACTCCAGATTTGTGCCGAGTTCCTGGCGCATGTAGCGTTCCATGCTTTTGACAACGGAGCGGAGTTCATAAACGACGCCAGTGAGTTCGGAAGCGGCGTCTTCGGGAACCGATCCACTCCCACGCATATAGCTTGGCTTCAGTTCCTCGATTGCGATGTCGATAAAAGCCAGATTGGTAAGCAGTGCCCGGGTCGCCGGAATATCGGGAGGTTCAGGCTTCATGTGCTGCCATTCGAGCGTGTGCAAAAGCTGTTTGCGGATCTGGCGTATGTGGTCTTCCAATACGCGCGTCTGTGCAGGCGTCAGGTCTATGACGTGACGAGGAAAGGGAGAAGGTGAAGTCGCTTCGTGCAGAATGTGTTCCACATCGCGGAGAAGCTTGTCGATGTACTCGCAGGTGACGCTGAGGCGTCTTAGCTGGGCGTCGTTAAGTTCTCCGGGGGATCGCATTTTTGTGATCTCAGGTTGTAGTTCGGGCATGACTCCTCCAAGTATTTGCGCTTCGAGGAGTCATTTGCCCAAGTGAGCGATTCAGGTGGACTCCAACACCGTGTACTTGCGGTTACGCCTTCACAGGCTTCTTCCAACGCTTATAAATGCTCGCGCCAGCGTAGCGGGCCTGATTTCCTAGTTCGCGTTCGATTTCGAGCAGACGGTTGTACTTGGCAATGCGCTCGCCGCGACTTGCTGAGCCGGTCTTGATCTGGCCCATTCCGGCGGCCACAGCCAGATCGGCGATTGTGGTGTCATCAGTTTCTCCGGAACGATGCGAGATGACCGCCCCATAGCCGTTCTTCCGCGCGAGTTCGATGCAGTCGAGCGTTTCAGTTACAGTTCCGATTTGGTTCAACTTGATCAGAATCGCGTTGGCGATTCCATCTTTGATACCTTGACGGAGGAGGATGGGGTTGGTGACGAAGTTATCGTCGCCGACCAGCTGAATCTTATCTCCCAGCGCTTGAGTCAGCTGTTGCCATCCGGTGTGATCGTCTTCCGCCATTCCGTCTTCGAGAGACCAAATCTCTGGATACTGCTTGAGCCAGTTCTCGTAGAGGTAGATCATTTCGGTTGAAGTCTTGCTGCTCTTGTTGGACTTCTTAAACACGTAGAGACCGTCTTCGTAAAGGTAGCTGGGCGCGGGATCGAGCATGATGACGATGTCCTTGCCTGGTTTGTAACCGGTCTTTCCGATTGCTTCGAGAATCAGTTCGAGAGGTTCTTCATTGGACTTCAACTGTGGCGCGAAACCGCCCTCGTCGCCCACCGCAGTGCTGTAACCTTTCTTATGCAGCACGGTCTTTAGTACGTGGAATGTTTCTGCAGCTGCCCGCAGTCCTTCGCTAAATGACGGGGCGCCTACCGGCGAGATCATGTACTCCTGAAAGTCCACACTGTTGTCGGCGTGCTGCCCGCCATTGAGCACATTCAATCCGGGGGTGGGAATCAGATTGGCAGGTTTGTCAACCAGCGCGGCGTAGAGCGGCAAACCACGATCCTTGGCCGACGCGTGAGCCACTGCGAGCGAAACGCCCAGAATCGCATTGGCGCCCAGTCGTCCCTTGTTAGGAGTTCCATCCAGATCGCAGAGCTTCTTGTCCAAGGCCTTCTGGTCATTGGCGTCGAATCCACTAACCGCGCGCTGGATCTCGTCCTCCACATGGCTCTTGGCTTTCAGAACGCCTTTGCCGCCGTAGCGGGATTTATCTCCATCGCGAAGTTCCACTGCTTCACGTTTTCCCGTAGATGCGCCGGAAGGAATCTTCGCAGTGGCTTTTACGCCGTTTGCCAGGGTGACGGTGACCGCAAGCGTGGGATTGCCGCGGGAATCCAAAATCTCGAGTGCTTCAAGTTTTGCAATTTCAGACATGATGGCTACGCTTTCCCGGCCCTCAGGCCGCAAGTTGTAGAAGATTCCATGGTTGACAAACAAAGTCAGAGATCGACATACAGCCGTGCCACTCAACTTTGTCGCCCGAATTGACGTCGCGAAAGAATGCGATCCTCATAACCAAGCTCCCTTAATGCACGACCATTACAGGGCAATAGGCATATCTGAGCACGCGCTGCGAGTTCGATCCCAACGCCCAACGCTGAATAGCTGACTTCTCTCGTCGACCCATGACGATCAAACTAATCTGGCTAGTTTCAGCACGATGAATAATCTGTTCTGCTGGGTTACCTACCGCAACTTCTGTTTCCAACTCGATCTCTTTCTCCTTCGCCCATTCGCGAATGGAAACAAAGCTCTGTTCATAGTGCTGACGCGCATCGTCAAGTACAGCGTTCAATTCAGCGCGTGGCGCCGGTTTCGGAAGGCGAACCACCGCAAAGATCAATAGCTTCGCGTGTGTCGTTGCCGCCAGAGAGAAGGCAACCCTCAGCGCGTGCTCCGACTGTGGCGATGCGTCATAGGCGACCAGGATTGTCTGAAACCCAATAAACACTCTGCTTCCCATCGCGGCTCCCTTATGCGTCTTCCGCGGACGCGGAGTGCGGCATGACCTCTGTCGTTGGGGAGTCCGTTGTTCACGGGGAAGATGCCAGGGCAGGAAAAATGTCTTTGCCGACATCGGCGTAGTGGTGGCACCGGTAGCAGCATGGACCACCAAGTTTGAGCGCTGAAGCAGCGCAGCTCGCAGATAGCTCAAGCTGAAGACAACGGAAACAATGCCCAACAGCAAGGTCCGGATCGGGAAAATGACCCAGCCTAGACCGAGGACGGTTTCGACGCCGCTCAGAGGGCACACAGCCGGGAGCGCATCGCGGCACTCCGCCAAGACGAAGGCGAATCCCTGCATCACCGCACAAGCGGGTAGAACCCATGGAATCATCATGGATCCGAACTCCTACATTTTTGATCAGGGATCGAGCCGGGGACATGACTCCGCAACAGGATTCCCTGTCAGGAGTCATCATCTGTCCGGCCTATTGGATGGGACAGCGGTTAAGGGCGAACTCCGTCACCACAAACACCATTAGTTTAGGCCTCCTGAAATCAGGTTGTCAAACGTGTTGCTCCGGTCGGCAAAATACAAAATGACTCGAATTCGACCCGATAGGCTTGACGAAAAGATTCAGGAAACTGTTACACTTGGCTGTGCATCTAGAGAACCGATGCACAAGGCGAAGGGGTTCGCCTGAACCGCTGCTCCATCCCTGATTGATTTGGATGGGCGGATGATGACCCCTGACGAGGTTTCGTCGGGGAGTCTCCTGCTCACTACCCCCACGAAATCCTCGGCAAAAAATTTGAGTTCACACGCGCCTAATAGGGCGCATGTGCACCAAAAGCTGGGGGCTTTGTGAGAATCGTCATCGTATCCGACATTCATGCCAATCTGGCCGCTTTGGAAGCTCTTCCGGAGCGGGATTTCGATCAACTCTGGTCTATAGGCGACCTGGTGAACTATGGACCACGTCCCCACGAGGTCATTCAGTGGGTTAAAGAGAATTCCTCCGTTAGAGTCCGCGGCAACCATGATCACGCAGCCGGATTCTCCGTGGATCCTCAATGTTCTCCACCATTCAAGAAGCTGGCAGCGGAGACGCTGCGCTATACGCAAGACGTGTGCACGGAAGAGGACTTCGCATATCTCCGAAATCTCCCGGTTCATCGGGAAATCAGAGTGAATGCGACTCGGTTCTATCTGGTCCACGCTAGGCCTGCGGATCCATTGTTCGGGTATTGTCCGGAGCACTCTCCCTGTTGGCAAGAGGAAGCAGATTGGATCGATACCGATGTGCTCGTCGTGGGCCATACACACACGCCATTCATACGCAGAGTGGGCAAAGTCACGATCCTCAATCCAGGTAGTCTCGGCCAGCCGAAGACTGGCCGCCCTTTGGCCTGCTATGCCGTGTGGGAAGACGGGAAGATCTCCCTCAGAGAGTATGAGTACCCGTTGTCGGCGACTGCAGGCGAAATCCGAGCAATGCCGATCTCGCAAGAAACGCAAGAGGCGTTAATCGCTGCACTTGAAACCGGAGATTTGCCACCTGTTATCGCGGACCTGGAATCCGCCGGCCGTTAGGCTGTATCTCTCAGCAAGAAGGGGCCTTGGAGGAAAGACATGTTCCAATCCGCAGAGTCGAAAAGATCGACCGCATTCAATCTTATTTTTGAGCATTATGAAGGCCCCGCCTTCTCCGTCCGCCTGTGGGACGGATGGTATTGGTCGTCATCGCCGGGAGAAAAACCAGTCTGCAGGATCGTTATCGAGAATCCGCTCGCCCTTCGGTCGCTTACATTTGAGCCGAACGAGATTGCACTGGGAGAGGCCTTCATCCATGGGGATTTGGACGTCGAAGGGGATATCTTTTCCGTCTTCACAATTGCGGAACACATCCTCAATCGCCCCCGCCCGCTGCGGCAACGGGCCTTCGAAAGTGCCGCCGGGATGGCGTTTAATTTAGACCGATTGTTCAAACAAGGCTCGCAGCATTCCTTACGAAGAGATCGCGCCTCGATCTCTTATCACTACGATCAGCCGTTGGCATTTTATGAACCGTGGTTGGGCCGATCCCTGGCGTACTCGTGCGCGTATTTTCGCGAGGGGCAGGACACGCTCGATGTTGCTCAGGAGCAGAAGCTTGAATTGATCTGTCGCAAGCTGCGCCTGCAACCGCTGGAGCGTTTCCTGGACATTGGGTGCGGCTGGGGTAGTCTTGTGTTGCACGCCGCCCGTAGACACCACGTCCATGCTCAAGGAATCACTCTGAGCCGGGAACAGGCAGAAACAGCAGAACGTCGCATCGAGCAGGCAAAGCTGGAAGGGCGTTGTTTAGTTGAGCTGCGGGATTATCGCGCCTTAAAAGGCAACGAACCGACTTTCGACAAAATTGCCAGCGTCGGCATGTTCGAGCATGTCGGCCTGAAGAATCTTCCCCAATACTTCCGGACTGTGTATCGACTCTTAAGGCCTGGCGGCGTTTTCCTCAACCACGGAATCACGCACTCTTACTTGTCTCCAGTCCGACGGAATTCCTTCATCGACCGATATGTTTTTCCCGATGGCCAACTCGTCACGCTTTCCCAGGTGATTGAAGCTGCGGAATCCGAAGGCTTTGAAGTACGCGATGTCGAGAACCTCCGGGAACATTATGAACTCACTTTGCGCTGCTGGGTCGATGGGCTGCGACAAAATGCAGATGTTCTTCTGGAGCACGTGTCGCTGGCCACCTATCGAATCTGGCTTCTCTATATGGCCGGTTCGGCCGCAGCCTTTCACCGGGGCGACATTGCCGTGCATCAGGTTCTGCTCAGCCATCCCGACCGCGGCCAAAGCCGACTGCCGCTCACACGGGAGGACTGGTACGCTGTCAATTCCTCCCGCGCCGTTAACTCCTCTTGCCAGGAGGTTGAAGTATGAAGAATCAGGTGACAGCCACATCGGGACAGCAGATCGATCAACTCATCGTCGCACTCGATTCGCTCAAGGATGGCGATCTCGCAGCTGAGAAGCTCATCATCGTCGGCCGGAGCGCTATTCCCGCTCTCTCAGATTTTCTCCTTAGAGGTTCGCCAAGATCCATTTCGCTTCCACGTTGTCGTGCGGTACGCGCCCTCGGACAATTAGGAGCCTACTCTACGCTGATCTCGTATTTCCGCGAATATGAACGCCCGCAGGATGGCTCGGTCCTATTCACGGAGGATGCGGTCCGAAGCGCCGCAGCACGTGAGCTCATGCGCTGGAGATCGGACGAAGTCTTTCACGTGCTGCTCGATGCCGCAAAACAGCGCGCCACCGAGGGATTGATTGTCGCGTTAGGCGAATTCCATAGACCTGAGAGCGTTCCAGTGATGTTCGAAGTACTTGAAGACGATCTATGCCGAGAATGCGCCATGGAAAACCTTCGAAATGTCCCAAATGGCACGCGGCAGTACGCGTTTCTTGCAATTCGTCAATTGACGGGCGTGAATCTCGATGGCGCGGCAGCCGTGTGCCGTCGCCGAGCGGTTCTTCAGCTCTTGAGCGAGCTCGGAATTTCCCCAAGCGATTGGCCGGAACTGCGCCGGTTCCTCTCGGAAAGCGACCCGGCAATTGTAGTTGCAGCGGCCCAGGTTGGCCTTTCTGTAGCGCCGGAGTCCGAGTGGCCCCAAATCATAACTGCCTTGCTGAAGGTTGCTGACAGGCTCGATTCCGTTCAACAGGGAGATGTGACTCAACTGCTGGACGCCCATCGCACCATTGCGCACGAAATAGCATTCGAAATAGCGCAGCATAGAAAGGATTTGGGACAAAAGCCAAACTGGTTATCGCCATCCTGGCGCATTCTGAATCAACTCTTGGATCGATCCCTGGAACGGCACCATTCTAGCGCCGGGTAACAACTCTGCCGAGATGCCGTATCGAAAGCGTCAATCACCGTGTCCAGATAGAGGAAATCGAATTCATGGACCTCAAAGAATATGAGCAAGAGAAATTTGCGATAGCGGAGATCATTCGTTCCGCGCAGGCCGTCGACACCAAAGATCAAGCTTTGCAGTCCGACTGCCGGGATATTCTGACGCGTTTGGCGGAAGACCGCTTCAACTTGCTGGTGGTTGGAAGGTTCAGCCGCGGTAAGTCCACGCTCATGAACGCCATTCTCGGTGGAGACCTCTTGCCGACAGGGATTGTCCCACTTACTTCGGTGATAACTACTGTTCGATATGGAAGCCGTAAGCAGGTCGTGCTCAATTTCAACGGCCGTGGCTTGAAGCGAGAGGTGCCATTATCGCAACTGGCTGACTACGTGACCCAGCAATCAAACCCCGGAAATGTCAAAGATCTTGCGTATGCCGAAATTGAATTGCCTGTCGAGATATTACGTAGAGGATTTTTCTTTGTAGATAGTCCAGGACTAGGGTCCGCGATCTCCGAAAACACGGAGACAACAGAGCGATTCCTGCCGCAAGCCGATGCCTTCGTCTTAGTCACCAGCTATGAG